>Ga0070734_10003666_pt1 | contig 15664 bp, 17 predicted proteins | sample Coa_R1_8_FD_66444 | JGI IMG/M metagenome (GOLD analysis project Ga0070734, IMG submission 66444) | Surface soil microbial communities from Centralia Pennsylvania, which are recovering from an underground coalmine fire - Coalmine... | ecosystem: Environmental > Terrestrial > Soil > Unclassified ...
GCGGCCGAGCCTGCCACTCCGGCGAGCGATCCGAGCAGAATCGGCAACCGGAGTTGACGAATCACGATCGTCAAAACATGCGCTGGATTCGCGCCCAATGCGATGCGAATCCCGATCTCCTTGGTCCGATTCGAAACCGAATAGGCCACCAATCCGACGATGCCGAGCGAAGCCAGCAGCAGCGCGACGAACCCGAGCAGGCTGACCGATATCGCGGCATCTTCCGCGCCTTGCATCTTGCGGCGGAACGAACTTTTGACCAAATCGACTTCCGGAAAGATTTTAGGATCGATCGATTTGCCGACCGAGGCCACAAACGGCAACAGACCCTCTGGCGGGCCTGCCGTTCGCAGCACCAAGGTGATGGACGGCAGGTCGGCATCCGACGCCAGATAATAGGCCTCCACCGCATCCGGATCCTGGATCGCCACCAGCCGCGCGCTGCCGGCGATTCCGATCACGGTGTAGCTTGCATCTCCCATTTGAAATGGACGGCCGAGTGGATTTCCGCCTGGCCATTGCGATGCAAACGACTTGCTGATAATAACGGCATGCTGATCGCCGGGCGCGAGACCTCGTCCCTCCAGAAGAGGAATCTTCATGGTGTTGAAAAACTCGGGATCGATCGCATACATATGCACATCGAGCGGCCGTCCCTGCACATCCGCACCCGTAACGGCTTTTCGGTTTCCCAACGGAGCGCTGGATGTGATGGACACCGCTTCCACTCCCGGAACATTGCGGAGCTGGGTTTCGAGGGTATTCAGATACGCGCGCGCTGCGGCCGGCGAATAACCGTGCGCCGCCAGCTGCGGATCCATGGATACCACATGCTCATACTCGAAGCCTGGATTCGTGGATACCGCGTGATCGAGCGCCCGCACCAGGAGCGCTGACACGATCACCAGCACGAAACTTGCTGCGATTTGCACCCCGATCAGGGCCTGCCGCATCCGAGCGCCGCGCTGCCGTTGCTTTGCAATTTGAAGCGCCGGCGCCAAACCGAACAGCAGGGCGGCAGCGAAGCCAATGCCAATCGCAAACAGGGCGACGCGCCAATCCGGAATTGCGTGCAGCCAGGCGGGGGCCTTTGCAATCGTCATGAGCGCGCGAAGCGCAACGTAGCCGAAAGCCAGCCCTGCCAACACTCCCAGCGCCGCGAGCAGCAGACTCTCGGTAAACAACTGCCGGATCAACCGGCTGCTTCCCGCTCCGATGGCTTTGCGGATGGCAATCTCACGTTCTCGTGCAACGCCGCGCGCCAACAGCAGGCTGCCCAGATTGCCACAAGCCACTGCGAGAATCAAAAGCGTCAACGATCCAACGAGCGCCAGCATCGGATAAGTTTCATCCGGCCGATCCGTCCCCGTTCCATGACGGCCGCCGCCCAGATTTTTCGCGACGCCGCCCGCGGAACTCGGAAGGCTCTCGTTTTCCCAAATGTCCTCGGGATGCTGCCGTCGCAAAACGGCCGCGAGCGATTGCAGCTCTTGCTCCGCCGCGGCGGCGCTGAAACCCGGCGACAGCCTGCCGAACATAGTGACGCCCTGAGCATCCACTGAAAAATCGGTGAATAAATGACTGCCGGTCACGAAGTATGGCTGCTGATTGAGAGGCAGCCACAAATCCGGATTACTCATGCTCAACCCGCTAAACTCCTGCTGCGCGACGCCGATTATGCTCGCGGGTTTGTCATTCAAGCGAATCGTCGCCCCGATGATGGCTGGATTGCCCCCGAAGTGCCGCTGCCAAAAACCGTGGCTGAGCACCACCACTGGCGCGGAATTCGCCGCCCCATCCCCGGTTTGTTCGAACATGCGGCCTAGCATGGCCGTGGCGCCGAGATCCTGGAAAAAATTCGGGGTGACAAATTCTCCCATGAGCGGTTTCGGTTCGCCTTCAATGGCGAGCTTCGCATCACAAACGGCCAGCACCGCGGAAAGCGTCCTGGCATACTCGCGGAAGAACGCCATTTCGGGATAGGGCAGTTGGTACGCATAGTTTTTCGGCGCACGCCGTTTGAAGCGAAGCAGGGTCGCCGGATCCCGCACAGGCAGCGGACGCAAAACCATGGCGTTGAAAAACCCAAATGCCGCCACATTCACCCCAATGCCGATCGCAAGCATCAGGATCGCCGCCAGGGAGAACCCTGGTGAGCGGCGCAACTGCCGGGCCGCATAGCGAATATCCTGCGACAGCCGTTCGATCCACGTCCAGCCCCACGTGTCGCGCGACTGTTCGCGGATCAGCAGCGCGTTTCCCAGCGCCATGCCGCCGGAGCGGGCGGCCATCTCGCGATGAAACTCCAGATCGTTCTGTAGCTCCTCATCCAAGCGCCGTCGGCTCGCCAGGTAGCGCAGGCGCCGCAACCAGCCGGTCATTATGCGGTCCTCAAGACCGACCGAATCGCGGCGTGCGCCCGCTCGTATTCGGCCAATTCATTATCGAGTTGCTTTCGCCCCGCCGCAGTGATGCGGTAAAAGCGAACCTTGCGATTCGTCTCGGAGACTCCCCACTCCGATGTCACCCATCCCTTCAACAGGATTTTCTGCAAGGCGGGATAAAGAGCGCCTTCCTCGACTTGTAAAACTTCCGAAGAAAGCGCGTGGATCCGCTGCGCGATGGCGTATCCGTGCAAGCTGCCCGAGCGCAGCACGCGTAGAATGAGCAGGACCAAGGCTCCTGGAGGCATATCGAACTTAGGCATAAGCTACTTACTGGTAGTGTACCGGTCCAGCCCGCCGGAGTCAAGGCAGCGATCTACCCATGCACGTGAATTGCCAACTGAAAAAATGAAGCAATTCTCAGAATTCCCTGTAACAGGTTACGATCCTCAGGTGTCGAACTAACGAGATGTATGAAACCTCAGCCAGAACTCTAATTGAAGAACCTGCTACAACTCTAAATGGCATCGCTGCACCAGAAGTTCGTGCGGCTCTGGATCAAATTCTTCGCAGTCGCGTCTTTATACAATCGCATCGAATCCGCCGTTTCCTGCAGTTCATCGTCGAAGAGAGCTTGCTCGGGCAACCCCATCGGCTCAAGGAATACCCTATCGGACTCGAAGTATTTGACCGGCGCGAAGCCTTCGATCCTCGAGTTGATTCTATTGTTCGCGTGGAAGCACGCCGTCTGCGCAACAAGCTTGAAGAATACTATCGCACCGAAGGCCGGGATGACCATGTTCGCATCCTGCTTCGCAAGGGCAGCTACATGCCCGTCTTCGAGCACCGCAATTCGAACGGAACCAGCGGCCCCGCGCCGCGCCGTTCCATCGAAATTGCGCCACTCTCATTCATCAACCCGGCGCCCAACGCCGGCCAGTTAGCCGACGAAATCCAGCGCCGCTTGGCGCATGTTTTGATTAAAGAAGGATGCCTGCAAGTGATCGCGCAGCCTCACTCGGTTCCGTCGCCGGCATCCAGCGAACTGAACGGACTTTCGCGGCATGTCAACGCCGACTATGTGATCGAGGGCAGCCTGGAATTTCGCGACAACGGCTCGCATCTGATCGTTCAGCTCTTTAACTCGGCGGACGGTTCTTATACATGGTCGGAAGCTACCGACTTCGAGTATCCCGATTTGCGCGGCGTGGTTCAGCTGGCGCAATCTCTACTGCGGGAACTGGTGGCGCCTCCCGATCATGCCGTCATCGCCCGCCGGCATTCCGATCACAAAGAAATCCGCGACTTCTACCTGCAAGGCCGATACAACTGGAAGCTCGCCACGCCGGAGAGTATCCGCAATAGTGTCGCGTGTTTCTCGAGCGCCGTGGAGGTGGACGAGAATTACGCCGCCGGTTGGGCCGCGCTGGGCCAAGCCTTGCTTGTCAGTTCCATGTTCGGCTTTGTGGCTCCGCAAGAAACCGGAGACCGGATGCGCGAAGCCGCGCTCAAGGCCATCTCCCTGAATCCCTTGCTGCCCGAGGCACATGTCGCCCTTGGCTCCGTGATGTCGCTGCTCGATTGGAACTGGACGGCAGGCGAACAGGAGCTCGAAAAAGCGATCCAATTGGACAACCACGATCCGGTCTGCCACGTCGCCTACGGGATTCAACTGGCTTGCCGCGAGAAATTCGAGCCGGCGTTGGAGGAAATCGAACGCGCGCTCGAACTGGATCCGGCTTCGCTGTTTTCGAACTTCGTTCTAGGCTGGCTCTACGGAGTTTCCCGGCGCTACGACGAAGCCATCTCGCAGCACAGTCTGGTTTCTCAGCTCGCGCCGGATTACCGGCTGCCTCACTTCGGCTTAGGCTTGGCTTATGCAGGAAAAGGCATGTACGACGACGCGATAGCCCATTTTACGAATGCGAATCCGCTCAAGTGCCGTTCGTTGTTGCGTGGCCAGCTTGGCTATTGCTATGCCAAGGCTGGACGGCGCGACGAAGCTCTGCACGAAATCGGCGCGCTGCATGAACAATCGCACAACTATGTTTCGCCGGTGAGTATCGCGGCGATCTATGCGGGATTGAACGATCCCGAGCAAGCGCTCCATCATTTGGAGCGAGCGCTGGAAGCGCGCGACACTTCGTTGCCCGTGAATCTGCTCAACTCCGAGTTCGATACAGTGCGCCACGAATCGAGGTTCCAGGCGATCCGCCAACGGCTGGGGTTGGTCTGACCGAACCGCGACCGCGAGGAAGCGCTACCACGAACCGAACCGCGACCGCGAGGGAGCGCTAAAGCGATCGGTCGTGGAAGCGCTCCTTTGCAATCGCGGTTCGGTAAATCCGCCAAGGCGTAACTCTAGCCATCAACCGTCACCAGCCTTCATCTGCCAAAATAGGCATGGCGGTAGAAACTGTGCTGTCGGAGGCTCGCACAATGCAATTGCGCGTACTTGCGTTTGTTCTGGCGGGAGGCAAAGGAACGCGCCTCTACCCTCTCACCAAGGAGCGCGCGAAACCCGCGGTCCCGTTCGGGGGACGCTATCGCATCGTCGATTTCGTGCTGAGCAATTTGGTCAATTCCGGTATCTATTCCGTTTACGTTCTGGTTCAGTTTAAGAGCCAATCGCTGCTGCAGCATTTGCGCGAGGGATGGGAAGCATCCAGCCTGCTGCGCAATCACTTCATCATTCCCGTACCCGCGCAGATGCGATCGCAAGGCGAGGATTGGTATCGCGGAACCGCCGACGCCATTTATCAAAACATCAATCTCATCGAACAGGCCGAACCACACGTCGTGGCGATCTTCGGCGCGGATCACATCTATCGCATGAACATCCGCGAGATGGTGGAATTTCATGTCGAGCGCGGCGCGCAGGTTACGGTCTCGGCAATCCCGGTGGAAAAGGAACAAGCCTCCGAATTCGGCGTCATCGAAACGAAAGAGGACGGCTTGATCGTCGGCTTCCACGAAAAGAAGCCGGACGCACCCACCATGCCGGGAGATCCGAATCGCGTCTACGCGTCCATGGGGAATTACTTGTTCAGCACTAAGCTATTGCTCGAAGAGCTGCGTGTCGACGGCGAGAACGAGCATAGCTCGCACGATTTTGGGCGCGATATCCTCCCCGGGTTGATCGGACGCGCCGACATGTTCGCCTACGATTTTCAAACCAACCGGATTCCGGGCGACCCGGCCGGCGCTCCCATTTACTGGCGCGATGTCGGAACCATCGATGCCTATTTCGACGCCAACATGGATCTCCGCTCCGTTTCGCCGGAGCTCAATCTTTATAACCGGCAGTGGCCCTTGCGTACCGCCGGTTATTCCGACGCGCCCGCCAAATTCATCTTCGACGCCGAGGGACGGCGCGGCCACGCCATCGATTCCATCGTCGCCGGCGGAACGATTCTATCCGGCGGCCTGGTGCGGACTTCGGTTATTGGCCGCGGCGTCCGCATCCATTCGCATGCCTACGTGGAAGATTCCATTATTTTTGACAACTGCGATATCGGACGCCGCGCTCGCGTGCGCCGGGCGATTCTCGACAAGAACGTTCGCGTTCCACCCGACGCTGTGATCGGTTACGATTTGGATCGCGACCGCGAACTGTACCACGTCACCGATACGGGAATCGTGGTGGTGGAAGGGCATCGTTCGCCCGTGGACATCGCGAGCATGAACTTATAACAGCGCTCTACCGGCTGCTGTCACTTTCAAAGACAAGATGCTTTCCGAAGAAGGGCAGTACCTCATTGTGCATTCGGCCATCGTCGCCCCACACGCCGTGTCCCCAAAGTCCGTTGTACTCTTCTGCTTCGTGAGGAATTCCAAATTCGTCCAGCTTGTGCGTTAAAGCCTGGTTCGCATAGATGTGGTCGTAGTTCCCGTCGTTGCGAGCCCAGTCGAACTTCAATCCTCGCAGCGATTTCAGATTGTCGGCGTATTGCGGGATCATCGATTCGATAAAGAAGTTGTTGCGCAGCCGTTCCGTGATTTTCGAGTCGATGTCGAGCCTGTCCCCGTTCTTATGTGCCTGAAAATCGATGAACAATGGCGGCTTCGCGGGATTCGGAACATGCGCCTGAAAAATGCTCATGAAGATGTTGGAGAAGACGTCTTTCCGGATGTCATCCAGAGATTTGGCGCTGGCGAGCAGATCCCAGTTGGGACGAGAGTACATCACTTGCACGCCGGAACCTGTCCCGACGGGATGCAACGCGTAAACCGACCCGAAAACATCCGGGTGCCGCATCCCGAAACGAATGGCGCCATATCCACCCATGAAATCGCCCGCGATTCCGCGCGAATCGCGATTCGGCATACTGCGGAAATTCGCATCCATGTAGGGGACCAGCTCTTGGATCACGAAGTCTTCCCAATTTCCAGTCACGGAGGAATTCACATACCAGGAACAGCCGAGCGGCGTATTCATATCCACCGCGACAAGGATGAAAGGATGGATGGATCCGGATTCGATCGCGTGATCGAACAGCGCTTGCGCGTCATGCTGGCTGAAGGGCGCGCGATAGTTCTCGAACGTTGACGGTAGGAAATAGATGACCGGATAGCGCTTGGAAGTTTGCTCGTAGCCGGAGGGCAGAAAGACCGCCAGTTTGCGGATCGGGCTGACGCCGATTTTGTTGTCAGCGAAATTCTTGGACGCGATTTCGCGATCCTCGACACGGCTTTGCGCGAGAGCCAACGAGGCGAGCGTCAGCGCAACGAAAATGGGGCTGGTCTTCATAGAGGCTTTGGTTTCCGAATCCCTTGCCAAGCTCCCCAAATCGCCGGCAGCAAGAACACAAGCAGGCAAACTCGCGGCAGAGAGTGCTGGCGAAATCGCGCCAAGCAGAACAGGCAGGGCGAAAAAGTGGCCAGGATGCTCATCCAGAGCGTCCGGCGCGAGAGCCACGCTACCAGAAAGCCCCCAGTCCCCGCCAAAGTGCTCAGTAGGAACGCGTTCTCGATCAGTGGCAAAGCGCGGCCTCCGGCGATCCAGCTTTGGAATGACCAGCTCACTGTGAGTGAGAATCCCATGAGGCAAAAACTGGCCGGCATCGACAATCCGAAAGCCGCGACCCAGGGACGCCAGTCCTTCAAAAGGATTGCCTCGCGGCGAATCACTAAACCAAGCACGCCCGACAAAGCACGCCAACGGCTTTCACGGGCTTCACAGAGATCTCCTAGCACCGCTTCCCTTTCGCGGGGCGGCAGCAGTTGCGAGGCCACGGTCAACAAGTCAATCATGACGTCACCCACGATGCTCCTCGACTAATCCGCGCAACGGCGTCATAGAACTCTTTCGCTGCTTTGATCCCGCTCGGCGTCACGCGGACCATGCGCTTGGCACGGCCGCCCCGCTGCGGCGTCGTTTCGCCCATCCAAGTCTTCAATAATCCTTTATTTTCGAGGCGATCAATGGTGGTGTACAAAGCGCCAATCGAGCATTTCCTTCCCGTCATCGTCTCGATCTCTTCGCGGATCGCCGCGCCATAGGCTTTGTCTCCCAGACCGGCGGCGGCGGTGATTAGCGCATATTCGAATTCGCCGAGCATGATTACAACTACATTGTGATAGTATTCGTGCGTTCTGTCAATACCGGGCCTTTTACGTGGTATTATCGGTCCGGCATATGGCAAATGGGTCCACGTTAGACCTGGAACAACATCTGGCTTTCGAGTTGACGCGCGTGGTGGAAGAAGGCGCCGTGGCAGCCGCGCGAACCATGGGGCAAGGCGATCGCAAAGGCTCCGATCAAGCGGCCGTGCAAGCCATGCGGCGCGCTTTCGAGAGCGTTCCCATCGCAGGAAACATCGTCATCGGCGAGGGCGAGCGTGATGAAGCGCCCATGCTCTACATCGGTGAAGCTGTGGGCGCTCCGCCAACCAAAGGCATCGAATATCCGGCTGTCGACATCGCCGTGGATCCGCTGGAAGGAACCAATCTTTGCGCCACTGGCGCGGCAAACTCCATCGCGGTCCTCGCGGCGTCCGAAGCCGGCGGATTGCTACACGCGCCGGATTGCTACATGGAGAAGATCATCGCAGGACCGGCGGCGCAGGGTGCCCTCGATATCGATGCGCCCGTGATCGATAATCTGCGCGCGATCGCGCGCCGGCTGGAGCGGCATGTGATGGATCTCGTGATCATCGTGCTGGATCGCCCTCGCCACGAGAAGCTAATCGCCGACATCCGCGAGGCAGGCGCGCGCATACGGCTGATCGGCGATGGCGACCTATCGGCGGGTATTGCAGCAGCGGTGCGGGGCACGGGTGTCCACGCGGTAATGGGGATCGGCGGCGCGCCCGAAGGCGTGATCACGGCAGCGGCGCTCCGTTGTCTGCACGGCGAAATGGTGGGCCGGCTGGTGGCAGCCAATCCGGAGCAGGAAGAGCGGATGGCACGCATGGGCATCACCGATCCGCGCAAAGTCTATCGCGCCGAAGATCTGGCTCCGGGCAAGCAAATTATTTTTGTGGCATGTGGCGTCACCCCGGGCAGCTTGCTGCAAGGCGTCCGCTTTTTCGGCGATGGATACCGGACGCATTCCGTGGTGATGACGTCGAGTCCGAACAAAGTGCGGTTTCTGGACACCGTCCACGCAATGAAAAAGCCGGGCCCGAGAGGCGTTCGCCTTTACTAGTTCAGCCGCCCCAGCCAGCGATGAATCGCCTCAAGCTGCCGGGTGATTTCGGCTCTGTCTTCCGCTTTCGGCGAAAGCTGTAAATATCGTTCCAAGTCGCGTTTGGCCGCCACAAATTCTCGTAGGTGCAGGCGGGCGACACCCCGGACTTTGGAGTAATCGGCATTGTCCGGAAACTCCTCGACCAGAAGATCCATCACCACCGCCGCTTTTCGATATTCCTTCACCCGAAAATAGGCTGAGCGCAAATTGTTCAGCATCCGGACCAGAATGTAGCGCGTCCCAACCGGCGCGAGCGCGGAAGGCTCGGCCGCCAGATCCACTCCGGTAGTCTCTCGAGCCAGCTTGGCGCAATCATCTTGCGTGAGAAGCTTGCCGCCGTGGAAGGGGTCGAGGTAGGTCGAGTATTCAAGATCCGAATACTGGACCACAAAATGTCCCGGCAAGCCGATGCCCCAAACGGGTTTCTCTAACCGCCGGGCCACTTCGATGTAAACCACCGAAAGCGAGATTGGAATCCCAACCCGCCGATCGAGAACGACGTCCAGACAACTATTGGCGGGATCATAGTAATCCGTTTCATTGCCGCGAAATCCAAGCTCCTCAAAGAGATACCGATTTGCGATGCGGACGAACTGGGGGCCATTGGCATCACCGAGACGGGTATCAAGTTCTGAGGCGATGCGGTCTAGCGTGTCGAGATAAGGCGCCGGGTCCAGCCCCGGCCGGGCGATCGCAGCCATTTCGAGCGCAGCGGCATCCAGAGTGGCGCCCGGTTCCCCGTGGAGCGCCGCACGTAAGACCTGCATTTCCATTCCTGTAAAAGCTCCACTATACCGCCCCGCTCCAACTGCCGATAGAAGAACGGATGAAGTGCATCTTCGCTGGTATTGTGTTTTGTGGGCTGGTGCCAGGTCAAACTGTTTCCCCGAGTCGGCCGACGCCTTCGAACTCCATTGAGCAGCAGCGCGCCTCGGTGCTAAAACAAGTGACCGCGATCACCGGAAAAACCGCCGCTCCCGGTAGCTTTTTTACGGTTCCGTGGGTGGACAGCATCGCTTCGCGCCCTCTGCCCCCTCCTTGCGATCCGATGGCGACTGCGGAGCTGGAACAACTGATTGAACAAAACTCCAAACAGCACGGCGTAAAGAGCGATCTCATCCGGGCCGTAATCAATCAGGAATCCGGCAACCGGCCTTGCGCGGTTTCCTCCAAAGGCGCGCAGGGCTTGATGCAACTCATGCCGGCGACCGCGGACGAACTGGGCGTGGCCGATCCTTTTAACGCGAAGGAAAACGTGGAAGCCGGTACCAGGCTGCTGAAGCAACTGCTAGCCAAATACAACGGGGACGTTTCGCTCACTTTAGCCGCGTATAACGCCGGCGCGGGACGGGTGGACCGAGATGGCGGAGTTCCGGCAATTCCCGAGACCCTCAGCTACGTCACTCAGATCCTGGCGAAGTTGCCAAAACGCTAAAAACAAAATACGCCACGGATGGATACAGATAAGAGACCTGCTTATCGGTGTGAATCCGTGGCTAAATCTCTTGTTTTCAATATTAAACCTTTCCCTCAAATCTGACGATGGACCGTCTTGAGGACTACACTCACTCCGGCCGTCACTTTCTTCGAATCCGGAGAACAGACCGGACCACCACCCACCATCCTGGTCGTTGATAGCGAAGAGATCAATCGCAGGTTGCTGAAGGGGATTTTCAAAACTGCGCCCTATCGCATTTTGGAGTCACGCCGGGCATCGGAGGCGATGGCGTTGCTGGAGTCGGAGAAAATCGACTTGGTCATAGTCGATTTGATGTTGCCGGAGATGAGCGGCCCGGAACTATGCCGCTGGATGAAAGCGGATCGCCGCACGCAGTTAATTCCAGTGCTGATGCTCACCAACGTGCAGGGCGTGGAAAACGAAATCGCGGGTATTTCTTCCGGAGCCGACGAATTTCTCATCAAGCCGTTGCATCCGGCTGTGGTGCGCACGCGCATCCGCGCCATGCTGCGCAACAAAGCGTTAGTGGATTCGCTCGAAGAAGCCGAAACCATCCTGTTCGCGCTGGCGCAAACAGTGGAACAGCGCGATGTCTACACGGGGCAGCATTGCCAGCGGCTGGCAGTTGCATCCGTGATGCTAGGAGAAGCGTTGGGCCTATCGCCCGCCGACCTTACGGCGCTGCATCGCGGCGGATACTTGCACGACATCGGAAAGATCAGCATCCCCGATGCCATTCTGTTCAAACAAGGATTGCTCAGCGAACAAGAGTGGGAAGTAATGCGTAGCCATCCGATTCGCGGCGAAGAGATTTGCCGGCCGATGAAAAGTCTGTGGCCCGTGTTGCCGATCATCCGCAATCACCACGAGCGCTGGGACGGTACCGGCTATCCGGACGGCTTGGCCGGCGAAGACATCCCGCTGCTAGCGCGCATTTTGCAAGTGGCGGATATCTATGACGCGCTTATCACCGAGCGTCCTTATAAACCGGCGCTTTCTTCCGATCAAGCGTTTGCGCTGATGGAAGAAGAAGTCCGCCGGGGCTGGCGCGATCCGGAGCTGGTTCCCTTGTTTGTGAGCGTCATGCAGTCGAAGAACGCCGCGGAGTTGCCCGCGATCGATCCCTCGCTCGAAAACATGCGCATCGAAGTCTCTCGCTGAACCGGTTAGGATAAACCCAGGCGCTTCATGCGGGCTCTGGAAATCCTCAATCGGAAAATTATCGCGTGCCAGAAATGTCCACGCCTGGTGGAGTATCGCGCCCACATCGCGGTGGTGAAACGCCGCGCTTACATGGATTGGAAATATTGGGCGAAGCCGGTTCCTGGATTTGGCGATCCGAACGCGCGCGTGCTGCTTGTCGGACTTGCGCCCGGCGCGCACGGAGCGAATCGCACGGGCCGAGTCTTCACCGGCGACAGCTCCGGCGTTTTCCTGTACAAAGCGATGTACGACACCGGATTTGCGTCGCAACCTACCAGCATTTCACGCGACGACGGCCTGACGTTGATCGATGCTTATATCGGTGCATCGGTTCGTTGCGCGCCTCCGGATAATAAGCCGGCGCCGGATGAAATACGCAACTGCCGCCCATATTTGGAGCGCGAGTTAGAACTCCTGGGGAGTGTGAAAGTGGTCATCGCGCTCGGCAAGCTCGCGTTCGATAACTATCTCACGATCCTGCGCGATCAAGGAAAGATCACGAGACGCGCAGGCTTTCTATTCGCCCACGATCGCGAACATGCTACCGGACCAGGCCAACCAACGCTGATCAGCTCTTATCATCCGAGCCAGCAAAACACTTCGACGGGAAAATTGACGCCGGAAATGTTCCGCGCCGTGTTCGAGCACGCGAAGCGGCTTCTGGATTAATGTTTCACCAGCCCAGCCGACGTGTTCGGCAGCGGCTGATAATCGCGAAACGTCTCGTCATCAATCGAGCTCTCGTCAAAAAATCCGAATGCCGACGCGCTCACGTGGATGCTTAAGCGCTTCGGCAGCCAGAGATCGGCGCTCACCGGTTCCTGCTCCAACAGGATGGTGGTTCCGGGGCCGACTTTCGCGATAAATCCGTAAAAGCTCACCGGACGGACGACTTCCGCCTTCACGCGTACCCACTGATATTGGCTTTTGTCGATCCACAATCGTCCGCGCATTCCGGCCAGCACTTTCGTCTCGCGACTCGTCGGCTGGTAGCCTGACTTGGGACGGGCGTCGAGAATCCAGCAACCGTGGCCGTTCACGGATTCTTCACCAGCCATCTGAAAGTCGAAGGCGTCCACCATCGCCATCAACATAGCCTGATCCTGGCGTCGTTCTTTTTGATACTTCGCGATTCGCCGTGCATGCTCGCGCTTGGACTCGTGCTCCCTTTTCTGGATCTCGGCCTGGAGCTTGCGTTCTTCTTCAGCCTGTTCGTCAGCGGAAAGCGGGCGATCATTGAGCGCGATGAGCCGATGGTAAGGCGAGCCATCGACCATCAACACTTGATAGGTCTTGATCGTCCGGCGTGCGTTGTGCTTGCTTTCCACATCGCGCTCTTGGAAAGAATAACCAGGCGCTTGTGCCCAATCCGATCGAATAGCCTGCACAGATCGCCGTACGATCTGGGGCGCGGAAGAACCTGCCGCCCACGACGCTAGTGGAATCGCCAGTAAGAAGCTCAGCCGCATACTTACCGGTATTCCTCCAGCAATCATCTCGCCATTGGCTTTAGTAACTTGACGTAACGCCCTATTGCGAGTTGCGCGCGGCAAACCCTAGTACGTTTTTGCCAGGCTCGCGCACCCAGATTTCGCGCATGCCGTAAAATGTGATCCGTTCCGGGACCACCACGTCGGCCCCCTTGACGCGATCCAGCGCATCGCCGAAATTCTCGACTTCAACGTAAAGATTCGACCCGGCGGCGAGCACCGCATCCGCAGCAGGTCCCGCGTCTTTCTTTACGCTCGCGCGCGTCTGGAACATCACCTCGGCTCCGTCCTTCTGCAGGATCACGAAGCCAAGCTTGTCGCCCTCAGGCACCTCCACGGTTTTCGCGAAGCCAAGCTTCGAAACCCAGAAGTCCAGCGACGGCTCAATCTCGTCCACAATCAGAATCGGTGTGATCTTCATGAGGGCTATCGTAACCGGAAGCAGTGGGGAACCGATTGGAAAAAACGGCCAGCGCGGGTCAACGGGGCAATGTCGCGAATTCACCCGGAGTATAGCCGCTGAATTCGCGAAACTCGTTGATGAAGTGGGCCTGATCATAGTAGCCGCAATCCAACGCGACTTGCGTCCAATCGCCACGGTCTGCGGCGCGCAGCTTCGGCAAGCTGTGACGGAAGCGGATGACGCGGCAGAAATGTTTCGGCGATAGGCCAAGCTGTTCGAGAAAAATCCGCCGCAACTGCCGGGCGCTCATGCCGGCATCGAACGCGAGGTCGTCCACGCGCACCTGGCCGCTGCGATCCACGATGTACGCGGAAATCTTCTGCACGGCGTTCGGTTCCGTTTCGTCGGCGAGTTGTGCTTCTAAGAGACCGATGCAGTGTTCAGCCGATTCTGCATTTGCGATCCGCTCATGGAACTGGCGGCCTTGAACGCCCCACAGGTCGTCGAGCGAGAGCAGCCGGTCAGTGGTCTGGCTGCCGGGAACGCGGACGAATCCAGGCGCCATCCCAGGCCGGAAGCGTACCCCGATTTGAAATTGTCCGGCTTCCAGCGTGAATCGGCGGACGGAGGTCATGGTCCCGACAACCTGAGGTCCGGCACTCCGCGAGTAGACGATGTCCACGCAGCCGTCCGGCAGCACGGGATATTGCGGGACCGCTTCGCCGGGCGCGAGCGACCAGAAGCATTCCACCGAGGCGCGAAGCCGTTCCGGCGGTGCATGCTCGCGGTAACGCACGCTCATGCTTTGATGATAACCCGCACGGCGCGTGGCTAGACTGGCCCGTGTTAGACTGAATTTGTCGCGGACGAATCTGCCCGCGAAACCTGTTCCTCGCAGACCCCGGAGAGATGGCCGAGTGGTTGAAGGCGCACGCTTGGAAAGCGTGTATAGGGGAAACTCTATCGAGGGTTCGAATCCCTCTCTCTCCGCCATACCATCCGATTTAAACTCATCGGCTCCACATATTCGGCACGTCGGACTACATCGTTTAAGTTGTAAGGCAACGTCGGAGTGCTTCACCCAATTGCATCATTGCGTTACCCGTCGTCCATGAATTAGACTTTCTTGCGTGCTAACAAGCTAAAACACCCCCGGGATCAGCTTCGCTGTCCCCCTCGCGTAGCTGTCGTAATCCGCCCCGAAAAGCTCCCGCATATGGACCTCTTCAATCCACACTTGGCGCAACAATAGCGCCCACCATACGACGGCCAGCGCCCACGCCACTACGCTACCAAACACCAGAGGCTCCGCAACTCTCTGGATCATGGCGCCGGCATAGGTCGGGTGCCGGATATAAGCGTAAGGACCGCTCCTCATCAATGTCGGACGGGTGACGCCGTTCGCAAACGCTGCCCGGAGATATCTCGATGTCCATCGATTGCATACCGCAACCGTGAAATGCAGCAACAACCCAAACGCTTGAAGCGGCGGCCGCACGAGGCTTGGCGTTAAATGCCAATGTCCATAATCCAAATAGACTGCAAGATCGACAATCGATAAAATCACTGAGATCCCCAACACTCCCGGACCAGACGTCAGGCCGAACCGTTCGCGTTTCCCCTCGCGCGTGAGGCGATCCCGGAACGGCGTTATGAGAGAACGAAACACAGGGAGCGCGCGCAGAAATAGATACCCGCCAGAGAAAACGTCCACTCGCGCCCACGGTGATGGGTTACCCCACTGGATGAGACAAGCCAAAGCGGCGAGTAATTGTACAAGTGCGAATAGCAGCCAGGGATTGAATTCCCTACCGGGTTGTGGATTGGAAGTATCTCTCACGTTGCGTTTTCTTATTTCGATTATTTACTGCCACAACTAGGTTGACTATTTGGCCGCCGTGTTTCAGGTAGGATATCAAAAAGCGCCTGTTACCGGACACTTTGCGGTATTTTTGTAGGAGGATCGGTGACAAACCTGCTCGTCATGAATGAAGGAGCGGGCTAAACGCTCCACGATTGTTGAGGAAGTACAAG
>Ga0070734_10003669_pt1 | contig 15655 bp, 15 predicted proteins | sample Coa_R1_8_FD_66444 | JGI IMG/M metagenome (GOLD analysis project Ga0070734, IMG submission 66444) | Surface soil microbial communities from Centralia Pennsylvania, which are recovering from an underground coalmine fire - Coalmine... | ecosystem: Environmental > Terrestrial > Soil > Unclassified ...
CTGAGCGTGGGCCGCGAACGTCCCAGGGTAATGCCTGGGGCATGAACACGACTAAGCATGTAGTTCTCTTGACCAGTAACATTTTCGGACGCGGGTTCGACTCCCGCCGCCTCCACCATTTCAACTAATTGATTTTAAACTAGTTATAAAAGGATAGTAAAAATCGTACAATAAACGTACAATGGATTCGGCAAAGAGGCCGAATTCATGCTCTCCGTTTACTCTCGCCACTATCCTCCCTGCCCTTCCGACGACATCAATTACAAGCGTTGCCGCTGCCCGAAGTGGATCAATGGGGTCCTGGGATCGGACGGCCCATTCATTCGCCGCAGTGCGAAGACTCGGAGCTGGGAAAAGGCCGAACAGTTCAAACGAGAGTTGGAAGCAGAGTACGAGGCCAAGCAAAACGGTAACCGGGAAGTGGTGGCGCTTGCGCCGGAAAACATCAGCGTGAAAGACGCGGTATCGCGATTCATAAGCAGCAAGCGGAATGAGAATCTGGCCGAGTCCACTCTGGGGAAATTGAAGACGATCTTTGAGAAGCAGTTTTTGTCATGGGCCACTGCGTCGCGATTGAACCATCTCGAAGAGATTACGACGGCTGACCTCGAAGCATTTCGCGATACGTGGGAAGACGGACCTCTCGCAAAGAAGAAAAAGCAGGAACGATTAATCGGTTTTTTCTACTACTGCTTACGTCTGGGCTGGATCAAAACGAACCCTGCTGTTTCATTGGGTCGTATCCGCGCGGATGGACCTCCGACGGACTATTTCCCGAAAAATGAATTCGAACAGATCATCGACTCCACGTACGTTTATCAGCCTAAGGGCTGGGTCGAGTGCAGAAATCAAGCGACGCGACTCCGGATTCTGACTCTGTTGATGCGTTGGAGCGGACTCGCCATTCGCGATGCTGTAACGCTCGAAAGACGGCGATTGAACGACAAAGACGAGCTTTTCTTGTATCGCGCGAAAACCGGTAATCCGGTTTACGTTCCGCTTCCGCCCGATGTAGCGGAATCTTTGCGCACGATTCCACCTGGTCCTTCTCCGAACCCCCGATATTTCTTCTGGTCTGGCAACGGTTCACCCAAATCAGTGGTTGGCAATTGGCAGCGCAGCTTTCGGCGACTCTTCAAGATCGCGAACATCCGGCGAGAGGACGGAACACCAAAACGCTGCCATCCGCACATGTTTCGCGACACATTTGCGGTCGAGATGCTGCTGGCTGGCGTACCTCTCGAACAGGTCTCAATTCTGCTTGGCCACAAGAGTGTGAAGATTACGGAGAAACATTACGCGCCTTGGGTTAAGGCTCGACAAGAGCTTCTGGCGGCCAATGTTCGCAAGGCGTGGACTGTTCTTCAAAGCGGTGGCAAGAAGTCGCGCCGGAAACAACCGCAGCGGGTGAAGACCGCTTAAAGAGGACGAGTCTGCTGATTCAACTTGCTCGCCTTAACCTTCGATGCACACGAAGCAGGACGGTTTCGGGCACACGTAAAGTCCGGTAACCGCGCTTGTGGCGAGACTCTACTGATCCCCAATGAATCACACCCGGTTCCCTTTCGAAGATCCTTCGTACTGTCTTCTGACTGAGAGCCCAGAGTTTGGAGATCTCGATGACGGAGTAATGTTTTTCATTAGCCAGGTCAACAGGACCTACGGAAAGGTCGGTGAGGTGAGACGACTGTGGCATTTTGCGAGCAAGATCCGCCATTGGAATGCCTCTGTTGTTGAAATACGATCTTTCAATCGGCTGCTGCCAAATCAAAATGGCTTACGAGCCCTGATCTCGGCTGCAATCTCGGAATGTTAACCACTTTGAGTCCCCCGCCTGGATGTTGTCCAATAACTTTTCGTACCGAGGTCATTCTGTGCGGTTATAGCGGCATGTGGAGATACTTTCGGAAACGTCAATAACGAGGGGGAAAAGATCGCTCTAGAGGCGGGGTTGAATCCCGGACGCTAGCGTTTTCAGGGCTGGATTTTCTCGGGCTAAATCCTTTTTGCTTCTGCGGCGGATGGTGTGAATAATTGCTGCCTAATTCCTAACGGTCTAGCAGCACTCCCATCTCGTCGGACTCACCCCAAGCCTTTACGTATTGCGCCTTTCCAATAGTTCCTGGGCCGTTTGGTCCCATCTCGTAGTAGACCTTCGCGTCAGATGGGAAGCGCTTCAGGGCTTCTGTCAGATCTTTCACCGTCCACTCATTGTCCGCCATGTTCCCTCTTTAGCAGCTAAGTTAAAGTCCTAGTGTTTCAAAAGCGCCGTCGTGTGTTCCTTCGCAATCGCGATCCTGACTATTGACCGCCGCGTTCCTGAAATGGACTGACCGGACGGGGCTCAGTCTGCCGGGCTATCCGCAACCGCCGCCACCGGCGCCGCGGATCTCAATTGCTGCAGTGAAGTCTGCACGCTCTGCCAACGAACTGCGTCCCTTTTCGTATCGATCGCAGCCGAGGCGTCGGAATAGAACTGCAAGATGTTGTCGCGCAGCTCCGGCGACGTCAGAGCGAACTTTCCCTCCGACAATTGAGCCAGTAACTTCGCGTAGGCATCGTCAGTGAGCGTGTATTCCGCGGGTTTGGTCGGCTGGCCGCTATCGAGATCGCAGTTCGGGAGGACTAAGCTGTTGCTGCGCACCTCTTCCAGAAATACCTGGTACTGGTCGACCGTCGTATTGATGCTTTTGAAATACAGATCTTCAGTTTGCGGAGTCGGGGCGTTAAACGCCAGGCCTTTGAAAGGACCGATCTTCGGCATGTATCGCAAGAGAGTAGACAGTATCCGGGTGCCAGCACCGGGCTTCACGTAGTCTTTTCCCCACTGCTTTTCGTAATCAGAACGCGAAAGGCGATACAAGAATTTCTTTTTCGCGAAATTCGGTGTCTCACGCATCAAGTCTTTCTTGTGGGTTTGGAGTGCGACCTGGGTCATCTCCGGGATCATCCGGCTGACCGCGAAACGATACGAGCCGACAGCCATATCCTCGTGGGTCAAAACTTCCTTCAGCTGCATCCCATACACAACGGGGAAGACCCGCTCCAGCAAAGACTTGGATACCTGGAAACCGATGAAATCGTGGTACTGCTGCGAGGCATAACGATTTTTCGCGACCTGAGCGGTGTCGAATCCGAACTCGGTTTTTAAATGCGCCGTTTTGTCCTGGGCATACCGCACAGACTTGCCATATTTCGCGCGCAGGCGGGGATACTCGATCGCTACGGCTTGGTTAACTGCAGGATGACCTGCGATATCGGACGCATAGTGCGACAGAGCGCCGAGCGCGAATGCGTATTCGTTCACGTCCTGACTTTGGATTAGTAACTCCCGGACAAAGTCTCCGCTGCGGACGTAGTGCACGAGGTCGCTGAATTCCCTACTGCCGAACGGGTAGTAGCCAAGATCCTGGATGACCGCTCCTCCGTAGGCGTAAGAATGTGCCTCGGTTATTTGCTGTTCGGTTAGCTCTGGATACCGATTGAGGAGGAGAGGCCTGATCTCGTCAGTCCAGAGCAAGTCCACTATTTCCTCGTGCGTGAGCACGGAATATGCGGAGGACGTATTGCTACATATCAAAGAGACGAGGACAAGCGACACAACGCGGATAAAAAACAGGTACCACCCTGTGCAGATGGTACCTGTCGAGGTTGACTCGTTGCGCATGTTTTAAATGCGGCCGAGAAGCAGCAGGATGACGACGATGACCAGGATCAGTCCGACACCGCCGGTGGGAGCGTAACCCCAGCTTCGACTGTGGGACCACCGAGGCAGTGCTCCCAGAAGTGCCAAAATCAGGATCACGATCAATATAGTTCCAAGCATGTTTGCTCCTTTATTCCCGGCGATTAAGGGAAAGGCGCGAGCCGGAAGCGGCCCGCACCGATGGTTGGTGGCGGAATGCGAAGCTACAGCGTGAGGCTGAGCGTCAGGTTCACGCCCGGATAGCTCGCGTTGCACAGGTAATACACCCCGTCGATCTCGACAACATAAACGTCTTGCGTGTAGAGCCAGTTGCTCGGCCAGGCAGACTCGAACCCGAACCAATAGCCGCCGTATTGGAAGCGGCGATCGCGGTAATTGGCTTCGGTGACACGAAACCTGTGATCGCGTCCAAAATTGGCTTTGTAACGGTCCGCGGGAATACGGCCGTGGCCTGCGTGTTCTTCCTTCTGTTCAGACTTGGCTTGTGGGGCGTGCTGTTCCTGCGCATTTTTCTCTTCCGGCTTGGCACTCTTCTCTTCCTGCCGCGCGTTTTTCTCTTCTGGCTTCGCGGATTTCTCCGGTTGTGCCTTCTTCTCTTTTTCCTGCGCGGCCTTGTCTTTGTTTTCTTCCTGTTGATCGTGCTGTTCTTGTTGTGCGTAAGCCGGAATACTGATTCCGAGTGACAACGAGAGGACTGCTGTGCTGATCGCTCCAACGAACTTCATAAAGTGTTGCCTCCATTATCGAATCACCGCTCATTTTTGCCTTACTGCAAGCTTCCCGTGGTTGCATTGGTCGGGCTACCGATGGCGTCGCCGGAAACGAGAAGTTCCACCCTGCGGTTTTGTTGGCGGCCCGCGGAGTTGTCGTTGGAGGCCACTGGCAAGGTGTTTCCGAAGCCTCTGGCCGACACCGAATTCGTGGGCACGCCTTGCTGGACCAGATAGTCGCGCACAGATCCGGCACGATTCTCAGACAGCGTTTGATTCATGGCATCGCCGCCAACATTGTCTGTATATCCACCGACCTCGATGTTGAGTCCTGGATAGGAGAGCAGAATGCCAGCGACCTTCGCTAGCTTCTCTCGCGCGCCAGGCTTCAACGAATACTTTCCCGAGTCGAACAGAACATCGGACATGCTGACGATGAGTCCGCGTGCCGTATCGCGAGTCTGAAGAATAGAATTCAGCTGCTCGGCGAGCTTCGCACGCATTGCCGCCTTGTCGTTTTCCGCTTGTTGTACAGCCTGTTGTGCCTTCAGCGTGTCCGCCCGGGACTGGTCAGCATCTGCCTGCGCCGCCGAGATCACCATCGCGGATGACGCCTGGTTGGCTGCCATGTCGGATTGGGCCTTCGCGGTTGCAGCCTCTGCATCGGAGGCGTCATTGCGGGCTTTCGCCGCGTCCGATTGGGCCTGTGCATTTGCGGCTTGAGCACTCAAAGTGTCGGATTCCGCTTGCGCTTTGGCAGCTTGAGCTTTCGCCGTTTCGGACTCTGCCTGCTCCTTGCGCCGCGTGGCTTCATCGGCCTGGGCCAACGATTTCGCCTGCGCATCCATTGAATCCTGACGTTCATTCGCCAGACGAACATCGTCCATTTTTTTGACTGCGATCGCGCGTGCGTCTTCCGCTGTCTGCACTGCTTCACGAGAAACCGCGATCAACGGCTTTTTGTCGATGTGCCTGTCCGTCGCATAGCCGTCGGCATTGTTCATCAGCTTGACGGCGTGCTGATAACTGTCGCTGGCATACTGTTCGGCTCCCTCGGATTGAGCGATGCGCAAGGCATTCCGAGCCTCAAAGAATTCGAGCGGCAACTTGGCATTCAAAATCACGGGATCAAACTTGTAGCCGGTCGGGATGTAGCCGCCACGCTCCATCAGCTCATATTTCGCGTTCACGGCTTCCGTAGTCCCCTTGGTCTCTTCACGAACTACGTTTTCGAGAATCACTACATTGCTGGGCTGCCTGACGGCGTAGTAGGGCTCCGCAGTGACAATCAGAGCGAATGCCTGAAGATCGGTCGTCACATTCAGCTTGCTGCGGTGGTTGCCGCCGAGCAGAACTTCACCCAGGTTCACGGCACGACCTTCGGGCGAAATCGCCCAAAGAACATAAGTCAGATACTCATTACCGAACGTCGTCGGCTTCTGTAGGTCGCCGAATTCTGCTTCGATGGCAATGGACCCGCGCTTGCTGTTTACTTCTGCCACGCCGTTTGCAGAGGGCATCAAGTCGGTGCCAGCAAAATCGACCTTCGAAGATCCGCTGCGATGCTCGTAGTTGACCGCTTGCACACTGCGACTGATCACAGTTACTCGGAACGTGGGCGTTGAGCTCATTGGCTCGACGGCTAGGGATTGAGAGTTAGTTTGAGCAAACGCGCTCAAACTGAGGGTGATTCCTGCTGCTAATATCAGCTTCGAGTTCAAAATGACTCCTTGAGGCAGATGTCTGCCGTATTGCTTGATACGAATCTTGAGTGGTGCGTTCAGGCCTGTGGCCGACCTGTTTACGGGATCAGCAACGTGCCAACGTGGATCCTCGATAGTGAATGAAACAGACCGAAAACATTCAGCAACCAGAGGACGACGGCAATCACGACAACGCCGTTCAGGATTGATTTGATGGATCCCTGCATGGGAATAAATCGGTTCACCAGCCACAGCAGGACTCCCACCACGACGAGAACTTCCAGAATTTGAATTAAAGGCATGATCTTTGACCTTCCCTCGTTTAGCGAGCTAACCCCTCTCATTCGCCTGGGGGGGTTGCCCATTGCCTGTTCGAGATTCTTTAGAGTCGAATCGTGTCCGCCGCAAGGTATCGCGGCAGCCGCACGGATGAAGAATGCTGATCGCTGGATGTGGCCGCTTAGCGTGACCTGATCAGGACACGCCCCCGAACGACCTGAACCTAAGAGCTGCGATTCAGCGTCGCGGCTCCTTCTACACACTCAGAAGATGATCAAGAATAACAAGTGTGGGATGGTGCGTCTGAGCAAGATAGCTCACACGCAGAAATTAGGAAGGGGCCTGTGCGGATCGCGGCGCCGAAACGTCACCAGCCGTAGCATATGATCCTGTACCAAGCCGGAAAGCCTTGGCGCCTCGTTGGAACCCAATAAGTGGGAAGTCAGGCAGCCCACGCGTCTGCGCCCCACGGTCACGACATCGCGGTCAATATTGATCAGTAATGGGAATGCAGGTGCCCGAGACTATCCGTCGAACAATTTTCCAGGTTCTGAAAACAAGCTCGACTTCCCCGGCTGTAGATGTCTTGTAAAGCCGAGAACCCAAGAGTTCTTGTTGCACGAGGACCAGTGAAGGAGTTCGCATGCGGCAGCGGTGGCGACTCGCGTGTGTGCTATTCGTAACAGTCCAGGCGGCCAGTGTTGCGGGCGCGCAGCGCATCGTGACAGAGTCCGGCGCGATATCCGGGTTACGTGAAAACGGGTTGGACGTCTACAAAGGAATCCCATTCGCTGCCCCGCCGATGGGTGATTTGCGTTGGCGGCCGCCAGTGCGTCCGGCGCCTTGGAGGGGCACGCGCAAGGCAGAGAAGTTTGCTCCAGCGTGCATGCAAGTTGGAGTTTCGATGCCGGGCGAGACGGCTGCAGCAGTGAGCGAAGATTGCCTCTACCTCAACATCTGGACGCCGGCCAAGACCGGGCACAAACACCTGCCGGTGATTGTATGGATCTATGGCGGCGGATACATCAACGGGTCAGCCGCGATGCCCTTGTACTGGGGCGACCGGCTCGCGAAAAAAGGCGTCATCGTTGTGACCATCGCCTACCGCCTCGGCCCGCTTGGTTTTCTTGCACTCCCTGAGCTAACGCGCGAGTCCCCCCACCACTCCTCTGGGAACTACGGCCTGATGGATCAGATCGCCGCACTCGAATGGGTTCAGAGAAACATTACGCCCTTCGGCGGTGACCCGAAATGTGTAACCATCGCCGGTCAATCCTCCGGTTCTATATCGGTCAGCATCCTGATGGCTTCGCCTCTGGCAAAGGGCTTGTTTCAACGAGCCATCGGAGAGAGCGGCGGACTGTTTGAGCCGCTCCAACTCGCACCCAAGTATCTGCTGGCCAACGCAGAACGGGACGGGGAGAAGTATGCCGCTTCGCTGGGTGCGGCCTCACTCAAGGACCTACGCCGGGTGCCTGCGACCCAGCTCACCGGCAATGCCGGCGGCATCGTCCACCCGGTGATCGACCCCAACGTGCTCCCCCTGCCACCCTACGAGGCCTTTGCTTCAGGTCAGCAGAATGATGTCCCGCTGCTGATCGGTTCCAACGCCGACGAGGCGCGAGCGCTGGTGGATGTCACACACCACACCGCCGCCACCTTCGACAGCGACCTGGAACGCAGCGTCGGCCAGCTTCCCCCTGCTCTGGTTGCGGCATATCCCCATGCGACTGACGAAGAGGCGCGCCAGGCGCAGCTCGGCCTCGAGCGCGATCTCCGCTTTGGCTGGGACATGTGGGCATGGGCGAGATTGCAGGCCGGAACCGGGAAGAGTCCCGTCTTTTACTACTCGTTTCGAGAGCAGCCACCGTTCCCGGCCGGTTCGGTGTACGCCGGCTGGGGCGCGAGCCACTACGCCGAACTCTGGTACGTCTTTGACCACCTGGACCAGTCGCCTTGGAACTGGACCGCGGCAGATCGGAAGCTGGGTGAGGAGATGTCCAGTTACTGGGTCAATTTCGCGCGAACGGGCGATCCAAACAGTCCGGGGCTACCCCCGTGGCCGGCGTTCGCCAATACGGAGAGTAAGGTTCAGTATCTGGGCGATCCGATCACTGTGGGCGGCGTTCCGAATGTTCATGGACTAACCGTCTTTGATTCCGTCTACGCGGCGGTGCGTGGCAAGCCCTTTGCCGCACGGTAAATCCTTATAGATCGAGTAACTCGAAGCAAAAAGCTCAGTGCGTCTACTCAATTGAAACGCATGTGTCGGGAGTCTCCGTCTGAAGGGAAGCTTCCGATCTCAGTGCGGTTCTCTGCAGCTCTTCGAGCCGCGCACGCATGTCCTCACCCCGTCGACTCCCTGCTGGATTACAGCTTGCACAGTCTCGAGTATGGATTTTCAGGATGGACAACAGCCGGCAACTCCAAGTTCTCAAGGTTCTCCTTCGTCAGCTGAGGCAAGATTCAAAAGGCTCGCTGGACAGAAACGATAGATGATGGCATGGGCGAAGACTGTTCAAAAGGGAGCAGCGTTAAAGCGGCGAGAGCTTCAGCGAGCATGATGAAGATTCGTCCTCAAGTGGTTAGTCCGAGTATCAGGCAAATCGAATTCCCGCCCACAGTCGAAGCAGACCTTGTATGTGCGGTTTTTGATCGTGAATACTCGGCTAACATGACGGTGGCGGCAGCCGAAAATAAACTGGAAGACAGCGAGGAACAGTTTCATAAATCCTGCGCGCGCTGCCGACGTTCGCAACTTCCGTTAGCATCCAACCATTCGAGTAGCGAGCGAATGCTGGCACGAGCCAAGGCAATCGCGCAATCCGCGGCTCCGTAATAGATATTGAGGGTGTCGCCATCGGCGTCCATCGTGTATCCGCACGGGAATACGACATCGTCAACGTCGCCGTGACGCTCGTACTCTGTTTCTGGCCCGAAGATCCATGAATGTCCACGTAGCAGGCATTTCTCTGGGTTCTCCAGATCGAAGAGCGCCAGGCCCAATCGATAGAGGCAGCCCGAGGGCGTATGCCTTACTCCGTGGTAAAACACCAGCCATCCTCTCGAGGTCTCGATTGGCGGCGGCGATAATCCGATTTTGTTTGCATCCCACCAGGCGCCTCGGCGAGCTTCCAGCATCAGTCTATGCCGGCCCCAGTAACGTAGATCGGGAGAGTAGGAGATCCACATGTGCGATCCCAGGGTCGTCATTGGACGATGAATCAACGCCCAGCAACCGTCGATTCTCCGCGGCAGGAGTGCCGAGTCCTTGTCATCAGGCGGCATAATCACGCCGTAGCGTTCGAACGTGCGGAAATCTTTGGTCAGGGCGAGCGACACGCCTGGGCCGCCCCGCGAGTAGGAGGTATACGTAACCACGTATTTCTGCAGTTCGGGAACGAACGTAATACGAGGATCTTCAATGCCCCAGATCTCTTCCGGATGATTCTTCGGATCGGGCATCAGCGTGGGCTGACTATCGATTTGCCATCCATCGACGCCGTTGGGAGAACGGGCCGCGCATAGGTGTGACAAGCCACGGCGGTCTTCCACTCGGCAGAGCAGCAGAGTCGTGCCATCGGAAAGGAGCGTTGCGCCCGCATTGAAGACGCTGTTAATGGGATAGGGCCAGTCCCTGCCAGTCAGGATCGGGTTCGTGGGATGACGATGAAGTAGCGGTTCGAAACGAGTACTCAGCAGGCTCACCTGATTTGAAGCGGGTACGGTCATGAAAAGATTTCCTTTTGTTCTGGCTCTTGCAACGAGCGCATTTCGAGGAGTGCCATCAAGAATGACAGCATCGACTCTGCACCCTGGTTTTCATTGGCGCGGTCGGGATGCAGACCGTCCCGGCAGCCACCCGTTGCGGAATCATAAAGAGGTAGTTGGAGATCATTGTCGCCGAGGAACCAGTTGAAAACCGACCAAGCTTCGCCTCGCCATCGGCTATCGCCCGTAACACGGTACGCTTGCAGGCACGCAGAGACGGCCCCGGCGGCCTCCAGCGGTTGCTGATCGAAGCGAGCCTTCTCACCATTCTGGCGATAGAAGCCCTGCGAACCTATCGGAACAAAGTGGCGATTAATCTCGCAGCGTTGCTCTTTTGATAGCCAATCTAGCGATTCGAGGCCGGCAGAAATCATGCGGTCGTCCGCGCAAGCTGAGCCTACCAGCAGCAAGGCTTGGGGCAATCTCGAATTGCCATATGCCAAAACGTTTTCAAACCATTTCCAATCCGGCCGACGGATCGACTCGTACATTTCAAGCAATCGCCGGCTGAGTACGGACCGCAGTTTTTGCGCGTCCCGATCTCCCGGGTACGATGTGAGGTATTCCTGAATTCCGAGCAGGGTGTAAGCCCAGGCTCGCGGACTATTGAATTCCAGCACCGCGGACAGAGAGAATTCGAATAGGCGGCCGGCGGCACCCTTCAATCCTTGATCTTGGGATCGTCCCAGGACCGTTCCGAGAGCCCAGAGTGCACGCCCATGGCAGTCTTCGGATCCGATGGCTTCGTTCCAGCGACGGTCATAGCGAAGAAAGTTCTTGAATCTGCCCTTCGCGGGATTGAACGCATGCTCGAGGAAAGATAGATACAAGCCAGCGGAATTTGTAAAAGTGGAATCTGCCTTCTCAAGTTGACCTTTATCAGTGTGCTCCAGCAGCACCGAAAGGATAAGCGCACGGGCATTGTCGTCTGTCGTATATCCCTCTCCGCGGTTCGGAATCGTAAAAATCGAGTGCTGCAGCATTCCCGTGTCGTCGGTGATCCGAATAACGTGATTCAGCTTCAACTCAGGCAATTGGTCCAGAGATTTTTTGATCATGCGCGCCGAGAATTGAACTTTTGGGCACTCCATGCGATCGCTTCGGACACGCGCGAAACTGTCCATGTATCCTTGCGCAACCCGCTTCCATACCATCTCTCTCGCGAATAGGTAGGCGCGTTTTCGCATAGCGTGACGAATCGCAGGAGTGTCGAGGAGTTCGATTGTCTTATGCGCAATTGCGCCGGGATTTTGGAATGGAACCAAGGCGCCCCTGTGGTCGTCCAGCAATTCGATGGCGTGCCAATACGGCGTTGAAATGATTGCCTTCCCCGCCCCTAATGCATAAGCGAGAGTTCCGGATACAACCTGCGCTTCGTGCCGGTACGGCGTTATGTAGATGTCGGCCGCGCCGATGAATTCGACCATTTCCTCGGGGCTGACAAAACGGTTGTGGAAGATCACTTGCGACTCCACACCCATTTCCTTCGCCAGTGCTTCCAGACTGGCTCGATACTTATCCCCCTCGCGGCGCAGGATGTGAGGATGAGTCGCACCTGCAACGATGTAAACCACATTCTTGTGCTTGGAAAGAATGTGCGGCAAAGCCTGAATGACGTTTTCGACTCCTTTGTTCGGTGAGAGCAGACCGAACGTGAGGAGAACCGCTTTCCCTTCTACGTGAAAGCGATCCTTGTAGAAATTTGGATCCAGGAATGGCAGGTCTGGAACTCCATGCGCAACCATATCGATCTTACTGCCCGGCACCTTGAAGATTTCCTGCAGGAACTGGGACGACAACTCGCTCATGACGATTAGGCGATCCGACAGTTCGGCGATTTCTTCCATCACCCTCAGTTGGTCAGGATTGGGCTCGCGCAGAACGGTGTGCAGCGTGGTCACCACCGGCATCTTCAAACCCCGCATCAGATGCAAGATATGGCTTCCAGACGGGCCACCGAAGATTCCATATTCGTGCTGCAGGCACACCAGGTCGATGTTGTTGAAATTCAGGAAGTCGGCCGCCTCCTCATACGATCTCACATCGTCCTGGGCCAGCGACCATCGCACGCGCGAAGGGTAGTCATAACCCTCGTCGGTGTCATTTACCGGAAGCGCCAACAGCCGAGCGGTGCCGCACTCCGCTGAAATCGCGCTGCACAGGTCGGTAGTGAACGTGGCGATTCCGCAATGCCGCGGAAGGTAATTCCCGATCACCGCGATCCGACTCGGCAGGGATGCTTTTAGGTGTGATCGGACGCGAGGTGGTATCGCCTCCTTCCTGATCAGTGAGTGCGACCCGACAACTTCCAAAAGGGCCTTTGGTACTAAGGTATTCGGTAGCGACATTATGTCCTGACTCGATGAAAGGTGGAATGCAAAAGATGGGCCAATTGGCAGATGGCCAAAGAACAACACCAGCGCTGGTTGGAAATCCTCTGCTGCAATTATTTAACGCAACCGGAGTTGCGAACTGATCACTATTGACCATTCTGTTGGAGAGTAACGGCCGATTGTGGAATCCATGAAAGCGAAAAATCAGTCGGCCATGTCGGTTCGGTGCCCGACGTGCGGCGCAAAGCCGGGAGAAAAGTGTGAGTTGAGCACAGGTTTCCCTCGCACAGAGCCACATCGAGATCGCCGCCTGGCCAGCTCGGAAGTCAGTTTGGAAAAATCAGGCCAGAGCAGGCGCGGCAGCAGCTGAACCGAGGCGAGCGAAGGCGTCGCGAATCCCCTCGCCAGCCGCCGAGCGATCCTCTTCGGTAGGAGTGGGAATCTGCAGTAGTCCCTGCCGCCCCATGTTCTCGGGAAGCACAAAGAAGGCTTGGTGTTGCATAACGCGTTCTAGGATGTTCGACAGACCTTCTGATTTGTATCCATTGTCGAAGCGGACGCCCGCGCCGTGGAAGGTGGACTCTGACATCCAGTACTCACAAGCCAGGAGCCAGTGGCCCCGGGTCAGGGATGACCAGACCTTCAGATAATCCAGCGTGCCAGTTGCAGCAAAGCCGTACTCAATGTGAATCAAACCGGTTTGTGCTTCATGTATCAAATCTGCCCAGGACACGATAACGGCAGACTCAAGGGTTCGCTCTAGACTTTGATTTACTTCAGATTTCATCATCACTCCCGCAATACCGAACTGACTTCAAGCTCTCGCCCACGCAGCGTCGTTCTGAGAGGTACGCCGCGATTCGGAGCTGTCCAGATTGCAGCTCTGCTGCATGTGTCGAGAATGCGCGGAAACGGTCACGTAGGGAATGCCCAGGAAACGCCCGGCAGTGATATCAGTGACCTCAACGGCATTGAAGTGCTGTAGCTTCACCTTTGCCAGGATCCGTTTCAACGCGCACTTTATCTTCTCTTCCCCAAGAAACCCAAAAAACATCGTCTTAACTTCGGTGGCCATGAAAAACAAGTGCCATTCCGCGGCATGGATCTCACGCTCCAGGGCGAATGCATCGATCACCTTGACGAGGCTCCACTCCCCGACACACGGTTCGGTGTCAAGCCCAGCAAGCTTCGGCATTCCGAGCCACTCTTTCACCAGAATCGTCCCGACGTTGATGTTTTGCGGCATGAGTTGTGGTTGTCCTTCTGTGGTCTACATCCATGCTGGCCCGGCAAGCGAAGAAAAACTGCTCAAAAGTGACCACTTGCTGAGGTCGCGCGACGCTAAGTTTGGATGGTTCCGGAAAGTGAGAGTATCGGCGATTTGTGCAGTGGTTGTTGCGTCCCCGGACTATACTTGTTGAGGATGCCTCCTTCGATAGCAGCCAAGAAGAACGGTGGATTCGACCCCGACGTGTTTCTCGCAACCATCGGCGACGGCAGGAAGATACTCGTCGTTCTCAAAAAACAGACGATCTTTGCGCAAGGGGATGAAGCCGATGCCATTTTTTACGTGCAAAAAGGCAAAGTGAGGCTCACTGTTGTGTCGAAGATCGGCAAGGAGGCAACGATTGCGATCGTCAACCAGGGCAACTTCTTCGGGGAGGGTTCGTTGGCCGGCCAGCTGTTAAGGATGGGCTCAGCAGCGGCAATGACAGATTGCGAGATTCTCCGAGTAGAGAAGAAGACCATGATGGATGCTCTTCATCGGGAGCCGGCACTTTCCGAAATGTTCGTCGCCTACTTGTTGGCGCGGAATATTCGATACGAAGAGGATCTTGTCGACCAACTTTTCAACTCGAGCGAAAAGCGCCTGGCGCGCGTATTGCTTCTGCTCGCCCGGTTTGGCAAGGAGGGCGTCCCTGAGACCGTGGTTCCCAAGATTAGCCAGGAAACTCTGGCTGAGATGGTCGGGACGACCCGTTCGCGTGTCAGCTTCTTTATGAACCGATTCAGGAAGCTTGGCTTCATTCACTACGCCGGCGGCTCCGAAGGCGCGCTACAGGTCCACAGCTCTCTGCTCAATGTTGTTCTCCACGATTAGAGTCTGCTGGCTAACAAGAACAGCACCCGAATATTCCGGGTGCCGTTGACCAGTTTCCATTCTTCAGACCTCAAGGCCTTCCATTCACTGCGGCTTCTCGTTCTGCTTCGGCTTTTCTTCCTGCTTCTTTTCCTCAGGTCTGGGCGTTTGTTGCTGGTGCTCTGGTTGCTGCTGTGCCCGTGGTTCCGAGGGAGGCGCTGCCCGCTCGGGTTGCGATCGCTCGCTCGGTGGGGTAAACGGCCGTTGAGAGGGTTCACGGTTGGGCTCAGGCCGATTATTCGGCTGGGCTGCTGGCGTGCGATTTGTTTCCGGCTGTCGTTCCGGTTGAACCGTGGACGGCTGGTTCGGTTCCGGCTTATTCGGCTCCGGATGGTTCGGCCGCGCGATTGCCGCCCGGTTCTCCGGCGGATTGTTCGGGGTGGTCCTATCAGTGCGAGCGGCGTTGTTCTCGGGACGCCCTGGCGTATTAGTCGGCTGAACGGCAGCGCGCACCGGAGCGACATACGGAGTTCCGGTTGCTTTCGCGTGTACAACGGCGTTGTCGCTGAATGCGCCGGGCTTCGGAGTAGCGGCAACTATTGGCGTGCCATGATTCACGGAAGCTCGCTGCTCTGGATTCGTCCGCGCGGCCTGCTCATGTTGCGTTTGAGCGGCCACGGGCGGGATATGCCGTTCATGCTCGATGGACTCTTGCTGGTGCGTTGGACGGGCGCTGATCCCACCATTACCACCGTTGTAGCTGACACGGTTGATTGTGGTGGTGGTGTTGATGATTGTCGTGTTGTACACGTTGTGAATGTTAGTGACATTTACGTTGTTGACCGAACGGTTGTAGTAGAACTGTCCGTTCTGCCAGCGTCCACCTTGATACCCATCCCCGTAGTAGCCATAACCATAGCTGACACCACCGTAGAAGCCGACCTGCTCCCCCCAGTATCCCTGGTGGAAGGCATATCCGTTGCCGCTCCAGCCCCAATAAGCCGGAGTCCAGAGCAGACCCGGCTCCGGAGCCATGACCCATGTGCCGGGAACCCAATAGTAACCGTCGTCAT
>Ga0070734_10003671_pt1 | contig 15653 bp, 14 predicted proteins | sample Coa_R1_8_FD_66444 | JGI IMG/M metagenome (GOLD analysis project Ga0070734, IMG submission 66444) | Surface soil microbial communities from Centralia Pennsylvania, which are recovering from an underground coalmine fire - Coalmine... | ecosystem: Environmental > Terrestrial > Soil > Unclassified ...
CCCTCGTTGTGGAAACGCCACACGGCACCCGCCTGCCAGGCCTCGAAGTCCGGCAGACCCTTTACCGGATGGCCGTCGACGAAATAGGCAACGGGGTCGTATCCGTGGATGGCAAGGCCGGTGAAGCGGTCGACCACCAGCCTTTCGGTGGTCGACCCATACGCCGCGAAGTCGGGACAGGTCCCGCAAATCCCCGCCAAAATCGCAATAAAGGCTATTCCGAGACGCCGGCAGTATCTTTGGCGCCGGCAGTATCTTTCTTGCCGCTGTGCCGTCATAGTTGGTACCGATAAAATACCGAGTGGAGCGGATTCGACATTCGCGACCCTCCGGAGGTGGTTCCTGTACGCGACGCCAAATCCAAGCTCCGCCAGCAATATAATTTGCTAGTGGTCCTTTGATTCTAACACTCGCAATATACCTGCCGAGGAGGGGACGAATGTTAGAATCAAAGGACCACTAGTATCGTGGGGACGATCCTGGCTGCAGGCTAAGCCTTGCTTGTTGGCGTCAGGTTAAGGCAGCGGCCGGATTTCGATGTCCAGGGGTACATTCATGAACTTCGCATCACGCCTTGCCGCGGTGACGCTCGCGGTGCTGCTGTGCTTGATCGTGCCGGCCTCAGCGCAGCAGGCCCAACCGGAGAGCCTGCCGCCTCCCCAACGAGAGCCTGGCCCGAATTTCTACGCGCCGGACGAACTAGTCTCGGCCGGACACCGCTTCTTCGGCAACGTATCGCGAGGGCTTGCCTCGATCATCGAACGCGCCGTCAGTCAATGGGGCCTGCCCAACGGCTATGTCCTTGGCGAGGAAGGCTCGGGCGCCTTCGTGGCGGGCCTACGCTATGGCGAGGGCACCCTCTACACGAAGAATGCCGGCGACTTGCGGGTTTACTGGCAGGGCCCATCGGTCGGCTTCGACTGGGGCGGCGACGGCGCACGCACCATGACGCTGGTCTACAATCTGCCGGCGACCAACGCGATCTACCAGCGCTTCGTCGGTATCGACGGCTCGGCCTATATCGTCGGCGGTTTCGGCATGACCGCACTGACCGCCGACGGCATCGTGCTGGTACCGATCCGCTCTGGCATCGGTCTCAGGCTCGGAGCCAATGTCGGCTACCTCAAATATACTCCGCACGCGACCTGGAACCCGTTCTGATCGGATCCGATGGACCGCGCGGCAAGAGAATCCACACTTGCGCTCCGGATTTACGTTGACGCCGCAACCAGAGCTCGTGTGGCGGCTCAGGAGTCCGCTGGTTAGTGCCGCTTGCTCGTCATGCGGACTTCTGAACCAAAGCCACACGAGATCAATAAACCTTACTAGTGTCCTTCGATTCCGAAGTTCGCAAACGGGGGCCGCAAAATGGTGCGAACTTCGGAATCGGGACACTAGCGTTTGGCCCGCCCGCCATGGCATGGTGAAGACCGAATCCTCTTTTGCTGGAGTAGCGTTTCATGATCGAGCCGATCATGTATCTGGCGATCGGTTTTCTGCTGTCGATGCTGTGCGGCCTCATGATCGTCCCGCTGGTACATAACCGCGCGGTGCGGTTGACCACGCGCCGGCTCGAGGCGGCGACGCCCTTGTCGATGGCCGAGATCCAGGCCGACAAGGACCAGCTGCGCGCGGAATTTGCGATGTCGGCGCGGCGGCTCGAGATGAATGTCGAGCAGCTCAAGAACAAGACCACCAGCCAGCTCGCCGAGCTCGGCAAGAAAACCGATGCCATCAACCGCATGAAGATCGAGCTTGGCGAAAAGAACGCCACCATCTTCGCCCTCGAGGCGCGGGAGAAGGCGGTCAAGGAGCAGCTGCGGGCGACGGAAGAGGAATTCGCGATCAAGACGGAGGGACTACGCAGCGCCGAGAAGGCGCTCTCCGACAAGCAGGGCGAATTGGCCAAGATCAATGCCGAACTAAGCGACCGCTCGACGATGGCCGAAAACCGCCAGGTCGAGCTCGTGGCGGTGCGCACCCAGATCGGCGAGTTGCAGCGCCGTGTGGGCGACGCAGAAAAGGATTTTGCCGCGACCCAGGCGCGGCTGGTTCAAGAGCGCGGCGAGTCCGAGACCGCGACACGCGACCTTGGCGAAGCCCGCAGCCGCGTGGAGAATCTGAGTCAGCGTGTCACCGATCTCGATCGTCAGCTGATTGCCCAGGTCAAGGAGGCCGAAATCCTCGGCAACCGCGTCAACGATTTGGAGGGACGGCTTGCGACCCAGGGCAAGCTGCTTGCCGAGCGTGATTTCGAGAACAACCAGTTGCGCCAGGCTCTCGCCGCCGCCGAGCGGTCGGCCAAGGAGGCGCACGACGCACTGAGCGTCACCAACAGCGGGAATTGGCCGGCGCTGGAAAAATTGAAGACCGAAAAAGCCGCGGTCGAGGAGCAGCTCCGCCTCGCGCGCGATGAGCGCGCAAAACTGCAGCGCGACATCAACGCGATCCAGCAGCAGGCCGAAAGCTCGTGGGCGACCGAGCGGATGGAGAATGCGCTCCTGCGCGAACGTATCAACGACATCGCCGCCGAGGTGGCAAAACTTGCGATCCAGCTGGAGGGGCCCAATTCGCCGATCGAGGCGATGCTGGATTCCGAACACGCCAAGCCGGCGAAGGCCGCCAATGGCGCGGCCGCGGCGGGCGGGACCACCGCGGGCGGCTCCCCGCCCCCCGGCGGCACGCTCGCCGAGCGAATCCGCGCGCTGCAGTCCCACGCCTCGCGCGCCCGTCAGCAGGGGGCATGAGCCGACCGCGTCCCTGAATCGCGCGTGCAAAGATATGATTCTAGTGCGGTTTTGGATTTGACAGTCGCTTGAAGGACTCGCCGATATGCTGAAGCGAATGTCAAATCCACCGCACGAGGCGTTGTTCGCTTGACAGTCGGGGCTGGCGTTCCGTAAATCGCGGGCTTCGATCGTCGTTTGCGCCGTCGGTCGCGCCTGATTTGCAGGCCCTTGACGGTGCAGGACAATTTTCGGGCGCATAGCTCAGCGGGAGAGCGTTCCCTTCACACGGGAGAGGTCCAAGGTTCGATCCCTTGTGTGCCCACCAAAAATACAACAAAATCAATCGCTTATTTGACTATCTCCCGCCATCTGTACCCCGCAAATCTCGGGGTACAGTGGGGGCACAGACGCCCGCTGACGCGTGATTTGATCGCCCGCTGTCTGCCATCGACACGCGCGAACGAATGCCACAAGTGCAGTGCATTGAGCCCGGTCGACTCGAAATCGCCGACGTGGTCCCATCTTTGTCGGGTAAAAGTCCGGCCCGCTCCTAGTTTGTTATACTGACCCAAGATGTTCGGCGACATCACTCTGAAATGCAGACCGTTGCGGCTGGCCTTCCTTATCCCGCCAGACAAGGGTGCTTTGCGTACGGCAATTCAGACTAATTCAGCGCTCTGGGGCGGTACCTTCAATCCGATCATCCCGCTGTATGCGCACGCGCCGAAGGCTTGGAAGGATTACCCGGGGCAAAAGATTTCGATGAAGGATCGAATCGCCGGATATGTCCGCGCGTTCGATCCGGATTTTATCGTCGACTTGACGGGCTCCAAGCTTTCCAGCCACGTCGGAGAACTCGACCGCCCAGTCATTCCGATTGACGACATCTGGTCGGATTTCTACTCCGCAAAAAAGGGAGTCGCGCCGAAGAACGGGGTCGGCGTCTTCGAACTGCTGGGCGGGATCTACAAAGAATTCTTCGAGCACGTTCGCAGATTTCCGGTGAAGACCGCATTCCCGATCTTCCCGCAGAACAACGCTCTGCTCTGGGCTGCCGCCGTCGGCGAGCTTCCGGATGCAATGCAACAGGAAGTCGAGAGGGTATTTGCCCAAGCGATCGACATCGAGAAGCCGAAGATCGGGCCGAAGGAATACCAATCAATACGGAAAGCGTATGGGTTCCTGCCTGTGAACATCACTGACTACCAATTGAAAACAAGCGGCGTCAGGGCGCGCCATTCCTATGCGTTCTACATGGACGCGACAAAGTTTTCGGACATCGTCGACTTCTGGAATTTGCGCGCAATCGACGGCTCCGTCATGCCGATCCCCAAGCAGTTTATAAATGTGCCAGAGTACGTTTCGTTCGTGCGGGACCACGTTCTTGATCGGTACCGGGTGCACCCGATGAATCCGGCGGTTCAGTACGGCACTAACGTTGTTCGGAGCTATTCGTCGACAATGGCTGAACTCCAGGCCTTCGCGACTAAGCTCGCGCGAACAAGCCCGGAGTGCCTGCCAGAGCAATGAACCCGCCAATCCCCTGCTCTTCGCCTCTTTCATCGAATACGCGGGCGAATATCAAATGCAGCTTGGAAACTCCGCCACCCGTGATCCAATGCTTCTTGCCGTTGATGACGTAGGTGTTACCGCGCTTGTCGGCGCGGGTGGTCATTTCGGTTGCCGCAGATCCGGCATTGGGTTCAGTGATGCAGATTGCGGGCTTGTCACCCGAAAGAACGAGCTCCGCCGCCAGTTGCTTCTGCTTCTCCGCGCCGTACTGCATGACGGCCGAAATTGCTCCCATATTGGCTTCGACAGCAATACGTCGGGTCGCACCGCAGACGCGCGCCATCTCTTCAATGATCAGTGCGGCCTCGAAGAAGCTGCCACCGCGACCACCGTAACGCGTGGGGATTGTGTAGCCCATGAAGCCCGCAGCCTTAAGCGCCGCAACGTTATCGAAGGGATAAGCTTCAGTGCGATCGATCTCCGCCGCCTTGACAGCGAATTCGGACTCAGCCAATTCTCGCGCTGCAGTACGGAGCCTGAGTTGCTCGGGTGACAGCTTCATGTCCATCGGAGTCATCCTTCTCGCCCGGAGAGGCGCTAAGCTCAGTGGCTATTCGGCCTCGACGCACAATGAAAGGCAAGCCAATAATATCTGAGCTTAACTTCAAACTATATTAAGTCGCGCAAGAGCTTCTCTTGTGCGAAGTTGGCGGTGCGACTCAAGGAAACGTTCGGGCGGAGCGCCAAGGCATGCATTCAGACAAAAACTCGTTGGCCGATCGCTTCGGCCCCGACGCTTCCGATCTGGAAGTCCATAGAGGCGCTCCGCCCGTCCATCATCAACTCGCGGGGCGAGGCTCCGTGAGGCGATTCCGACCCGAGACTATCCCGGACGAGACTTTGCGTCGGCTATGCGCGCTCGCATTATGCGCTCCGACCAAGAGTGACCTTCAGCAGCGCGACATCCTGATCATTGACGCGCCAGCTTTCCGTGCCGAGATCGCCGCGCTGGTGACGACAGGACCGTTGGGACAAAAATGGATCGAGTCCGTGCCAAATCTTCTGATCTTCTGCGGCAACAATCGTCGGCAACGCCAGGTCCATGCATTGCGGGGCAGGCTTTTTGCCAACGACCATCTCGATGCATTCTTCAATGCAGCAGTCGATGCGGCGATAGCCCTGTCCGCCTTTGTCATAGCGGCAGAGGCGGAAGGCCTCGGCACCTGTCCGATCAGCGCGGTGCGCAATCAACCGGACGCGCTGTCCAAACTACTGAAGCTCCCCAGTCATGTGTTTCCGGTCGCGGGACTTGCGGTCGGCTACCCTGCAGAATCCACCAAACAGAGCATGCGACTTCCGTTGTCGGTGACGGTGCATCACAATGCATATGGCGAGGAGCGTCTTGAAAGCGCGATTGAGGCTTACGATCGGCATCGTGAGGCGGCCCAGCCTTACCGCACTCAGCGCTATGTCGAGGAGTTTGGATCGGCAAAGACCTATGGCTGGTCAGAGGACAAGGCGCGGCAGTATGCGCGCCCGGAGCGCCAGGACTTCGGCGCATATATCAGGCGTAGCGGCTTCAAGCTGGATTGACAGCGAAGAAGATTTCCGCTTGCGTCAGCGCGTTGAGTTGAACCAAATCTTCGGCCGGCGTGCCGGCCCAAGCGGAGGGCGGTTTGATAACGCGATGGATCACCTCTTCAAGGGGTAGCATTGATGCTGCGGCGAGTGCATCGATGGCGCCAAGCGCACCCGACGGCACCAAGATTTGGCTGCGGTGTTCTTCCGCCGCTGCAACTAGCTTCTGAAGAATTCCGTCCTCACAAAAGGCGCTGGTCGATGCGACGACGAAGCTTTGTGCATTCTGCAGGGCCATTAAACCCCAAGGTTCAACAGCATCGCGGCTTGCCGCTTCGATTACCATGTCAACCTTGAGGTCGGCGAGCGCTTCGGGCCGGCTTAGCCAACGGACGTCAGCCGGCAACGCGGTTGGCCTGCCGGCGCCGTCCGCGTGCCCACCCCGAGCAGAATAGTATTACTGCCGCGCTCACTGATGAGCTGTACCACCCGACGTGCGATTGCGCCCCAGCCGACGAAAGCGAGGCGCAGGTGCGGTTGCTTGTCGGAGTTCCTATCCATGGTCAGGATTCAACGAGCAGAAACTAAGACAGCGCCCAACCTGTTCCGATGCGCTGCTGGACACCGCACAACCTGGCAATCCCAGGGCCAAGGCTTCCACCTCTACGGCTGCTCCGTAGTGAAGCTCAGACACTCCTGCGACAGCGCGTGCTGGACGATGCTCCCCGATCCATCCAGCATAGATCTTGTTGAACAAAGGCCACTCTTTAATGTCAGTGACGTAAACGCGAACCTGCACAAGGCTGCGCCGATCCACTCCGGCCTTCCTGAGACAACCATCGACGTTAGCCAGCACTTGTTTTACCTGATCCGCGAAAGAATGATCCGCAAGCGGCGTGCCGGTGGCATCCACTGGTAACTGACCAGAAATGTGAACGAACCCGCCAGCTACACAGATGTGCGAGTAATGGCCGGCGGGAGGCGTGATCTCGGCACTATTGCCACAAAGGATGGGAAGTGAAGAAATCAGCGCTGTCATAGCGTTTTATATCCGATCTAGTGATTGGGCTCTTGCCTTGGCAATCTCGTCGAGGAAATGATAACTGGGGATCTTATACATAATATCTATTATTGTACAATTCGTCTATAGAAACCGAGGCAAGCGGCGGCGTACCGCCGCAGCCAAGCATTCCTGGAGACTTGTTGCCTTCGATCGCGCGCTGTAAGGCACCGCACGCTCTATCCCGCCGGACCTCGTCGGAAATCAGCAATGATCGATCTTGGACCCTAGCGGCAGTGAAGGGGAGCTTATCTGGCGTCGGCGTAAACCGTGGCTCGCGAAACACCAAGGTGCAGCGCAACGATTTCCATCGCGCGACGAACCTCCATGTAACCCGACTGGTTGAGTTCGCGCAGTAGCAAGCGCCTTTCCTCAGCCTTCAGGGAACGAGGCGTCGTCGCAAGCCTCGCGGCGAACTGGTCAATTCGGGCCCTGATCGCTTCGGCACCGGCGGGATTAAGAGATTCCTTGCTCGGCCCGCTCGCGTCGACGTTAACAAACTGACCCAAGGTGTTTTGTAGGCTGCGAAAGAGCGTCAGATCAATGTTCAAACACAGCGCGGCAACATATCGCCCGCTCGAATCCTTGATACCGATAGACGTGCTCTTTGCTTGACGGCCGTCTGCAAACTGATTCGCATAATTTGCAATGATCTGAGGATATTTCGGATCAGCGATGCGGGCCAATCCAAGCTCGGTAGCAGGGTCGCCCACCTCGCGTCCTGACAGATTGTTGTGAATCGTAAGAATCGCGTGCTTGGGATCCTTCAGGTCGTGAACGACAACCTCACAAAAAGGCGCAAAAGTTTCGCTTAAGCCCTGCGCGACCTGTTCTAGCTGCGCAAGGAGCGCCCGCCGCTCACTAACCGGCTTCTTCATAGCAAGGCCTTTCGTCTGTCCAGTGTCATCATACTCGATGACATCAACACGGGGATTGGGCAAGGTTAGGCTTGGCGGGCTCGCCAAGCCATGCCGTCCGAAAGGCGCACTCCCGTAGCCACTCACTGCCGCTCGCCAAGCAACTCGGCGATGAGAGACGAAGTCTTGATGCCAGTTCCGGTCACAAGAACAACGGTCCGCTCGTGAGCTTTAACGACATCACGCTTTATCAGATCGTCCAGCGCCGCGGCACCCGTAGCTGAGCTTGGCTCAACGAAGAGGCCCGTGAGGGCGAGCCGCTTCAGAGCGCTGACTATCTCGCCTTCGGGGATGGCGATCGTCTCCCCACCAGTTTCCCTCAGGGCAGCAATCATCTCGCGCAACCGGCGCGGATGCGCGATGGACGTGCCTTCAGCAATTGACTTAAGCACCTCGCGAGCGACAGGTGTATCCACCCCCGTCTTGAAGCTGGCGTCAACCGGTGAACAGTTCAGCGGCTGCGCGGCGAACAGACGTGGCAACCTCTTTATTTGTCCGGCCGACATCAATTCCTTAAAGCCGATGTAGCAGCCGAGCAGACCACTGCCTGCTCCTACCGGAATAACAATGTTGTCGGGCGCCTCAAAATTGAAATCCTCCCATAACTCGTAGGCCAGCGACTTGGCACCTTCCAAAAAGAGCGGCTGCCAATTATGGCTTGAATAGAAAATCCGTTCCGACTGACGCATGGCCTCGGCTTCCGTTTCTTCGCGAGGACCTTCGACGAGTTGAACCTCCGAACCATACGCGCGCATTTGGGCGACCTTCGCCGCCGATGTAGAGGCGGGGGCCAGGATTTTCACTCGCATACCACCGGCGGCGCCGTACGCCGACACCGACGCTCCGGCATTGCCCGAACTGTCCACAAGCACGGCCTCGACGCCCAACTGCCGGAGAAATGACAACATGACGGTCGTGCCGCGGTCCTTGAAGCTCGAAGTCGGGTTAAACCATTCCAATTTGAAGTAAGGCCGAAAATCGCCCCACGCCTTTTGAACCACTGGCGTGCAACCCTCACCCATAGAGATCGGATTAGCAATTTCCACGGGCAGCGAGGCGCGGTAACGCCATAGCGAACGCAGACCGCGATCAATGTCGTCGCGAGAGATACCTCGTTGCGGAGTGATGAGGAGCGGGGTTCGCTCGTCGGAACACCAGCGGGGCACGTTCAGTGGGTAACGAGCGCCGTTTTGCGGTTCGATATAACACGGCTCCAGCATGATCTCTCCTCAGGTCAACACGCGTTCGGGAAGTTCCATCGCCTGAACCGAGTCCAGGTCTTCGATCTCGTGTTTGGGACCGATGCGCTGGTCATGCCAGTAAGCGATGGCCATCGTTGCAACGCCATTTCCGACCACATTGGTGACGGTGCGCATGGCATCCATTATCCGGTCGACCCCCAGGATGAGCGCTAGACCGGCAAGGGGAATGTCGGGAAACATAACCAACGATGCGGCCAATGTGACAAACGCTCCGCCGGTGACGCCAGCTATGCCCTTGGAAGTAAGCAGAATCACAGCCAGCAGCGCGAATTGCTCGGCCCAGCCGAGTTGAAGGCCGGCAGCTTGCGCGATGAAAAGTGCGGCGAGAGCCATATAGATCGAAGATCCGTCCAGGTTGAAGGAGTAACCTGCGGGAACAACGAATCCGACCACACCTTTGCTGCAACCAGCAGTTTCGAGTTTCCTCACCAAGCCCGGGAGGGCAGCTTCGGATGAAGTCGTGGTGAACGCGATGATCATTTCTTCTTTGATGTGGCTCATGAACTTCAACAAACTGAATTTCGTGAGGTGGGCTACAGTCGCGAATACGACGGCAAAGAAGAGCGCGCAGCCAAGATAGACCAATCCAACCAGCTTCGCGAGCGGGATAAGCGAGGCAAGCCCGAACTTGCCTAGAGTGAACGCCGCCGCGCCGAAGACACCGATCGGCGCAAGCTTCAGGATCGCCCCCACGACCTTGAACGTCGCGTCGGTGACCACGAGTAGCAAGTCCGTCACAGGTTTGGCCCTCTCACCGAGCGCGAACAACGCATAGCCGAAGAGAAGCGAGACGAGCAAAATCTGCAGCATTACTCCACCTGAGAGCGCATCCACGGCGGTCTTGGGGATGACGTTCAGCAGGAAATCGACGGTCGAAAGTGATTTACCGCTTTCGGCGAACCTTGAGACGGTAGCGGCCCCATCTGGAGGAATGGTGAGACTCGCGCCCGGCTGAAAGTAGTTGCCAAGGACCAATCCGAGGACAAGCGCCAGCGTGCTCACGATTTCAAAGTAGACGATGGTCGTTATTCCGAGGCGACCGAGACCGGAACTTCGGTTCATTTGGGCGAAGCCGGTCACGATGGTCAAAAATACGATCAACCCAGCGACCATCTTGATGAGTTTGACGAATCCAGTTGCGAGAGGATTCAACTGTGCCCCGAATTGGGGCCATAGGAGACCGACCGTGGCGCCCAAGATCAAACCGACCGCCAATTGAAATGTAAGGCTTAGACGAACTGGCTTCTTGGCAACCAAAGTGTCTGAACTCGCGTGCATGGATCTCCTCCCAATTGAATAGCTGCAGAATTCCCCGAACCGGCCTTGATAAACGAGCTTCTTGATCGGCCCCACCTTCGAACGGGATGTCAAAATTCGCTAAACCCTTAGTCGTCTGGTCGGCTACGCGAATAGTGGCCACAGCTCCAGTCATCATCTAGACATATTTTATGATTTCATACAATATGTTTAACGTGGAATAATCGTATGATTCGGGGCCAGAGGGAGCGCGTCATCGCCGCAAGCAGGAAGCGCTGACCCGACAAGAAATGAGGCGTCTACACGATGGAGAGATCCGCGTGCTGTCCCGCGGAGCCGCTTGCAACAGAGCGGCAAATGGCAGCGGGCGCTCTGAGCGCTTCCTCCCTAACCTGCCGGGATCTCCTCGGGGACCCCGGCCTTTTTCTTCGTCAGAACCGCGAATGGTTCCGGTAGCAACCAACAACAGCGATTGTGTCAGGTGCTCGATGCATCGCATTTTTCAAACCTTCATTGATCACCTCGCCGAAAGCTCCGATGTTGTCATGCTCCGAGACAGCATGGCGGATGCCGCCGCCGCGCTCGATCTGAACTGCTTTGCTTATCTCTCGGTACCAAACCAACCGAACTTGAGACCCCAGCACATAACGACCTATCCATCGAGCTGGACAGCTCACTATCTGCGAAACCACTACGAGCGTCTCGATCCCGTGATCACTGAGGCACTTAGGAGTCAGGAGCCTTTCGACTGGGGTTTGGAAACTGGATGGACAAAGCTATCGAAGCCACAGCAAAGACGGACAACGAATCGTTTTCACAATTCCCGGCTATCCGGAAGGTGCCGGATACGGGCTGCTGATATTCCTGATTTCGATCCTCTTCGCTGCCGTTCTTGTCTCAATCTGGACCGCGCATCGTCTTGCCGCTCCGATCCGCGATTTTGCGACCGCCGCCGAGCAGCTCGGCGTCGATTTGACGGCGCCGCCGCTTGCCCTGCGCGGGCCGCAGGAACTTCGGGCGACCATCCGCATCGTGAACCGCATGCAGCAGAGGTTACAGCGCTTCGTGGAAGACCGGACACAGATGCTGGCCGCGATCTCGCACGATCTGAGAGCGCCACTCGCGCGTCTGCGCCTTCGCGCTGAACTTGTCAGAGATCGTGAACAGCAACGGAAGATGTTCGACGATCTCGAAGCGATGAACGCCATGATCGATTCCACACTGGCTTTTGCGCAGCATGAGGCCCGGCAGGAGCCGCGAAGGCTGGTAGATATCGAGATACTCGTCGGAGATGCCTGCGAAGATGCGGGTGAAGCGGGCGGGGAAGTTTCTTATAGCGGCCCACGGGGTATCGATATTCCTTGCCGAGCGACCCTGGTGCGCCAGGCGGTCACGAACTTGATCGACAATGCCGTTAAATACGGTGGAGGGGCGCGTGTGAATATCGTTCGCGAAGCCGATCGTGTTGTCATCGTCATCGATAATGACGGGCCCGGCCTTCCGCCAGAGGAGCAGGAAAGGGTTTTCGCGCCATTCTATCGGCGCGAGCCCGCGCGCGATCCGGCCAAAGCGGGCGTTGGTCTCGGCCTTAGCATCGCTCGAACCGTTGCGCGCGAACATGGCGGTGACGTCACCCTCAGGAACCGGGACGAAGGCGGCCTGAGCGCACTCATCGAGCTACCAGTGTAGGTCTACCTTCACCAGACGACCAGGCGGGAGTGGCAACGTGTTCACGACAGAGGTAATAGGCTAGGCAAATCGTCTTTTGCCGATCTGGGCCGGAATTCGGAGGCTGACAACGTGTCGCCGAACGCTAATGATAGACCTTTGAGCGTTGGTAGCGCGGGAAGGACGCGAATGCTCGAGTTCTGCCGGCGCGTTCCAAAGTGGTGACCAGCCTGATCGCGCAGATGTCCGAATTGCTCGCCCCAATATCCAAATATACGACCCCACGTAGTCGACCTGTAGCAATGGGTCTGTGCACGGTATCTCGTTGGTGCAGAGGGTGCGGAAACAAGCTAAGCTCGGCTATCGACCAAATTTCAGAACGGATCACGCTAGACTAGCTTTCCAAACCTGTCCCGCCCAGAAACAATCCAGGGTCAACCATCGGAAAACGAAAATTTACGTTATATTTCAATATGATATGGCGGAGAGAATGTCGGCCAATCCCCGTTGAAAAATAAAGCATTTTCGACGTTCCTAGACCAGAACCCACCGTTTGAGCCACTGCCAAAAATGGGGTCGTGGCTAGTCTGATTCTCCCCGTGTCGGCTGTCTGCCACTCGAACTCGGTGCCGTTGCGCCAGATTGTTTGCAGGATGATGGCAAGCTTGCGCGCCACAGCAATCGCAGCGCGCTTCCAGCCGATGCGCTTCGCCGGACGTATACTGCACGGCACGGCCGTTGGCAGCTGCGTTTCTGCCGCGCGACCACATCTATAGCCAGGAGAGGCTCAGCAAGAACGCCGCGACGGACGCGAAGACGCCGAGTGCAGCCGCGCCGAGCGGCCAGGCTTGTGTATAGACCGTGCGCTGGAGATCGCTCTGCCCAACCAAGGCACAACCCATAGACACACGTACCGGCGACAGCATCGTCATGGCTGCGGCGGCAGTATTCTGAAGCGCGGCAATCCACACCAGCGCGACATGGCCGTCCGCGAGACTGACCTGCGAGCGCATGAGCAAACCGTTGGTGGCGTTGCTGCTGCCGGTCAGAAAGCCGAGAGCACCGGCGAGTAGAGGCGTCACAATAACAGCCAGCGATCCCAGCGCGCGCCGCACACCATCCGCTATGCCCTGCGCCATACTGGAATCCGCCATGATCTGCGCAACGACTAGGTAGATGGCGATCGTCAGCACCGCTTTGCGGCCATGCGCCCACGCGTTATATGCGGCAGCGGGAATTGCTCTGCCGCGGCCTGAGATGACCGCGGTGAGAATGCCGACACCGGCAAGCCACGTGCCAGGATGCAGCAGCGGCACCCAGACGGGACCGTCGGGGAAAGGCTGCAATGTCAGGGGCGCGGCAAGCGCTACGCTGAAAACCGAGACCGCACGGCTTGCGGCTAGACCCAGGATGAGCACGGCATAGGGCAACCCGACCCGGACTGCCGATCGCCAAAGCTTGCGGTTAGGGCGTTCCACGCGCCAGAAGCGTAACACGATCAGCGGTCCCAGCGTCGCCATGCCCGCGATCTCCGGCCCCAGAAATCGATTGGCACAGACCAGTGAGCTGAGCACGAACAAAAGCCAAGCAACCTCATGGGCCCGGATTGCATTGGTATTGGCCAGACCGGCGGCCCCGGCCATGCGCCAGAACACGAAGAGCCAGGCAAAGAGCAGCGGGCCGCTGACCATCGCACTGGCCACGCCAAGCTCAGATGGCGGCAAGCCCGCCAAGTGTGCGCCGATGATCGTGCCGTTGGCCATAGCGCCCCAAGGCACGAGGATCTGGCTGAAGAGGCCAAGCAGGACGACATCGAGCGGTGCCAAGCCAACGGCGCTGAGCGCGGCGACGGTCGCGACCTGGCCAACGCCGAAGCCCGTTGCTGCCTCGGCAAAAGGACCAATCAAGAAGCAGATCGCGAACACACGGCGACGCGTCATCGCCGAGTCTACGGACACTGGCGGGTGTGCATCCAGCACCGGCTTGGCGATGTTGTCACGAAAGAACAAGCCGGCGAGGATTACGGCCGCCACGAGCCAGCTCAGCCACAGCCCTTTGCCCCCGGACATTAGTAAATCTGTAAACGTGAGCGGCGCCGGCGCGGCAGTACAGGCGACGGCCAGCGCAACCAGCATCCCACTGAAACCCGCACTTATGGCGCCGACGCGGCCCGAGGCGATGGCGACGATAATGACCAGGATCGGCAGGGACCATAGGAAATACGTCATGGTCAGCCCTGCTGGTGGCGCCCGATTGTTCGACGACTAGGCGCCGGCAGCGACGCGATGGGGCTGAGGATGGGCTCGGCCGAGCTAGACAACAAATACATATCTCTTATAAGAATCAGACGAACTTCTTATGGCTTGCGATGGAACTCCGACAACTTCGTTATTTCATCGTCATCGCCGACGCGGGCAGCCTGACCGAAGCTGCCCGGCGCCTCGGCGTTGCCCAACCCGCCCTCAGTCAGCACGTCCTGGCACTTGAAGCCGAACTGCAGGTCCGGCTGTTGGACCGAGGAGCCCGCGGCGTGCGTCTCACGCCGGCCGGGTCGACATTGCTGGAGCACGCTCTCGTCGTGACGCGAGATGTCGAGCGCACCAGAGAGGCAGTCAGCGCGGCTGGCACCGAGCTCGTTGGACGAGTTGCGATCGGGCTGCCAACCACCGTCGCCATTGTGCTTGGCCCGCCCTTGCTCAAGGCCGCGTTCGCTGCATACCCGCGCGTGCATATCCATCTGGTAGAGAGCCAGAGCGGCTTCCTGCAAGAGTGGCTGCGAAGCGGACGGCTCGATCTGGCTGTCCTGTTCAATATCGCTGACGCGGACGAGTTCGAGGTCGAGCCGCTTGTGGTGGAGAATATCCACCTCGTCAGCGCTGCCGGCAGCGCCGGGACGAAACGACGTATCCGGCTGTCCGAACTTGAGAAGCTTGATCTGCTAATGCCGGCGCGGCCACACGGATTGCGGCAGCTGCTCGACGGTTCCATTTCCGTCGTGTCGGGGCGGATGTCCCCGGTCAGAGCTGAAATCGACGCGCTGCCGACGCTCAAGCGTATGGTTCAGGCGGGCCTGGGGCACACCATCTTTCCTCTTGCCGCCGTGATTGAGGAGTTGGCGGCTGGCACGCTAACCGCCCGCAAGATCGTTGACCCTGTGCTAGAGCGCCACGTCGCGCTGGTATCGTCAGCACGGCGCCCGCGGACGCGCGCGCATCAGGCCATTGCCGATTTGGTCGATAAAGTGTCTCGGCGGTTGATTGCGGACGGCACTTGGCCCGGTCGAGAAGCGGGTGCGTCAAGGAGACGACAATGATTTCTGATTACACCGGTCGCATTCAAATTAGTGGACGACAAACCGTAGCTTCTGAGCGTGGGTTGAAGGAGGAATGTCGCGATGAAATTCTTGGGACGTTTCAAATCGCGACTTGAAGCGAGTGTCGGCATCGGTGCGCCTCCCCGCAACCACCGATCCCGGCGACGTTAAATCGCCCGGCAGCTCGCGCGTTCCTCAAGACGCCGAATTTGATGACTGATGGTCGACTGCGTCAGATTGAGCAGATGTCCGGCACTCGTGAATCCTCCGGCATCACAAACCGCGCGGAAAGCGCGCATTCCGTCAAAATCCAGGGCCGGTGCACGTTCAACGATTTCTGTCATATATGTGATCTAA
>Ga0070734_10003672_pt1 | contig 15648 bp, 9 predicted proteins | sample Coa_R1_8_FD_66444 | JGI IMG/M metagenome (GOLD analysis project Ga0070734, IMG submission 66444) | Surface soil microbial communities from Centralia Pennsylvania, which are recovering from an underground coalmine fire - Coalmine... | ecosystem: Environmental > Terrestrial > Soil > Unclassified ...
TGATTGTAGTAGGCAAGGGTGAGCGGGCACGGCGGCGGTTGGCCCGGGCCGGTAAGCACGAAGGTCGGATTGCCGGCGGCATCCACCGAACCGGTCGGGGAGATCGGGGCCACGAAGTCCCCTTTTTTCAATAGGGATCCCCCGTAGGTGGGGTAAGGGGCTGTCGGCGGTTGGCCAGGAACCAACGGCGCGAGCGTGTACCCCTCCTTGGTGAACTTGTAGGAGTGGCCGTAGGCTTGCGAGTATTTCGTTGACTGGGAGATCGGAAACCCGCCAGGCGGATAACCGGGACTTCCGACGCCGGTCTTATCAAGTCCCGGATTCCCATTCTGACCAATGGGGCCTTCATCCGGACAGGCGAAGATCTGCTTGTTCTTCACATACGGCTGAAGGAGAATCTGCGGGCCGCGCTCCGCCACACCGAATTGCGCTGCCGTAGCGGGGCCGACAGCCCAGGTATCCTGTTCGCCAAACATCATGGCTTCGTCATAGTCCTGCGCGTACATAAGACACGCAAGGGCGAACTCCTTAACATTGGAGGTGCATGAGGTAATGCGCGCTTGCTCGCGCGCCTGCGCAAATACCGGAAAGAGAATTGCGGCGAGAATCGCAATGATCGCGATAACCACGAGCAACTCGATGAGGGTAAATCCGCGGAGACTTCTCCACATAGACTTACGAGGCACTGGCGTAACTCCTTTCCTATTCTATCCTGGGGTTGTAAAAGAGTCGCCTAGCCCTTACCCGTGCGCTGGCACGGCAGCAGCCAAGCGAAACACATGTGAACGTCTAAGAAGAGCGCTCGCCCGTTTGCATTTCTCGGATTTGGCCGTGCAGGAGGGGCGAATCCGAAAAAAGAACGCGGTAACCGGGCATTTATGCAAGGGGATGAATACGCATCGCCACACAAAGGCGGAGCAAGCGTCCTCAAGTGAACGCTTGGCCGCCTGATTTACCCGAAACTAAAGTGGACCCGAGGGAAACCAAACAGGCGAACGGATGTATTATGACGGTGGAACATTAAGATTTTGTTAAGAAAAGATTAAGATTGTGTTAAATCTACGGGCGCCCGGTGGGAGGAGATTTACCTATCACTTCAGCGCATCGAGGGCCGGGCAGTCGGCTCCGGCAGCTTACCGGGCCGTAATGACCCGTCTGAAGGGCCTGGCGACCATTGCCGGGATCAAGAAACGCACCCTCCGGCAGGAGAAGCGCTCCTGCATGCCGAACTCTGGCAACACTCTATCGATTTGGGTTCCAGAATCAGGAAGGCCGTACCTGGAGACGATGCGAATGAATATGCACTTGATGGGTGAGGTGATTGTGGTTGTGGGAGCGGCACGCGGTATCGGACGCGCCATCGTCGAGGCGTTCGCCCAGGAGAGCGCCCATGTCGCCCTGCTGGACGTGACGCCCGGAATAGAAGCCGCTGCAGCCGAAGTTCAGAGCCGACATGGCGTCCGAACGCTGGGGCTGATAGCGGACGTGACGGATTACGCCGCTATGCAAGGAGCTGCCGGGACCATACGCACCACGCTCGGCCCCTGTCGCCATCTGGTGGTAGCGGCCGGGGCCGGCTCCGGCAAGTTCGGCTTCCCCTTCTGGAACCTGGAGCCTTCGGATTGGAATCGGGTGCTGCAGATCAATCTGCTCGGCGTCGTGCATGCCGTCCATGCGTTCGCGCCGGATCTTGTTGAGGCGCAACAGGGCACCATGCTCTTTTTAGCCTCGGTGGCCGGGCAGATCGGTTCGCAGACCGATCCGCCCTATAGCGCTGCGAAAGCTGCCGTCATCAACTTCGCCCAGTGCGCCGCCAAGGACCTGGCTCCGTATGGCGTGCGGGTCAACACGCTCTGCCCCGGCATGGTCCGGACCGTGCTCAACCGCTCCGTCTGGCAGGCCTGGCACGACCAGCAGCCGGAGGCGGAGCGCCTGGACTACGAAACCTGGGCCGCACAGAAAGTGCAGCGTGTCGCCCCGCTGGGCCAACTACAGGAGCCGGAGGAGCTCGCTGCCATGGCGGTCTATCTGGCCTCGCCGCACGCCCGCAACATCACCGGTCAGACCCTCAATGTGGATGGCGGTCAGGTGATGCATTCCTAATACAAAGAGAGATTCCCAATCGATGAAGATTACAAGATGTGAAACGTTTCTGGTGAAACCCCGCTCACTATTTCTCAAAATATACACGGACGAAGGTCTGATCGGGCTGGGCGAACCCATTCTGGAAGGGCGCGCCGACACCTGCGCCCAGGCGGTGGCGGAACTGGAGCCCTATCTGATCGGGCAGGACCCCACGCGAGTGATGCACCACTGGCAGGCGATGTATCGCCACGCCTTCTACCGTGGCGGCCCCATTCTGACCAGTGCGCTCTCCGGTGTGGAACAGGCGCTCTGGGACCTGGCCGGAAAGGCGGTCGGACTGCCGGTATATCGGCTGCTCGGGGGGCCGTTGCGGGATCGCATCCGTATCTATCGCGGCGTCGGGGGCAAGACGCCCGAAGAGGCCGCGCGGAATGCGAAAGCCTGCGCCGCCGAGGGGTATACGGCGATGAAGACGGGCGTCGCGGGCGGTCGCGCCGCCCGGATCGTCGAGAACCCCGCGTTTGTGGAGCGCGCCGTGAACACCTTTGCGGCCATGCGCGAGGCGGTGGGCAAAGAGGTGGACATCGCCATCGACTTCCATGGGGCGATCAGCCCGCAGACTGCTGCCCTGCTCATCAAGGGGCTGGAGCCCTATCAGCCCCTCTTTATCGAGGAGCCGGTGCAGTGCCAGAATGTGGACGTGCTGGCGGACCTGGCGCATAAGACGCACATCCCCATCGCGACCGGGGAGCGCCTCTTTACCAAGTGGGGATTCCGGGACATTCTGGAGCGCCGCGCCGCGTCCATCCTTCAACCCGATATTTCGCATGCGGGCGGGATCTTCGAGGGCCGCCTGATCGCCGGAATGGCGGAGAGCTACTACGCCGGCATCGCTCCCCACTGCCCGCTCGGGTGCGTCGCCCTGGCCGCCTGTATCCAGCTCGATGCCGCCATCCCGAACTTCCTGATCCAGGAGCAGGGCTCGCTCGGTGTCGGCTATCTGAAACAGCCGTTCGTGGTGAAGGATGGTTTTGTCGAGTTGCCTACCGGTCCGGGCCTGGGCATCGAACTGGACGAAGAGGCCCTCGCCGCGCAGATCACTACGGAGGGCTGGCGCAGTCCGGAACTCTTCCACCCCGACGACGGCTCGGTCGTAGACTGGTAACAGTTGCCGGGTGCGGCTACGGCAAAGGGACAACTTGACTTTCGGCCCTTCAGACGCTACAATGAAACACGCAACATCCCCCGTTTCCATCATTAGCGAGGAAAGTCGTGGCATCTGTGAAGACATTCACCGCCCGGTGTAAATCCGCGCGGGTTTCCGGGTACAGAACGTACCCGTCTGGAAAAAGCAAGCGTCTTTCAGACGCGAATGCATTAAACATTCTCAACAGCGGAACGCGTCTGAAAGACGCTTGTCCTCTCCTGCCGGGTGTTTTCAACACCCGGAACGGAATGGCGCGCTACGCCCTGCTCTGCCTGGCGCTCCTGCTGTGTCTGCTCCTGCCGGGCCGCCTTCCGGCGCAGGGGCCGCCATCGCCCGCGCCAGGGCAGACCGCGCCGCCCAAGCTGCCGCCCGAGGTGCAAAAAGTGGCGGATCAGTACAGCAAGGCCGTCAAGCTGCATCAGGACAAGCAGTACAAAGAGGCGCTGGCCGCCTATAAGGAGTACGTCCGGCTCGTCAAAGCCGCCAATCTCTCCGCGCAGGTGCTGCTTCCGGCCTACCATAACATGGTCGCGATCTACGAGTACCTGATCGCCCAGCAGCAGGATGTTGTACAGAACACCCAGGAGCTGGAGGCGACGCTCCGCGAGATCGCTCATGTGGACCCCAATAACGCCGGGGTCCAGGCGCAGTTGGCGCTCATCACCAGCCAGTCGCGGAGAGTGGATGAAGCGCGGCACTTCGCCAACCGCGCGCTGCAGCTCAAACCCGACAATACGGTGGCCGGAACCGCCCACTTCGTGCTGGGCAACCTCGCTGCCATCCAGCGGGACTACCCGACGTCCTCCCGTGAGTTCGGGGCGGCGACGAAGCTGATGCCCAAAAACCCGCTCGCCTTCTTTAACTATGGCCTGTCGCTGGCCGAGGAGAAGAAGTATAAGGAGGCGCTGACGGCATTCGAGCAAGCACGGAAGCTCGACCCCAAGGTGAACAATGTAGACGCCTATATCGCCGCCGTCAAACAGGAGTTGAACAAGGGCGACGATGCCCTGACAGAGTACGATAAGATCCTGAAATCCGATCCGCATAACGCCCACGCGCTGCTCAATCGCGCCTACCTCCTCGACCAGAAGGGGCAGAAGTCCGCGGCTATCTCCGCGTACCTGGACGCGCTGGCCGTCGTCCCGAACGACTACGATGCCCACTTCAATGTCGCCCGTCTCTACGAGGAGATCCGCAATTTTACCGCCTCCCGGCAGCACTACCTGCTGGCGCATCAGAGCGTTGCAGGGAAGGATAACGCCAGGGATGCCCGCGCCCTGGTCGGAGCGGCGGCCAGCGAACTGCAGGAGGGGAGCGGCCTGCTGGACACAAATCAGCGGCAAGCCCTGCTCAGCGCAGCGGAGCAGCACTATAAGCAGGCCATCGCGTTTTCGCCAAAAGACAACACCCTGGTATTCCAACTCGGCGAAATGTACGAAAAGCTGGCCCGTTATGACGATGCGCGCGCGCTCTACCGAAAGCAACTCGAGTTAATGCCCAACGAGAGCCTCCTGTACCGTCATCTTGCCAATGTCTCCCTGATGCAGCGTAACCCTCCCGAGTTTATCAAGACCTGGCAGAGTTATCAGCAGAAGTTCCCGGACGATCCGGTCTCCTACCAGCAGATCAGCAGCCTCTATGACAAAATGGGACAGTGGAACCAGGCCATTGCCGAGTGGAACCTGCTGTTAGCGCGCAAGCCCGGCACCAGCATGGTCGCGAATGCGCTCACCTCTATCGCGCAGGATCAGATCCAACTCAGGCACTACGACGAGGCGCGCAAACAGTACCAGGCGACGCTGGCGCTCGACGATAAGGCCGTCAATGTGCCCAAATCCTCCCAGGCATCCGAGATTGCGGGGATCCAGGCTGCCCAGGTACGCGCGCTCCGGGGCCTGTCGGAAGTCGCACAGGCGGAGAACAAGCCGGACGAGGCCCTGCAGTGGCTGGAGCAGGTGCGGACACGGGAATCCGAGATCTTCCATAAGGCCGGGCAGCCGATCAACCCACAGATATACCATGATATCGCCCTCCTCTATGAGCAGACCCACAAGCCGGACCTCGCCATCAAGACTTACCTGGAGCTGACCCAGGCGCTCCCGAACGACTATCGCCCCTACGAAGAGTTAGGACGGCTCTACGCAGCGCAGAACCAATTGGATCGCGCCGTCGCCGCCTACCAGAAAGCGGCGAGTTTCCCGAACCATCCTAATCCCATATCGGAGCGCTTGAAGATCGCCCAACTCTACCAGCGCCAGGCACAAACGGATAAACGATATTTCGATAAGGCGATTGACGAATACGAGGCGATCCGAGTGGAGTCTCCCAAGGATAAACAGGTCCTGACGGAGCTGGCCCAGGTGTACCGCCAGGCCGGCCAGGACACCAAGGCGCTCGCGATCTACGATGCCTTACAGGGATTGGACCCCACCCTCCGCTGGGTAGATGATGCCAAAGCGGTCGTGCTGACCAATCTGAAACGTTATGATGACGCCCGTGCGCTCTATATACGCCAAATCACGCGCGACCCGGAAAACCGCCAGAACTACGCCAACCTCGCCAATCTCTGGGCGAAGGAGGGCAAGCGGGAAGGGTTTATAGACTGGGTCAAACCCCGCTTTGAGAAGACGCCGTCCAACCTTACGCTGATGGGAGTGACGCTGGATGAGTATACGCGCCAAAAACGGGAGGAGGAGGGCTGGGCCTATCTTAAGAGCGTGATCGAGAAAAATAGCGCCCAGCGACCGGTCCTGGAGGCGTATGCCAACCTGCTGGAGTTGCGCCAGAAGAGGGCCGAGAGCCTGGCGGTCTATCGACGGATCGCGGAGGCGAACCCGTCGGACATCTCCGCACAGTCCCAGCTTGCCGACCAACTGGATTTCAACAACCAGAAAGAGGAGGCCAACCAGGTCTACGTCGCCCTGATAGCCCGCACCGATGTGCCGGATACGGTCCGCCAGTCGGTGCGCCGCCAACTGGGAGCCCGCTATGCTCGTCAGGCAAAATGGGCAGATGCCGTCGCCCAGTACCAGGAGCTGGTCAAGCAAAATGCCAAGGATTTCGATGCTGCCATGACCCTGGGCACGATCCTGGTCCAGGCCGGTCGCGAGGCGGATGCCATCGCGCTCTACGCTAAAGTGCTGACGGAGAAGGACTTTCCTGCCGTCGTCTATGTGGACGCACACAACCGCCTGGGCGCGCTCTATGAAAAGCAGAACAACAAGCCGGAAGCCATTCGCCAGTATCAGGAGGCGCTGAAGCTCGATAAGGACGATACCATCGCCACCGACGGTTTGAAGCGGCTGGATATGAAGCAGGGGTGAGCGCCCCCACCCCCAACCGGAGGAAAAGGTCGCACATAAAGGTCGCATCAAGGTCGCACCTGCGGTGCAGTCCAAATCCGCTATCCTAACGCGGATTTCGCGCAGCCCAAATTCGCTAACCTAACGCGAATTTCAGTGCAGCCCAAATCTGCTCTTCCCCCGCAGATTTCCCCCAATTTTGGGAGAGGGGAGCATTTGTTATCCCCAAAGAGGAGACGCGCCATGCAGGTCTTCATCCGCGGCCTGGACAATAGGATAGGGCGAAAGCGGCGGCTCGGTTGGGGCGTCTTCCTGGCCCTGGGCGCGCTGGTCGCGGCGGGCTGCAGCGAGAAGAGCGAGGACCCGCTCGGGAATGCCGCCCCTCCGGCGAACGCAGCCAACCCGTCGCAGGTCTCTTCCGAGCCGCCGCCCAACACGGGTAGAAACCGGACCGTCGGCGTCTCGCTTCCGGAGCATAACGGGTTCTATGCGGCGATGGAGGCCGCAATGGAGACTGCAGCCCAGACCAATAGCCTTACGCTGGACGTTCAGTACGCCGACCAGCAGGCGGACAAGCAGGCGCAGCAGGTGGAGGCGTTTATTCAGCACAAAGTGGACGCCATCCTCCTCTGTCCCGCCGATCCGCAGCGGAGCGCCACAGCGATCCGGCAGGCAAATAAAGCGCAGATCCCGATCTTCACCGTCCACCTGCGGACCAAGGAGGGCGATGTCGCCTCCCACATCGGAACGGATGAAGAGCTGGGGGGGAAGCTGGCTGCGCAGAAGGTCGCGGAGCTGCTGAAAGAGACCGGGAGCATCCTGTTGGAGGCGATGCCCAACGATCCGAACCAGAATCAGGCCGCGCGGGCGCGGGGATTTGAGGAGGAGATCGCCCACCACCCCTCCCTCCACCTGCTGCACCTGGGCCAGGCGGCCGGCCATGGCGCGCCGATCAACGCCGTCTTCCTCGTCAATGATGAGGCGGTGGGACAGGATCTATCCGCGCTGGTCGGGGGCAAAGCGACCTCGGTCCTGATCGTCGGCTATGGAGGGGAACCCCGTGCCCGTGCCGAAATCAAGAAGGGCCAGAACTATAAAGCCGACATCGGTCCCGCCCCAGACCAACTCGGCGCCGACGCCATGGATACCATCGCCCGCTCCCTGCGGGGCGAGAAGACCGCCGCGTTCGTCAAGGTGGTGCCGGAGACGATAGACGCTTCCACGATAGATAAACCCTGACGCTTACGGAAGCGCACCCAACGGAGAGAAGGAGAGAATTCGTGACCGCTGCCCCGGTAGCCACCGAAACCCCGGCGCTGGAGATGCGCCATATCAGCAAGCAGTACCCCGGCGTCCGCGCCCTGGATGATGTCTCCCTGACGGTCATGGCGGGAGAGGTGCATGCCCTGCTCGGCGAGAATGGCGCGGGCAAATCCACCCTGATGAAGATCCTCGCCGGCGCGCAGCCGAAAGACAGCGGCGAAATCCTGCTCAACGGGCAGAGCGTCCACATCGACAGCCCGCAGCGGGCGATGGATCTGGGCATCTCGATCATCTATCAGGAGTTCAACCTGGTGCCCTACCTGTCGGCGGGCGAGAACATCTTCCTGGGGCGGGAGCCGCGCGGCCTGCTGCCCGGCTTTGTGGATTTCAAGACCCTGTATGCGGAGTCGCAGCGGGTCATCGACACCCTCGGGGTCCGGCTCGATGCCCGCGCCCCGGTCAATACGCTCTCCATCGCCCAGCAGCAGATGGTCGAGATCGCCAAGGCGACCAGCAAAAAGTCCAAGATCATCGTGATGGACGAGCCGAGCGCCACGCTGACGGATCACGAACTCCAATCCCTGTTTACTCTGATCCGCCAACTGAGGGCGGAGGGGGTCAGCGTCATCTATATTTCGCACCGCCTGGAGGAGGTCTTCGAGATCTGCGACCGCGCCACCATCATGCGTGACGGGCACTGGGTGGCGACGAAGGACGTGAAGGATTTGACGCGCGAGGAGATCATTCGCCTGATGGTCGGGCGCGAACTCAAGGACGCGATCCCGAAAGTCCCTGCGGAGATCGGCGCGCCGGCGCTGACGGTGCGCAACCTGAACCGGGCGGGCATACTGCACAACATCTCCTTCGAGGTGCGCAAGGGCGAGGTGCTGGGCCTGGCCGGGCTGGTCGGGGCGGGGCGCACGGAGACGGCCCGCGTCATCTTCGGCGCGGACAAGCTCGACAGCGGAACCATCGAGGTCTTCGGCCAGCCGGTCAAGATCCGCTCGCCCCAGGACGCTATCCGGCACGGCATCGGCCTGGTGACCGAGGATCGCAAGCAGCAGGGCCTGGTGCTGGGCATGGTGGTGCGCGAGAACAATACGCTGGCAAACCTGGATCTGCTCTCCACGCTGGGTTTCATCCGGCGCAACGAGGAGCGGCAGGTGGCGGAGAAGTACAAGACGGACCTCTCCATCAAGACGCCGACCATCGAGCAGACGGTCCAGAACCTTTCGGGCGGCAACCAGCAGAAGGTCGTATTGGCGAAGTGGCTCTTCACCGGCTCCAAGATCCTGATCTTCGACGAGCCGACGCGCGGCATCGACGTGGGCGCAAAGTCGGAGATCTACAAATTGATGAACGAGCTGGCCGCGCGAGGCGTCGCCATCATCATGATCTCGTCGGAACTGCCGGAGGTGCTGGGCATGAGCGACCGCATCCTGGTGATGCACGAGGGCCGCATCGCCGGGGAGCTCTCCCGCGCGGAAGCCACCCAGGAGAAGATCATGCACCTCGCCACCGGCGGCGAGTAGAGACAAATGGCGTTTCTTTTGCGCTGAAACCACTTCCCATGTGGCCGCGTACTGATGGTAGTTTGAGCGTCGGGAGGCGACAATGGGAAAACATCTACCGCAGCAGGAAGAGGAGACGGCTGTCACGTACCATCCGGTTGAGCCGGTCGGGCAGGAAATCGTGCAAGCCGAGCATACACAAAAACGGCAGGAGGTTCAGGAAGTCGAAGACATTCGTACCATCCTGAGCTTTGCCGTCGAGAAGCCGCGCTCGCTCCCGACGGTTGCCTCTGTCCCGCTTGCAGGCGTCGCTCTCATTTCCCTCTATCACTTATATACCATTCTCCAACTCTTCGCGACGGATTCATTGCGGGTGCCTTATATCATTCAGTGGCTCCTCTCACTGCTCATGCAGTTGCTGGTTCCCGGCTCGATCCTCTGGTATATCAACTCTACGCAGGCTGACCTCCAGGCCGATCTGGAGATCGGTGAGCCGGATGTGCGCTGGACCGGCGACCTCATCGAAATGCTGAAAGATCCGAACCGGCGGATCCACAACGCCGCCAGGCGTCTTTTGGCCCGAACCCTGCCCCGCTTGCGAGCCTCCGATGCCGCGCTGCTCGATCCCATGCATTGGCGCACCCTGTATAACCGACTGCTGAAGAACGCCCCGGCGGACGCCGACCTGAACGCCGCTATTCTCCGGTTGGTGGCGACACTGGGCCACATGGAAGCCCTCCCGTATGTCGAGCGCCTGGCAGAAACGGGAACCCTCCTGCCGCGCAAGCGCTATGTACAGCGGATCGCGTGCATCTGCCTGACGGAACTGGAGCGCCGGTTCAACAAGCATCAAGTTCCCGCGATCGCGCAGCACTCAATCCCACAACCCGACTTAGATGTCTCTCAAACCGCTCTCCAGGATGCGGAGATTCAGGAGGAGGCCGAGGCCCTACCGTCCGATGTCGTGACCCTGACGGAAGAATTGAAACTTCAGAGCCGGAAGAGCGGCCAGCCGGCGATGCGGCTGGGCTTTCTGGTCGCCTCCTGGTGCACCATCGTCCCCTTGACCGGCTGGCAGGCTGTGAAGAGCGCGATGGAAGGCCGCTGGCTGGAGGCGCTGGGCTGGGGGGTCGGCATGGGGATTGGCACGCAGTTGTATCGCTTTGCGCTCTCCTCCAGAAGATCCGAACTCGCCCAGAAGCTCGCCGCCTACGACCATATCGAGGGCGTCGGCCCCCTGGCCGAGGCGCTGGAGTGGCCGGATGCCGCGACCCAGGCCGTTGCCAAGGTCGCCCTCACTCGCCTGCTGCCCAAGTTGCGGGCTTCCGATGCCAGGCTGCTGAACGCCCATCAGCGTGGATGCCTGCACCGTATGCTGAAGATGAGCAACGCCGTCCGAGATCGCGACCTGCTGCTCGCCATCCTGAAAGCCTTACAACAGGTCGGCGATGCGATGTCCGTTCCGTACGTCCAGCGTTTGGCGAATAGCATCACCCTCATCCCATCGCAAAAGCAGATCCGGCAGGTCGCCGAGGAGTGCCTCCCCTGGCTGACGGATCGGGCCGCACAGAAGCGCGCCAGCGATACCTTGCTCCGTGCCGCCGCTTCCGACCCGGAAGATACCGCTGTGTTACTCCGGCCCGTCGGCCATTCTCCCACCGAGCCACAGCAACTCCTGCGCGCGGGCGTCGCCAACGAAACGCAACCTTGACGGAATTGCTGGAAGCAGGAAACAGAGGCTGCGTTGGGGAATTTGTCCAAAACCCGTGAGGAGATCCCTATGCGTTTCCTGATCGCCTGCCTGTTGCTGCTGGCCTTGGCCCTACCCGCCTGCGCCGATTCCCCTGTCCCTCCCGCTCTGGAGAACGTGCATCGTATCGTCTGTCTGGGCGATAGCATCACGCAGGGCGGCGAGGGTCCCGGCGGCTATGTCTGGCTCTTCCGTCACTATCTCAACGCCCTCTACCCTCAGCAGAACATTGAGATAGCATATTTGCTGAATCTAAGATACTATGTGGAGGCAACCGCTGCTAAGTAGCTATCCAGCCATGATTGCAGAAACGTGAGAAGTGCATCTTGTTTCATTTCGCATCCACGCATCATGGCAACCTCAAAGGCATCGCTTCCCAACCGCTGACATACGGCTTCTCGATCATGTTGATAATCGCTTTGCGCTGCGGGGGGCAAGGGAAAATGGATCCGCTTGCGTAGTTCCTCTTCCGCCCCCATCACCACGGCTGCATCCTCCCAATACTCTGATTTTACTGCGAGGGAAGCACTATTGGTCAGGCAATGCGCCAGTAATCGCGGGCTTTGCAGTTCTTGGCTAAGAGCCAGGCTCTCCTTGAGATAGGGACGAATAGCATCCAGTTCTCCCTGTTTCAAAAGGGTATGCACAAGATTATTCAACTCGATCCCGATACTTACGGACGCTTGAAGCTCCTTTAAATTTCCGAGTGCACGTAAGTGCAGATCCTGTGCATCAGCATACTTTCCTTCCCCACAGGCGACCATGGCCAGATTTCCCAGCGTCAAAGCGACTCCACGCACATCCTTCAACTCCTCAAAAAGAGACAGGCTCTCTTCAAAGCGGGCACGCGCCGAGGAGTAATTGTGCTCGGCGGTTTCTACGTTCGCCAGGCTAGCCAGGGTTGCAGCTCGGGCATGTTTATCTCCCAACTTATCGGCAAGAATCAGGCACTCTTCGAAGCGCACCTGTGCTTGAATATTCTCGCCCTGAACATAGGCGAGATTGCCCGCGCCTCTCAACGCCTTGAGACGAAAAGCGACGGGGGCATCACAGGGCATTTCCAATATGCGCTCCAACCAGTTTTGCCCTTCGAGATGGTAACCGCGCGTATACCAGAAGCGATAGAGCGCTCCTGCCAATCGAAGCGCCGCTATCGGGTCCGGCGGTTCCCGCAGACACCCATCAAGGGCAGCGCGAAAGTTATCGTTTTCTAACTCGAGTTTATCCAACCATGTCCCCTGATCCGCCCCAAGCAGTTCCGGTTCCGCTGTTTCCGCAAATCCCAGATAATAGTCGCAGTGGACTTGCTGAATCCGCCTCTCCACTACCGGATCACACCATTGCTCCCGTGTGTAGGCTCGGATCGTTTCCAGTAGGCGATACCGAAAACTCCCCTGGTTCTCCTCGGCCACTACCAGCGACTTCGATACCAGCCGCGATAGCAACAGGACGACCTCGCTGATTTGAAGGTACCCGGCATGGCTCAGAGCTTTTGCCGCCTCCAGCGTCCATCCTCCTGCGAACGTGCTTACGTGACGCATCAGCGTGCGCTCTGCCGGAGTGAGCAAATGGAAGCTCCAATCCAGAGTGGATTTCAGAGCCTGATGGCGCTCCGGAGCGGTTCGGTCGCCGGTGCTTAAAATATGGAAGCGGTCGTCCAGATGGGCCGCAATGTCCTCAATGGAAATAGCAGCCACCAGTGCGGCTGCCAACTCAATCGCGAGCGGAATCCCGTCCAACCGACGACAGATCTGTATCACGGCATGAACATTATGTGGTGTGAGGCGAAAATTGGCGCGCGCAGCAACAGCCCGGTTACAAAACAAGCATATCGCAGGGAAGTCCTGAAGTTCGCTTAGGTCCGCAGAGGTGGTCGAACCGGGTACCGTAAGGGGAGGGATACTCCTTACCGTCTCACCGGTTAGACCCAATTTCTCGCGGCTGGTCGCCAGAATATGCACCTCTGGGCATCCTCTGAGCAATGCGCCTGCCAGATGGGCGCACGCCTCCATGAGGTGTTCACAGTTATCGAGGATCAGAAGGAGTTGCTGCGTTCGCAAAACGCTTACAAGCGCCTCCGTCAACGAGCGCCCCGGAATCGGAGGGGTCCCAAGCGCCGTAGCAATCCTTTGCGGGATGAGTGTGGGATCGGTCGTTGTCTCCAGGCTTACAAACCACACGCCATCATTGAAATTGGCCTGTATCTCCTGGGCTACCTGTATGGCGAGCCGTGTCTTTCCGATACCGCCTGTGCCGGTAAGCGTCACGAGGCGGGAAAAAAGGACCTCCGCCAGGATGCTCTGGACCTCCTGATCGCGGCCAACCAGTTCCGTGAGCGGGGAGGGTAAATTGGAGTTGGCAACGTTTCCTTGGGAAGGTGTTTCAGGCGCCGTCTGTTTTGTGGCGTGGATACGCGCGCGCGTCCTGATCTGACGGTACAGATCGGTCGTGGCGTCTTCGGGAGCGATCTGATACTCTCCGTGCAACCGATGGCGTAGATCATGATAAACCTGCAACGCAGCACCGTCTTCTCCTGCATCTGCCAACAATTGCATCAATTGGCGATGCGCAGTTTGCTGCAAGGGGTTCGTGGCAATGCTTCGCTTAAGGTAGTCTGCTGCGACGGAATACGCTCCATCCGCCAACGCCTGGGTCGCCAGTTTTTCGAGCGCCCGGATGTAAGCAGTAGCGCGGGTTTCCCGTTCCCCATGTACCCACGGTTCGGAACATCCCTCAAGTAACGGTCCCCGATAGAGAGCAACCGCTTGCTTTAGATCCTCTAAGCTCCCCCGCGCAATGGCCTTATCGAAGGCGACTACATCCACATCGGCATCTCCTAGCTCCAAGCGCAGTGTTCGTGGCGTCGGGGAGAGAATGCGCGCGGCTTCTGTCCCAAGCGCTTGCCGTAGGTCGAACAGGCTGGGACGCAGGCTGGCAAACGCCAGGGATTGCTCCACATCCGGCCAGAGCGTCTCGGCGAGCCAACTGCGCTGAATGTCCCTATCGTGTCGCAGCGTAAGCAGCGTCAACAACCATTGCCCTTTTTGAGATCGTAACACGGGTAGCGGCCGGCCTGCGCAAAGGACATGAAATGGTCCAAAAAGATGGATTATCAGAGCAGGCTCAACGTTTATGGACACAACAACCACCTTCCTTTCCTCTATATGATGCTATTTTCGATCTTCGCAATGCTTTTTTCTCATTCGCGCAATGCTGCCGTAATACCTGCTGATGGACAATATAAATCACCATGATATGGTTCTACGTGACATAAGGAGGATTTCAATGAAACAGCAAGAGGTTGTCGTTGTTAAGGCGCACCATTCTGCTCGCCTTACGAACCCGATCTGTCATCCGCGTCCATGTTTCACCCGACGCGAGTTCGGTATTCTGGCAGCGTTAGGTGCGGTGTCGCTGCTATCGCCGGGGTGTGGCGGGGGAGGAGGCAACAATAACAGCACTCCTAACCCTAACCCTACCCCGAATCGTGGCATTATCTATGTCGGGACGGCGCTGTCGTCAGGATATGACATGGGGATCAATACCAGTGGTGGACAGACCAACTGGGTGACGGATCAACATGGCTACATGGATTGCGCTTATCCCGCCGGACAGCAGTGGGGCGCGATATTCATTACGGCCGGAAAAGTGGGCAACAATCCGCCCACGACTTACGATTACTCCTCATACAACTTCCTTGTGTTGGATCTGAAGGGAGCCGTCGGGGGGGAGCAGGCCTCCGTGGGCGTAAAGACGGAGAGCGATCCCAATAATGGTCAAGAGCCGCTTTTCGTTGCATCCAACCTGACGACGAGTTGGCAGACATTCAAGATCCCTCTATCCTCCCTCATCGCGGGTTCCACCTACCCATCCAGTCGGTTCAGCCATCTCTACGTCGTGTGTGAATTGGTATTTACAGGCTCTCCGGAAACAATCTCATTCCGCAATGTGCAATATGAGATGTAAGTCTTACGAAGGCAATGGGCCGGCAGATTGCTTTCTCATCCGATGCTTTCCAATTGGGGAGCATTGAGCAAAGCCTCTCCCGAGATGCACCGATACATTCAGAAAGAGAGCGATTCCAAGATGAACAGGTTTTCCATGCTTGCTATCTGCGTACTTCTTTCCTCCTGGCTTGTAGGGTGTGGAGGGAATGCTACAACGGGTAATTCGACAACGTCGGGAGGACCCCCTAGCCCGCTTTCCACGGGGAAGGCGACCTTCACGGTGGTCTGGCCCACCCGTTCGCGTTTGATTCCGGTGGCGTCCAATAGCATTAAAATCGCCCTGTCCACCAACCCTGTCATGACCCAATTGCTGGCGCGCCCGGCGCAGGGCGGCTCGGCGTCTGTGACATTCGACAAGGTGCCGGTCGGTACTTATATCGCACAGATGCAGGCTTTCCCTCAAGCGGATGGAACGGGAACCGCACAGGCTGCGGCCTCCTCGTCTGTCACCATCGTTGCGGGACAGACGCAGTCGGTAAGCGTGACGATGAACAGCACCATAGATCATTTCGAGGTGGCCCCG
>Ga0070734_10003673_pt1 | contig 15646 bp, 13 predicted proteins | sample Coa_R1_8_FD_66444 | JGI IMG/M metagenome (GOLD analysis project Ga0070734, IMG submission 66444) | Surface soil microbial communities from Centralia Pennsylvania, which are recovering from an underground coalmine fire - Coalmine... | ecosystem: Environmental > Terrestrial > Soil > Unclassified ...
GGGCCCGATCATCCCGAGCGTCTCGCCCTGCTGCTGAGTCACCGACACGCCGGCCAGGGCGCTGACGCCGCCGAAGCGCTTGCACAGCGCTGCCGTTTCGAGGAGCACGGCGCTCATGCCCGCTGCTCCGCCAGCTCCCGTCCCGCGGCGCGCGCCCGGCGGGAGCGCCAGCGGCGCAATTCGCCGTAGATGCCTCCCGGCATGGCGAGAATGACCAGAACGATCAGCACGCCGTCCAGGATGTCGCGCAGTCCCTGGAGGTCCTGCAGCAGATAGGGGATGGGAGCGAGGATGACCGCTCCGATGACCGGCCCCAGGACGGTGCCCCGTCCGCCGAACGCCACCATCAGCCAGACGTTCAGGCTGACCAGCACATCGAAGGCGCGCGGCGATACGAAACCCACATAGGTCGCGTAGAAGCAGCCGCCGACCGCCGCATACAGCGACACGATGATGAAGGCGAGAATCTTGTAGCGGGTGATGCCGATGCCGACGGCTTCGGCGAGGACGTCGTCCTCCCGGATGGCGATGAAGCGCTGGCCCAGGCCCGACGGGACGATCAGGGCAACCAGCGCCACGCCGATCACCGCGGCCGCGGCCAGGACGAAATCGAATGCGGCGCCATGCAGCGGCCCGCCGAACCATTCCGGCGGCGCCACCTGGCTGATGCCGGTATCGCCGTTGGTGTAGGCGGGGAAATAGATGAACGCCAGGGTGAGCACGCTCTGGATGACCAGCGAGCACAGCGTGAAATAAAAGCCCTTCAAACGCAGCGAAGGCAGCCCGAGGACGACGCCGACTGCGGCGGCGAAGGCGGACGCCGCCGGGGTCGCCAGCCAGAACGGCCAGCCGGCGGCCCGGGTCAGATGGATCATCGCGTAGGCGGCAATGCCGGCAACGCCGGCGAACATGAGCGGCATGAGACCGACGTAGCCGTACGCGAGGTTCATGCCGGAGGCCCACAGCACGTTGATGAACGTCATGCCCAGGATGAAAGCGATGTAGCGATTGCCGCTCAGGAGGAAGGGCGCGGCCAGCGCCAGAACGGCGAGCACAATGCCGGCGCGAAAGCCGGCGGACCGCAGCAGTCCGGCGTCCATCCCGGCGCCCTCTTTCACCGGTTGAACAAGCCGGTCGGCTTGATCAGCAGCATGGCGAGCATCGCCGCCAGGTACGAGAACGTCGCCATGGTGGGGCTGGCAAAAATGCTGACGACGGCCTGGGTGAATCCGAACACCAGCCCGACCACCAGGGCCCCCGCCACCGACCCCGGCCCGCCGACGATCATGATGGCGAAGGCGGTCACCGACATGGTCCAGGCGACAGTGAGATCGAAGCTGTATGCGAGGGCGAACAGGACGCCGCCCATGAATATCACCACGGAGCCGAGCACGAACGAGAAGCGGTAGACGCCATGCACGTCGACCCCGCGCAGCGCGGCGGCTTCGCGGTTCTGGAACACGGCGCGCAGGGCGCGACCGTAGCGGGTCCGCCGCAGCAGCCAGAACAAAGCAGCCAGCAGCACTGCGCTGATGACCAGCACGGCGAGGCGGTTGTTCGGCATCGGGAACGGGCCCCACATGGTGATGCCGGTGAGCAGGGGCGGCAGCGTGAACTGATCGCTCCAGCGGCCGTAGGTCAGCGAGAAGATACCCGACATGATCTGGGTCAGTCCCAGCGTCAGGACGAAGTACGCGATATTGCGGTTCGGCACGTCGTACAGGCGGCGGACCAGGACCCGCTCGAGGAGGAGCGAAAGGGCGACGCCCAGCGCGATGACCGCCACGACAGCCGCCGCGCTGCCCCAGCCCAGCGATGCGGTGAAGCTCCACGCCGCCAGCGCGGCCAGCAGGAAGAACTGACCGTTGCTTGCATTGGGCAGCCAGACGCAGCCGTACACGATGGTCACGCCCGCCGCCACCAGCGAGAAAATGGCGCCCAGGATGAGACCGGTCGACACGGTCGACATCAGAACGAGCAGCGTTGCGTCCGACACGGTTCCCCCGGCTGCGGAAAGCTGCGCGGAACGGCCGGCGCGTCAGCGAAGCGCCCGGGGCCGGACCGCGCCGGTCATTTCACCAGATCGTAGACCGGAATGATCTCCGGGTCCCACTCCGTGTAGAACACCTGCTTCGACTTGTAGGTCTTCTTGCCGTCGACGCTTTCGATCGCCATGTAGTAGATGTACTCCTTGCGGGCGCCGTTCTTGTCGAATTCGATCGGCACGTCGGAAGTGGTCTCCCTGGTCCGGATGCGCGCCAGCGCATCGCGGAACTTCTCGCGATCCGGCGCACCGGCCGCGTTGAGGGCGTCGCGGAACACGTAGCCTGTGGTGTAGCAGAAATTCTCGATGTACGAAGGCGGCCGTCCGTTCACCGCCTCGAACCGCTGGATGAATTCGCGCCCCTGCGCGGTGATATTGTTCAAGTCGTGATCGAAGAAGGTGCCGTAGTAGGAACCGGCGCTGCGCGGTCCCCAGCCGAACACCTGGGTGGTGGTGCCGTAGGGATGGATGATCTGATTCGCCCTGATGCCGAGGTCGAGCAGCTGGCCGGTGATGGTGTTGTCGAACGCGCCGGCGCCGATCACGATGACGAAGTCCGGATTGGCGGCCTTCACCTGCGCCGCCTGCACGGTTGCGTCGTTCGAGCCTTGCGGAAACAGAATGTCCTGGACGATGGTCAGCTTGGAGCGCGGCGCCTGGTACTTGAAGCCGGCGGTGATGGCGCGCATGAGCGCGGCATCGGAGTACATCATCGCCACCTTCGCGCCCGGCCTGGTCTGCTCGAGGAACTTGGCGATGGCGTAGCCCCAGCCCGACGCGTTCGGCTCCAGCCGGAACGTATAGTGGGTGCCCGGCTTGGTGAGCTGGGGGAACGCCGCCACCGGGACGAGGAACGGCACTTTGTTCTGCTCGGCGTACCCGTACATCGCCAGCGCGGTGTCCGAGCTGGTCGGCCCGGACAGCGCGACCACCTTGTCGGTGGTATCGAGATTGCGGGCGGCGGCGACGGCCTGGGACGGATTGGTCTGGTTGTCGACGATCACAAACTCGAGCGGCCGCTTGAGCGCGCCGCCGGATTTGTTGATCTCTTCCTGCGCCATCTTCAGGCCGGCCACGCAGCTCGTCCCGAAAAACGTCCACGGACCCGTGAGCTCGGTGACGAAGCCGATCTTGATCGGCTCGCCGCTCTGCCCCGGCGCGGCGGCCGTCATGAGAAGCATCGCGCCACCCGCGATGGCGGTCAGCCCGCGGCACAGCACCCTGTCACGCATCCACGCCTGCATGTCCTCCTCCTTGTCCTGGTTCTTCAACGTTGGCGACGTCCGTACGCCGTCTGCGGCACGCCCGCTCAACAGCAGCGTGAGGGCAGCAGGCGCGCGGTGCGGATTTCCTGTTCCATCTCACGGACGGCAGCGCCGGCTGCGCCCTCGGCGGCCGGCGGAAGCAGCCGCAGGCGGCGTCCGCGCTGAGGCGCCGCGGGCTCCTCTGGCGCGCTGTCCTTCAAAGGCCGGTCCTCCGGCAGGCCCGCCGCGCGCATGGATGCGCGCAATTGCGCGCTCGCCACCCGGTCGGCCCGTCCGGTCGCCGCATCGATGACGGCACCGTAGTGCGTGCGCGCGGCTTCCATGGAGATGTAGCCCTGCCGCAGATCATCTTCCACGTCCTCGAGCTTGCGGTCCAGCGGCCGGCCGAACCCGCCGCCGCCGCCGGAACGCAATGTCCACACGTCCCCCGCGCGCAGCAGCTGCGAGAACACCTTGCCCGTCCTGTAGATCGTTTCGTCCTGGCCGCTGCGCTGCAGAGCCACCTCGTTGCCGAGCGCGGACAATCCGCCGAACAGGCCCCACGGCCGGCATTCCACCCGTTCGATCTGGGTGTTGAACATGATGTCCGACAGCACGCGCATACGCTGCTCGGTGCCGAGGCCGCCCCGCTGCCGTCCGGCGCCGCCGGAATCCCGGCGCAGCGCATAACGCTCGACCAGCAGAGGATAGCGGGCTTCCAGCTGCTCCGAGGGTCCGTTGTGCGTATCGCCATCGTTGATGGCGATGGTGGCGTTCATGCCGTCTTCGTTGTGCTTGGCGCCCCAGCCCCCGCCGATCAGCCCGCCCAGATAGAGGAACAGGCGGCGGTCCTTCGGGATGCGGCCGTGCACCATGGCGACGACGAGATCGGCATGGTGCCCGGCGATCACCTTGGTCGGAATGGCCGGAGCGAGCGCCTTGAACACCGTATCCATCACGGTCATGGGGAACGTCATCCACCAGCGCATCGGTGCCGGGCGCGTCGCGTTGATGAACTTGCCCGGCGGCAGAATGACGGTGAGCGGCCGGAAGCAGCCGTCGTTGATCGGCTGCTCGAGCGGTGCGTTCAGGCATTTGAACGCCACCTGGGCGCAGGCGATGCCGGCCGCTTCGCCGGAGTTATAGAAGCCGCGCACCTGCTCGCTCACCTCGCTGAGGTCGATGGTCATGCGCTCGCCCTCCACGATCACCTTGACCCGGATCGGCACGCGGCGGCCGACGTCGACGCCGTCGTCGTCCATGAAAGACTCCGCCTCGTAGACGCCGTCCGGGATGGCGCGGACCGCCTCGCGCGCGGCCGCCTCGCTGTGGTCGAAGATCGCGGCAATGCTCGCCACCACGCGCTCACGGCCGTACTTGCGCAGCATCTCGAGGAAGCGCTTCCCGCCGGTCTTCACCGCCGCCACCTGCGCACGCAGGTCGCCCATCGCCCGCTCCGGGATCCGCACGTTCATGGCGATGACCGCCATGATGTCGTCGTTCGGCTGCCCGCGCCGGAACGCTTTGACGATCGGCATCTGCAGTCCCTCGGAATAGATGTCGGTCGTCATGCCGTCGAGCGTGCCGCCGATATCTACCCAGTGCGCCATGCAGGCGGCGAAGCCGACGATCTCGCCCTCCCAGAAGACGGGCACGACGAACGTCATGTGGTTGAGGTGGCTGCCGGTGATGTAGGCATCGTTGGTGAGCAGCACGTCGCCCTCCTCGATGCCGCTGTAGCCGAAATGCTCGACCATGCGCTTCACCGTCATGCTCATGCCGCGGATGAAGGTCGGCAGGCCGATGCCGATCGACAGAGTGCTGCCGGCGCGGTCGAACAGGCCGACGGTGAAATCCAGCGCCTCGTAGATGATCATGTTGTAGGCGGTGCGCATCAGGTTCGACTTCATTTCCTCCGTCGCCGCCACCAGGCCGTTGCGCACGATCTCGGTCGTCACCGGATCGGCCGAAGCCTGTCCGGCCTGCGTCCGCTCAGTCATTGCCCACCTCCATCACCAGATTGCCGAACGCATCCACCGCCAGCCGGTCGCCCGGCATCACCACGGTGGTGGAAGCGTATTCTTCGACCAGGGCGGGTCCGGCAATGCGATTGCCCGCCTGCAGCCGTTCGCGTTGGTACACCGGCGTGTCCACCCAGCCGCCCGCCTCGCCGAAGTACACGGGGCGCCGCGGATTGAGGGCGGCGGCCGGCGGCGCGTCCTCCCCCGGGGGCGCCTTGCCCAGAACGGGCTTCGGCATGTCGCCGGTCACCGACGTGCGGATGCTCACCACCTCGGCGGCTTCGCCGGGCGATTGATACCCGTAGCGCTGCAGGTGAACAGCATCGAACAGCGCCTTCGCCCGCGCTCTGTCGCCGGCACGGAACACCTCGACGGGAATATCGACGGTGACCGCGTGCTCCTGCCCGACGTAGCGCATGTCCAGCGCGCGCGCCACGTGGACGCGCGAAACGGCGTGCGAAGCGCGGCGCACATCCCGTTCCCCTTCCTGCTCCAGCTCGCGGAACTGCGCCTCCAGCGCGCCGAAATCCGCTTCCGCCAGAGCGACGAACAGGGTGCGCACGAAGTCGCGCCGCAAGTCCGCCACCAGCATCCCGACCGCCGAAAAATGGCCCGGTGCATCGGGCACGATCACCCGCGCGATCTGCAGATCGCGGGCCACCGCCGAGGCGTGCAGCGGGCCCGCTCCGCCGAAAGCGACCATCGGGAAGTCGCGGGCGTCCAGTCCCCGCTCGGTGGTGACGCGCTTCACCACATTGGACATGGTGGAGGCGGCGATGCGAATGATGCCTTCGGCCGCCTGCTCCAGCGTCAGGCCGAGCGGATCGGCGATGCGCGACCGCATCGCCGACTGCGCCCCCTCCAGATCGAGGCGCATATCGCCGCCGAGGAAACGGGCCGGCGACAGCCGTCCCAGGATGAGATTGGCGTCCGTCACGGTGGGTTCCGTGCCACCCATGGCATAGCACACCGGCCCGGGCACCGAGCCGGCGCTCTGCGGACCGACCCGCAGCGAGCCGGCCGGACCGAGCCGGGCGATGCTGCCGCCGCCGGTGCCCACTTCCTGGATGTCGATCATCGGGATCTGCACCGGGAGACCCTCGTTGTAGCCGCCGATCATGGAGGTCGACGTCATCAGCACGTCGCCGTCGAGGATGACGCCCGATTTTGCCGTCGTCCCTCCCATATCGAACGCGATGGCCCTCGGCAGTCCCATGGAACGGCACAGCGCGCGCGTGCCGATGACCCCGGCCGCCGGTCCGGATTCCAGCATGCGGATGCATTCCCGCTGCGCCTGCCGCACGTCATACAGGCCGCCGGTGGACTGCACCACCAGAAAGCCGCCGTCGAAGCGCTCGCGCTCCAGCCGCGCCACGACCTCCTCGAGGTAGCTGCGCACCCGCGGTCCGATGTACGCGTTGGCCGCCACCGTCGAGCTGCGTTCGAACTCGCGATACTCCTGCGACAGCTCGTGGGACGCGCAGATGTAAAGGTCGGGGAACCGCTGCTCGAAGAATCGTTTCGCTGCGATCTCGTGGTCGGGCCGCCGGTAGCTGTGGAGGAACAGGATTGCGATCGCCTCGACGCGCTCGCGTTCGATGTCGCGCGCCACCCGCTCGAGCTCGGCTTCTTCCAGCGGAACCAGCACTTCTCCGGCGCCGCTCACGCGTTCGGCGACCTCGAAGCGCAGCGCCCGCTCCACCAGCGGCCGGTGCTTGCGGAAGAACAGGTTATACGCTTCCGGCCGGTTCACCCGGCCGATTTCGTAGATGTCACGAAAGCCGCGGGTGGTGATTAGCGCCGTGCGGGCGCCGGTCCGCTCGAGCAGCGTGTTGATCGCGATCGTCGTGCCGTGGAGGAACAGGTCCGCTTCGCCGAATCCCGATCCGGAGCGGGCGATGCCATCGGCGATGCCCTGGACCAGATGGTCCGGGGTGGTGAGAGCCTTGCCAAGGCGCAGGCCGCCGCGATCGGCATCGAAGATGGCGATATCGGTGAACGTGCCTCCGACATCGGCGGCAATGCGGGCAGAGGAAGTCGAAGACATGCAATTTCTCGATGCTCCCGGATGCCTGCAGGCCGGTCAATCCCGCAGTGCAGCGCGCGAAGCGTGGTCTAATCCAGCCCATGTACAACGGACCCATCATCGACGCCCATCACCACATCTGGCCGATGTCCGAGCTGCCCTGGCTGTCCGGTCCCCCGGTACCGCGCATCTTCGGGGATTACGAACCCATCCGGCGGGATTATCTCATCGACGAATACCTGGCCGAGGCCAGGCCGTGCGGCGTCGTCGGATCGGTGTACGTGCAGGCGAACTGGCGTCCCGGAGCGGCGATCGACGAAGCGGCCTGGGTCCAGGCGGCGGCTGACCGCGCCGACTTTCCCATGGGCATTGTCGGGTTCGCCGACCTGACGCGTCCCGACATCGGGCAGCTGCTCGACCGCCTGCTGGCATTCTCCCGCCTGCGCGGGATCCGCCAGCAGCTGCACTGGCACGAGAATCCGCTTTACCGGTTCGCGCCAAGGCCGGATGTCATGGAAGACCCGGCGTGGGAGCGCGGGCTCGCCGAGGTGGCGCGCCGCGGACTGCTCTTCGAGCTCCAGGTGTTCTCGTCGCAGATGCCGGCCGCCGCGCGGCTGATCAAGCGCTTCGGCGACTGCACCTTCGTGGTGTCCCACGCCGGCATGCTCGAGGACCGCTCGCCGGCCGGCTGGGACCGCTGGCGCGACGGCATGCGGGAGCTCGCCCGCTACTTGAATGTGGTCACCAAGCTGTCCGGGCTCGGCACTTTCGAGCATGCCTGCTCGGAGTCGCTGTGGGGTCCCGTGATCCGCGAGACACTGGAGCTGTTCGGACCGGCGCGCTGCCTGTTCGGCAGCAACTTCCCCATCGAAAAGCTGTGGACGAGCTACAGCGATCTCACCCGCACCGTGCGCGCCGTGCTCGCCCAGGCCAGCCCTGGCGACCAGCGCCTGATCTTTCACGACAACGCTGCGCGCGTCTACCGGTTCGACCGGCTGTTCAAGGATTGACCCCCGCCCGGCCCGGAAGATCGCTGAAAGACAGGTCGTACTTCACCTCCAGCTTGCGCAGCGTGCCGTTCGTTCGCTGCTCGAGCAGGAAAGCATTCAAAAACTCCAGCAGGCTGCGGTTGCCCTTTTGCACCGCCCAGGCGGCGTACGACCTGCGCCCGATCTGCCCGCCGAGGTCGAACACGCCGGCGGTGTGCCGCACCAGCAGGGCGAGGGAATCCCGGTGGTTGATGACGGCGTCGACGCGCTTGCCGACCAGGTCCTCATAAGCCTCCGCATAGGTCGCATACTCAACCACCCGTCCCAGCTTGCCGCCGGAGCGGGCCAGATCGGCCTGCAGCGCCTGCACCACGTCGGCGGACGCGCCGCCGGTCTGCACGCCCAGCGTCTTGCCGGCCAGATCCTTCACGGTGCGGATACGGCGGTCGTCGTGGAGCTTGATGAAAGCCATGGTGGCTTCCGCCGTCGGGACCGTGAAGTTCACCAGGCGGGCGAATCGCGGGATGATGGTGACGGCACTCAGCGCGGCATCGTACTTGCCGGCCGCCACGCCAGGAAGGATCTGCTGCCACGGCACGATGTCCTGGCGGATTTCGAAGCCGGCCGTCCTGCGCAGCACCGCCAGCAGATCGTTGTCGTAGCCTGCCTCGACGTCGATCGGCTCGTGAGTGTCGCGGTTCTGGGCGCCGATACGGTACTCGAACGGAGGACAGTCGTCCTCGGTGGCCACCCGCATGTAGCCGCGCTGCCGGATCTCCTCCAGCGTGGCCGCGCCGGCCGGCGCCGGCACGAACGGCGTCCCGGCCGCCGCCAGGACGGCCAGGACTGCGGCAAAACGCAGCAGAGACGTCAGCGCGCGCCCGGGACCTGATGGTTGGGCGGGACCGGACCCTTCCACCGCAGGACGGTCAGGCCGCCGCCGTTGCCGTCGGTGAGATAGATGAACCCGGTGGTCGGATCCTGCCACTCTTCGCGGGTCTGGCGCGGGTTGTAGCTGGCGCCGGTGCCGCTCGGATAGGGAGGCGACACGTAGTAGCCGATCTCCTTCGGCTCGTACGGGTTGCTCAGATCGAGCACGCGTTCGCCTTGCGCGTACCACGCCTGATAGAGCAGGCTCGAGGACCGGTAGTCGAACCAGGGATAGTGCACCGTCTGTTGACCGGTCGGACACACCCAGGTGTCGCTGTTGAAGTCGTAGTTGTCCTGGGTGGACGGAATGCGGTAGGTGGACAGGATCTGCGGGCTCGCCGGAACCGAAATGTCGAAGACGCGGCCGAAGCCCGACGGGCAGGAGAAATTCTCGTCGGTCGTGATGGCCAGCGTCGGCTGCTGCGACGGGTTGGGCAGCAGCGGGACGACGCTGTGCGCGGCGCCCAGCGAACCGCCGTTGTACGGGGGCACCCAGTCGTAGCGCAGGATCTGCTTGGGATTGGTGCGGTCGGACACGTCGAGAATCACCATGCCGGCGTCCCGATAAGCGACGTACAGCTTGTTCTGGGAATAGAAGATTTCGTGGCACCACACCTTCTGCGCGGTTCCGTCCGGATTCACCTGGTCCAGGGTGTCGAAGGTCTCGCCGACGTGCTGTCCCTTGATGTGGAACGTGCCGACGATGTGGGCGTTGGACGCATTGGAGTAGTCGACGATCACCACCTCATGGTTGGAGCCGACGTTGGTTTTCGATTGCGGCATCTCGGCGCAGACGTAAGCGTACTTGTCGTCGATATCGAGGCCGTGCGTCAGGCGCCCCGGCGCGGTGGACACGAAGCTGAGCAGCGTGGGCGAGCTCGGGTTGGAGACGTCGTGGAAGGTCACCCCCGCCTGCGGCTGACCCGACGCCGGCTGGGTCGGGTTGGACGAGCTGGTGTCGTGCGTCCCCACCAGAATATGCCGGGTCGGATTGACCCGGATGTACGGGCAGCGGGTGCCGGCATTGCACGGGATGAAGGACAGCGGCTTCATGTCGCGCGGATTGTGGACATCGGCGATGAGCGTGCCGAACAAGATCGCCGGGCTGTTGTAGCCGCCGCCGTAGAAAATGCCGTTGTAGACCCGCGGCGTGTTGAAGCTCGCCCCGAGACCGGCTGCCTGCGCCGAGGCGGTGAGCCACGGCCCCTTGAAGTAGCTGTGGCCGACCACTTCGAAGTTGAGGCTGCGCGAGTACAGGCGCGTCTGCTCCAGGGAAAGATTGAACACGTTGACGCCGGCCGGGATGACCGGCTCCGGCAGGGCGGCGCCGCCGCCGTAGCCGTTGTTCACTTCGAACCGCCGTCCGCCGTCCCGGTCGTCGTCGTCCGCCAGCGCATGCTGCGGGATCTGCATCGCCACGCCCAGGAGCAGGGGGACGATCAGCGGGTGTTTCAGGATCTGCCTCATTGCCTCTCCTTTTCTGAATGCATGAATCACTGAACCGCTACGTGAATCGTCGCGCTCATCTCCGGGCCGTGCGAACGCTCCGCCCCATCCGCGAATTGCAGCGTCAGGGTGTATTCGCCCGGCGGCAGGGTGAGCTGAGTGCGGGTCTGGCCCTTGTCGAAATGCAGCCGCTGGGCGTCGGCCGGGATCTTTTCCCCGAGCGGAACGTTGCCGAGGTTGATCAGCAGGTCGTGGTGGCCGATGTTCTCCGGCACCTTCCCTGCCGGCACCGCCGCTACCTCGACGAGCTCGGCGCCGAAGATGACCGGGAAGGGACTGCTCACGGTGGCCCCGTTGAACGGCTTGATGAAGAACACCCGCGCCCCGGGATCGCAGGAGTCGGCTCGAAAGGAGATAAAGCAGAGGACGAGGGCGAGCAGCGCAGCGGAGCGTCCGGCGCACATCTTCTTCACCCGTCGTCTCCTCGTTTCTTATGTTGAAGCGTCGAAGCTGCGCGGAGTTGATACCACTCCGGACAGACCACTGTCAATGTGCGCCGCCGGAATCGAACGGCCACGCAGCACGCTCGAAGCGCAGCGCGAGAAAGCCATTGTCCTGGCACGTCGTGAACAGCGCCCCCGCCGCCGGATCCAGCCGGACCTGCGCCGAGCAGTGGTCCGGACGGCCATTCGCAGCCCGGCGATTGTTGAGCGACCCGGGGCTGGGTACCGTGACGGAAGCCGGCACGAAGTAAGCGATCTCGCGCGGCTGCGCCGGCTGGCGAATGTCGAACACGCGAACCCCGGACTCGAACCAGCCGCACGCCAGTGTCGTCGCATCGTCCGCACGGTCGACACTGCACGAATGGCTGCCGTAAGTGAAGCCGGTGAGCCCCGCCAGGTCGGGAATGACCTTGCCGCAGCGCCCGGCGTCGTTGATGGCGAGGCTCAGCCTGGCGACGAGACGGGGCGCCGCTTCATCGCTGATGTCGATGAGCCGCGCCATGGCCCACGGCGGCAGGCCGGCGTTGCAGGCCGCCGTCCAGCCCGGGGTGTTCGGATCGCCGGCGCCGCCTTCGTCGGTGACGACGAGATAGCGCCGTCCCCCGATGGTGACCGGCAGGGTTTCATGGGCCGCGCTGCCGTCTCCCCACAAAAGGGTGGCGACCGGCAGGATCCGCGGGCGCGGCCGGCGGGCCTGCACCTCCGTCACATCGGCGATGACGATACCGTTGTCCAGGCCCTCGGCGCTGCCGGCCGGCGATGCGAGTCCGCGGCCGTAGAGGGTGAGATAGATGCGCGTCCCCTCTGCGTTCAGGGACAGTCCGCTGGTGCGCTGATTGGACGGCATGGACCATTGGGCGAGGCGCCGCGGCTTCGCCGGGTCGCTCACGTCGACGGCGACAATCGTGCCGCTGCGCAGATGGGTGGCATAGTAGGTCAAGCCGTCCGGCGCGAAGTTTCCTTCGTCACCCCGCGTGACGGCGACGCCGGCGGGAGCGCCGTTCGCGGCGGCGGTGTCGTTCCCGCGGGCAGCGCCGTTCGCGGCGGCGGCGTCGGAAGCGGGCTGCAACGGCGGCGACAACAGCCGTGGAAAACGGCAGTCGCCCGACAGGTCGTACAGCTCCACCTCCGGACCGTTCGCCGCGCTCAGATCGCGTGCGGCGGCCAGCAGACCACGCCGATCGTTGACCCGCAGCGACTCGAGGGGATCGAGCATGGCCGGCGAGACGAGGTAGGTGGTGACCACCGGATGGTCCACATCCGTGGCGTCGACCACGACCACACCCTGATGCAGTCTATTTTCCGCGGTCGCCGCCGTATCGTAGTAGGAGCAGCGGTGTCCGCTGGCGTCGGCGAAAAAGACGTGCTGCCAGCCTGCCCCTTCGCCGCGGATGCGGGCGGCGATATGCAGGTTGCACTGGAATCCGGCGAACGCTCCGGCGCTGCGCAGGGGGAAGGGAATCTGGCCTTGAACGCCCGTCTCCACGGCATCCGCGGGGTCGCACGCCGCAGCGGGCAGGACGCCAGCCGGCGTGCCCGGGGCCCGCCCCCGCATGTCGTCGCAGCCGGCCGACGAGGCCGCCGCGAGAAAAGCGAGCGCGGCGATGCGGCGCATCGTCGAGCCCGGCGTATATGCCGCGCGCAGGGTATATCGTAGAGAGCTCATCGTGACATCAGAGGCCGGGACAACCAGTGGGGCGGCGGTTGAAAATAGTCTTTGTGACGGTTGCGCTCGCCGCCGTGGCAGCGGCTGGCGCCCTCGTGATGCGCGCACACGGCGACCCGGCCCCGCCCATCGCCGGTCAGTGGAAGAGCTGGCGATCGGACTTCATCATCACCCGGGACGGCCGGCTCTACACCATCGTCGCCGTCAGCCGCGCCGGACTGCTGAACGGGACGTACCGCGGCGAATGGCGCGGCGGCGGGGCGTTGAAGTTGAGCGGTCCGCTGGCGCCTCTATGCCCGCAGATGACGTACGAGCAGCATCCGGAGGCCCTGGAGTTCTGCGGCGAGCAGTTTGTACGGTCGGGCCTGCCGACAGTTCGCTGAGAATCGCCCGCACTTCCGCGCGACCGGCGTCGGACAGGGGCATCTGCGGGGCGAGCGGCGGCCCCACGTCGTATCCCTGCATCTCGAGACCGCCCTTGATGCACGCCGCCAGGTTGTACTGGGCGAAAGCGCGGTTCATCTGCCACAGACGGCGCTGCAGAGCCATCGCCGCATTCCAGTCGCCTTTCCGGCACAGCTCGTACAGCTCCACGCTCTGGCGGGGCACCAGGCAGGCCGGGCCTGCCATCCAGCCGACCCCGCCGATGAGCATCACGCAGGCGGGAATGTGCGCGGACGCGCTGAACACGCGGATCCGGTCACCCACGACGCCGAGGATGCTGAGCAGGCGCCCGGTGTCCGAAGAAGCGTCCTTCAGATACCGGATGTTCGGTGTGGCGGCGAGCTTCTCGATGGCACGCAACGACAGATCGCTGCGCTGGAACTGCGGGTTGGTATACAGCACGACAGGCCGCGCGGTGGCCGCCGCCACCGCGTTGAAATAGCGCACCACGCCGTCCTCGGTAAGCGGAAAGTACGCCTCGAGGATGGCGAGGATGCCATCGACGCCCAGCTCGTCCCAGCTGCGCGCCTGCTCGACCGCCTCCGCGATAGTCGTGGACGCCACCCCGGCCACCACGGGCACCCGGCCGCGGGCCGCGTGCACGACGACCTCGACGATGCGACGGCGCTGGGCGGCGTTCAGATAAGCGAACTCGCCGGTCGATCCGAGCGGCGTGAGGCCGTGCACGCCCGCTTCGATGAGGTCGTTCACCAGCCGGACCAGCACCGCCTCCTTCACATGGCCGTTGTCGTCGATGGGCGAGACGAGATAAGGAAAGACGCCGTGGAAGTCGCCGTGCCCGCCGCCCGCGCCCGCGCGGTGCACGGCTACTCGGCCTTCATGCCGGCGGCCTTGATGAGCGGCCACCATTTCTCGATCTGCGCCTTGTGGAAGCTGCCCAGCGCCTCGGGCGTCTGCTGCTCGCGCGGCGGAATCTCCTGACCGAGGTCCGCCAGACGGGCGCGCACCGCGTCGTCCGCGAGGGTCTCCACGACGGCCGCGTCAAGCCGGTCGACGACCTCCTTCGGCGCGCCGCGCGGCAGCCACAGGCCGTGCCACACACCCAGATAGAGCCCGGGCAGTCCGGCCTCATCCACCGTCGGAACGTCCGGCGCCGCCGGCAGGCGGGTTGCCGCCGTGACGGCGTAAGCCCTGATCTTGCCGCCGCGCACCTGCGGCAGCGAATTGGACGCCTGGTCGAACATCACATCGATGTGCCCGGCAACCAGATCCTGCATGGCGGGCGCCGCGCCGCGGTAGGGCACCATCTGCACTTGCGTGCCGATGATGTTCTGGAAATAGACGGCAGTGAGGTGTCCGGGCGTGCCGATGCCGCCGAGTCCGATCGACATGCTCGACTGATTGGCCTTCACCCACCCGATCAGCTCTTTCAGATCCTTCGCCGGCACCGCCAGCTTGGACACGATCAGCTGGGGATTGTTGGCGATCAGCGCAACCGGCTGGAAGTCCTTGAGAAGATCGTAGGGCAAAGAATAGATGGCGCCGTTGATCACATGAGTCCCGATGTGACCGATGCTGACGGTGTAGCCGTCCGGAGAGGCGCGCGCTACCCGGCCTACCCCGATGCTTCCGCCCGCGCCGGTGACATTCTCGATGATCACCGTCTGCCCAAGCGCCCGGCTCATCCGTTCCGCGACGATACGCGCCAGGGTGTCGGTCGGCCCGCCGGCGGAAAACGGCACGATGAAGGTGACCGAGTGCGACGGATAAGCGTCCGCCCCCGCGGCGCCGTGGACGACGACGGTGCCGACGAGGCCCGCGATCAGGGCCAGCAGCTGTCTCCTCATGTGCCCCTCCTTTTGTGCGTCATTATCGACGATGCCGGGGCGGTGGTCATGACGGGGAGGCTGTGGCGGCGGGCGCGGCCGCCCTCCGTGATGGCCGCCCGTTGCGGACTGCCGGCACGGCCCTGCCCGAGGCCTGCTGCGCTGCGCCGAGCAGCTCCTTCAGCGCTTCCAGCGCCGAGGACTGATAGCCGCTGCGCCAGACCAGCTGCGTTCGCGCATGCGCGACCCGCGCCGGCAGCGGCGCGACGTTCAGCTCACGCCGCGCCGGCGTCATGTTCAACACCGAGCGCGGCACCAGCGCCACGCCGGAACCGGCCGCGACGCAGGCGATGATCGCGTGATAGGACTGGAATTCCATCACCCGCTCGGGATGCACGCCGGCGGCGCCGAGCCAGGCTTCCAGCCGGCGCCGGTAGGAGCAGCCGCTGGCGAAAGCGATCACCGTGCGCTGCTCGATATCCCGGGCGGTCCGCACCGGCGGGTGGCTCCTCGGCGTGATCAGCACGATCTCCTCGATGAACGCCA
>Ga0070734_10003676_pt1 | contig 15627 bp, 13 predicted proteins | sample Coa_R1_8_FD_66444 | JGI IMG/M metagenome (GOLD analysis project Ga0070734, IMG submission 66444) | Surface soil microbial communities from Centralia Pennsylvania, which are recovering from an underground coalmine fire - Coalmine... | ecosystem: Environmental > Terrestrial > Soil > Unclassified ...
ACCACGTCGATGAAGTCGGTCGGCGAGGCGATGGCGATCGGGCGGACGTTTCAGGAATCGCTCCAGAAGGCGTTGCGTTCGCTGGAGACCGGCCTGACCGGTCTTGATGAAATCAACATTAAGGGGCTTGGCGAAGGCGACGACCGCAACGCCATCCGGGCGGCGCTCGGCATGCCGACGCCGGACCGGCTTCTCGTCGTTGCCCAGGCGATGCGCCTCGGGATCTCCAATGAGACGATCCACGATGCCTGCAAGATTGATCCGTGGTTCCTGGCCGAGATTCGCGGCATCGTGGAAACGGAAGCTGAGATCAAGGCAAAGGGCCTGCCGACAACGCCGGGCGCGCTGTGTCGTCTCAAATCGATGGGGTTTTCTGACGCGCGGATGGCCCGGCTTGCCGGCATTTCCCAGGAGGAAGTGGCGCGCCGCCGGCATGCCCTCGACGTCCGCCCCGTCTTCAAGCGGATCGACACCTGCGCCGCCGAGTTCGCGTCGCCGACCGCCTACATGTACTCGACATATCAACGGCCGTTTGCCGGTTCGCCGGCCGACGAGGCAGCGCCGTCCGACCGAAAGAAGATCATCATCCTGGGCGGTGGCCCGAACCGGATCGGCCAGGGCATCGAATTTGACTATTGCTGTTGCCACGCCTGCTTCGCGCTGCGGGATGCCGGCTTCGAGACCATCATGGTCAACTGCAATCCCGAAACCGTGTCGACCGATTACGACACCTCGGACCGACTCTATTTCGAGCCCCTGACCGAGGAGGACGTGCTCGAAATCGTCGCCACCGAACGCCGCAATGGCAGCCTGCTGGGGGTCATCGTGCAGTTCGGCGGCCAGACGCCGCTCAAGCTCGCCGCCGCGTTGGAACGCGCGCAGGTGCCGATCCTCGGCACTTCACCGGATGCGATCGACCTTGCGGAGGATCGTGACCGCTTCAAGAAGCTGCTTGAAAAGCTCCACATCAGGCAGCCGCGAAGCGGCATTGCCACCAGCCCTGCGGCTGCGCTGGAGATCGCCGAACAGGTCGGCTATCCGATTATGATCCGACCGTCCTACGTGTTGGGCGGGCGCGCCATGGAGATCATCCACGATTCAATGCAACTCGGCCGTTACGTGGCGCGACTTGCCGGCGACCTCGACCGGCCGTCGGAACTTGCAGTGTCGGATCGGCGGCCATTGCTGATCGACCGCTATCTTTCGGACGCTATCGAAGTCGACGTTGATTGCATTGCCGACCGAAGCGAAACTTTTATTGCCGGCATCATGGAACATATCGAAGAAGCCGGCATTCACTCGGGCGACTCTGCTTGCGCCCTGCCGCCGCACTCGCTCTCGCCTGCCACCATCTCGGAGCTGGAGCGGCAGACGCGGGCGCTCGCGCTGGCACTCGATGTGGTCGGCTTGATGAACGTGCAATATGCCATCAAGGATGGCGACATCTACGTGCTGGAAGTCAATCCGCGCGCGTCACGCACCATACCTTTCGTGGCGAAGGTGATCGGTACGCCGGTCGCCAAGATCGCCGCGCGGGTCATGACCGGCGAGGCGCTGGCGAGCTTCCATCTCAAGCCGCCGGCACCGCACCATGTGGGCGTGAAGGAGGCGGTGTTTCCGTTCGCGCGCTTCCCGGGCGTCGATACCGTGCTGGGGCCGGAGATGCGGTCTACCGGCGAGGTAATGGGAATCGACCGCACATTTGAACTCGCTTTCGCCAAGAGCCAGATCGGCGGCGGTGCCCGATTGCCGCGCGCCGGCACAGTATTCGTCTCGGTACGTGATGCCGACAAGGAACGCATTCTGATTCCCGTCAAGCTGCTGGCTCAGCTCGGCTTCAAGGTGGTCGCCACATCCGGAACTCAAAGGTATCTCAGTGCGAACGGCATTCATGCAACAAAGATCAACAAGCAACTGGAAGGCCGCCCACACATCGTCGACGCAATTAAGAACGGCGAAATTCAGCTCGTTTTCAACACCACCGAGGGTGCCCAGGCACTGGCGGATTCGCGGTCATTGCGGCGGGCGGCCCTCTTGCATAAAGTTCCGTACTACACCACTCTTTCGGGGGCCATTGCGGCGGCGCTGGGCATCAAAGCCTATCTCGGGGGCGAGTTTGAGGTCCGGGCGCTGCAGGGCTATTTCGCGGGCTAAAGCTTCGTTCGAAAAGCGCAACCCCCCGAAACCGTGCGGCCAAGGGTAGGCAGAGAAGTGGAGCTGGATCGCGTCACCGGTCGAGAGCCGGGCACGCGATCGGTGCTTTTTTGTCAAGGGATAGAGGATCGATGGACAAGATACCGATGACAGCGGCGGGCTATGCCGTTCTTGAAAATGAACTCAAGCATCGCCAGCAGGTTGAGCGTCCGCGTATCATTCAGCAGATCACCGACGCGCGCACGCATGGTGATCTGTCGGAGAACGCCGAGTATCATGCGGCGAAGGAACAGCAGTCGCACAACGAGGGCCGCATCGCCGAGCTTGAGGACAAGCTCGCGCGCGCGGAAGTCATCGACGTGTCGAAGCTGTCGGGCGACACCGTCAAATTCGGCGCTACTGTCACATTGATCGACGAAGACACCGACAAGAAGGCCGTCTGGCAAATCGTGGGCGAACCTGAGGCGGACGCCAAAGCCGGCAAGATTTCGATTGCCTCGCCGCTCGCCCGCGCATTGGTTGGCAAGAAGAAGGGCGCAAACGTCGAGGTCGTCACTCCCGGCGGCGCCAAGGCCTATGAGGTCGTAAAGGTGGAGTGGCGCTAGCAGAAGATCTCAAACGTAGGCGCCGTAGCCCGGGTTGAGCGTTAGCGAAACCCGGGGCGGCCTCGCTCGTTGACTCGCCAGTCCCGGATTTCGGTCTCCCTGCGCTCACTCCGGGCTACGTTCGTCCTGAAGGCTACGTCGGCACGGCCCGCAGCGACTCGACCGGCACCGCCGGGGCATCTTTGGAGTTGCGGAGAGTCAGTGAAGTCTTGACGTTGAGCACGTGCGGGGCGGCCGTCAGTTCGGTTACAAAGGCCTGAAACCGCGAGAGGTTCGGCGCGACGCATTTGAGAACGAAATCGATCTCGCCGGACAGCATCCAGCATTCCCGCACCAGCGGCTCCCGGCGCACGAAATCCTCAAAAGCCTGTAGGTCGGCCTCCGCCTGGCTTGCGAGATGCACCATCGCGAACGCCGTCACTTCGCAGCCGAGGGCCTTCTCGTTAAGCAGCGCGCGGTAGCCCTTGATATAGCCGGCCTCTTCAAGGCTGCGAACGCGGCGCAGGCACGGTGGGGCCGAGATGCCGACCCGTCGGGCCAGTTCCACATTGGTGATTCGGCCATTCTCCTGCAGCTCACGCAGGATATTGCGGTCGATGGTGTCGAGACGTCGCATATCGTTTATTTACAATTAAAGGCAGCATTTGCGAAACATTATTGCGCAAACCACGGATTCCCACAAAGGATTCGGACGATACGCGCCTTCTTGGAAGCTGATTTCGATCGCTTTTTGGTTCAGCCGATTTTCAGCTGCCCAAGCAAGGGTTGCGATTATTGCATAGCTCTGGAAAACCAGCTACATAGCACATACCATGTGCCGAGGACCTGCGACCATCTCTCCCGGGCTGTTCGCGGTGGCTTAGCAATGGCAACGAGAAGCATATGTCGAGAGTGATCCGCGCCAAGGTTGTCATAATCGGTTCGGGACCAGCCGGCTACACGGCCGCGATCTATGCGGCCCGGGCCATGCTGGAGCCCGTTTTGATCCAGGGGATCCAACCGGGCGGGCAGCTTACGATCACCACCGACGTCGAAAATTATCCGGGTTTTGCCGACGTGATCCAGGGCCCCTGGCTGATGGAGCAGATGCAGAAGCAGGCCGCCCAGGTTGGCGTCAAGCTTGTGCCCGATCACGTCAACGCGGCGGACCTCGGCCGTCGGCCGTTCCGGATCACGTGCGAGTCCGGCGACGTTTACCTTGCCGAGTCGCTGGTGATCGCGACTGGCGCGCAGGCGCGCTGGCTCGATCTGCCGTCGGAGCAGGCCTTTCGTGGCTACGGCGTTTCCGCCTGCGCGACCTGCGACGGCTTCTTTTACCGGGGCAAGGAAGTGATCGTCGTCGGCGGCGGCAACACCGCCGTCGAGGAAGCGCTGTTTCTTACCAATTTCGCCAGCAAGGTGACCGTCATCCACCGCCGCGATTCGTTCCGGGCGGAGCGCATTCTGCAGGAACGCCTGTTCGGGAATCCCAAAATCAACGTGATCTGGAACAGCGTGCTTGCGGACGTGCGCGGCGACGAAAACCCCCGCAAGGTCGCGGGCGCCGTGATCCGGAACGTGAAGACCGAGGCGGTTACGGAAATTCGCGCAGACGGAATTTTCATCGCCATCGGGCATTCACCGGCGAGCGAACTGTTCGTTGGTCAGGTCGAAATGAAACCGAGCGGCTACATCAAGACAGCGCCGAACTCGACGGCGACCTCCGTGCCGGGCGTGTTCGCGGCCGGGGATGTGGCTGATGACGTGTACCGACAGGCTGTCACGGCCGCAGGTATGGGCTGCATGGCGGCCCTGGAGGCGGAGCGATTTCTGGCCGCCCACACGGTGGAAAGCGTCGCGGCCGAATAGACGCCGATTCCTGCCTCTCCCTGCCTCCTCCGCTTGCCGGGGAGGGTAGGGTAGGGGCGCAAAATCCGGAATATTGGATTCCGGCGCGCGGCGAAGGCTCGCGCGGCAAGGCAGAGGGAGTTCGCACCCGCGACTTCGATCGATCATGGATTGGGACAAGCTCAAGGTCTTTCACGCCGCCGCCGAGGCTGGCAGCTTCACCCACGCGGGGGAGCAGCTCGGCCTTTCTCAGTCGGCTGTCTCCCGCCAGGTGAGCGCGCTGGAGCAGGAACTCACGGTCGCGCTGTTTCACCGCCATGCGCGCGGTTTGATCCTGACCGAGCAGGGCGAGCTTCTCTATCGCACCGCGCACGAAGTGTTCATGAAGCTTGAATCGGCGCGGGCCAAATTGACCGACAGCCGCGAGCGCCCAAACGGAGATCTCAAGATCACCACCACGGTGGGCATCGGTGTGCACTGGCTGACGCCGCGGCTTGGCGAGTTTGGCGAGCTTTATCCCGATATCCGCATCACATTGATCACCACCGACGAGGAGCTCGATCTTGCGATGCGCGAGGCCGATGTCGCCATCCGCCTGCGGCAGCCGACCCAGCCCGACCTGATCCAGCGCAAGCTGTTTTCCGTGCGCTTCCACGCCTTCGCGTCGCCGGAATATCTCAAGCGCATGGGCACGCCGCACGCCCACGAGGATCTCGACAAACACCACCTCCTTGTTATGGGCGGCCAAATACCGCATTACCTGCAGAGTACGCGCTGGCTGGTGGATGTCGCCCGCGACGGCAAGGGCCCGCGCAGCCCGTATCTCGTCATCAACAACATCATCGGGATATTGCGCGCCTGTCAGGCCGGGCTCGGCATTGCGATGCTGCCCGACTACATCGTCGAGGAAGACGGCGGGCTGGTCCAACTGTTCGACGAGACGGAAACCATCGCGCTCGACGCCTTTTTCGTTTATCCGGAGGAGCTGAAGTCCGTGGCACGCGTGCAGGCCTTCCGCGACTTTTTGGTCAGCAAGGCGCAGCGCTGGAATTATTGACTGAAATGACCGCGCGTGTGGACGCGAGCGCCGCGACGGTGCATTGGGGATACCTCGACGCGACGCTCGCGCCGGTCGTAACCATCGACAGCGGCGACGTGGTGACAATCTCGACCGTGTCGGGACCTCCCGACGCGCTGCCGCCGCCGCCCGCGAATGTCCCGCGGGCGCTATACGATATCCATGCCGCAAAGACCCGCCGGATGCTTCCGGGCCATATGTGCACCGGCCCGGTGGCGGTGCGCGGTGCGCGGCCCGGACAAGTGCTCCAGGTCGATATCCAGGATATCGCGCTTCACTACGATTGGGGCTACACGGCGTGCCGTCCGCTCAGGGGCGCGCTGCCCCACGACTTTCCTGCGCCGCACCTGATCCACGTGGCGCTCGAGCGCAATCGCATGGTCGGCCGCTTGCCCTGGGGCACCGAAATTCCGCTGCGGCCATTCTTCGGCGTGATGGCCACCGCCCCACCGCGCGCCTGGGGCACGGTGTCGAGCATTCAGCCGCGCCAATTCGGCGGCAACATGGACAACAAGGAGCTCGTCGCCGGCACCACGCTCTATCTGCCGGTGTTCGTCGAGGATGCGCTGTTCTCCGTGGGTGACGGCCACGGCGCTCAGGGCGACGGCGAAGTCTGCGTTAACGCCATCGAAACTGGCCTGGTCGGCCGCTTCCGGCTCACCATGCGCGACGACATGAAGCTGACCTGGCCGATGGCTGAGACCCCGATGCATGTCATCACCATGGCATTCGATCCTGACCTCGACGATTGCGTCGTGGTGGCGCTGCGGGCGATGCTCGACCTGATCGAAGCCCGCACCACGCTCAAGCGCCACGAGGCCTACATGCTGGCGAGCCTTGCCGCCGACCTGCGCATTACCCAGGTGGTGAACGAACACAAGGGCGTGCACGTGATGCTGGAGAAGCGCTACCTGCAGCCGACGCGGTGAAAAGGGGCGCGTACCCCGCACTGTGCGTGGACGTTTTTGCATAAATGAGCCCGCGATATGCGCTTGCGTCACGAGCGGTCGCGCGTGCTTGAACCTTGGCTCCGCTTCTCCTTACCAATTCTCGGTTGGTGCTGTTTGGGACTTTCAGATTGTCCCGGCCGGCCGCTGCCGTCCTACACAGCGAAATCGTCGAATATCAAAAACGTATCTCGGCGCAGTCGAGGGGGGAAAATATGGCACATTTCTTCGCCCCGGATCATCGCACCGATGGCTATGAGGTGGACGGAAAGCTTGCGCCGGATTCGGTCTGGCGCATGCGCATCCTCACCGGCCAGCGGAGGGTCATTGGACTGTGGGGCGGTCAGGACTTGCAAGTTCAATCGAATAATCCCTCCGTCGTGCCCAATGACGGATTCGAGGAGACCGCATCGCGTGCGGACGGCCTGCGGATGTTGAGTTTGCTGGGCAAGTTCCCGGGAACTTCGATGCTCGAGTGTCGGCTGGGCGGCAATCTGTGGTGTTCGCTGCAGGTCAGTGTCGCGGACGTCGATCTATCGCCGAATCCGCCGCTGGATGATCGCCAATACGCTTTGCTCTCGCCAGAGTGGAACGTATTCGGGAAATTCGAACCGGCATCGGGAAGCGTACCGGCTGCCTTCGGCGTGCTGTCGGTTGCGCGAATTCCTGTGCCGGGGACAAACCTTGTCGTCGAACTCAATTCGCGGGGCTGGAAGGGCTCGACCTCCACCGTCTTCATCTGGGAAAAAGACGGCGGCCGATACGCGAGGCATCTGCGCCTTGACTATGGCTACAACGAGAGAACCAAGACGGTCGACTATCACTGGAACAGAAAGGGACCCGCCAAGGAGTTCTGGGGCATTCAGGACCACAGCCCTGTCGGCAAGGGCGGCGAGGCGCTCTTCAAGACCGCGAAATATCTCAAATGGGGTGGACGCGTTCTGCTTGTCGTCGGCATCACGATGGACGTCATCTCGATCGCGACAGCCAGCAATCCGCTCCGCAGGGCAACCCAGGTTGTCGCCGGATGGGCAGCCGCCTGGGCGGGCTGCAAGGTCGTCGGAGCGTTTGGGGCCGGGATCGGCACAGGGATCGAACCCGGTGGCGGAACCGCTGTCGGCGGATTCGTCGGATGCATTATTGGCGGCGCAATCGGGTATTACGCGGGTTCGGAAGTTGCCGGTGAAGTCTATGATTGGGCGGAGGGCACTATTTTCGCGCCTCTGCCCGAAACCGCTCCGCAGTAGGCATTTTCGCATGGTAGAGAGAGCGTACATAAACGCGATCCTCCTCACCGACGAACCCGGGGAACGACACTGGCAACTCGGGGCATTCCCGGCCGGTGACGGTCTCGGCATGATGGTCGGCTGGACGGTCGAAAGCCCGGAGGGCGGTGTGCCGGCAAGTGTCGCGACCGCGCTTGTCCGCGCCATGGCGCGATGTGGCCGTATAGCGTTTCCAAGCTCGATTAGATCGTCGGGCGACAGGGATCGCTGGCAGAAGCAAGGCGAGGACGACGTGGCGCGACTTGCAATTGCGACGCAAAGCCCCTGGGGCCGTCTGCTGCCCGGGGGAGGGTTGACGACAATTTCGCTCCTGTCGACCCGTCGGGAGGAAGCGGCGCTCGATCTTTTCGAGGATCCCTACTTTCAATGGTGGAATGCGAGTCAATTCGCCCTGGTATCGCAACCGCCAGAAATGCCGCCTCGGCTCGCTTCGCCGTTGCCCGCCGAGCTGTTCGAGGACAACTGGTCGGAGGCCATTGCCCCGCTGCAGGCGGCCGGTATCGAAATGATCATGCGTTCCGGCGTCGATGGCGACGTGTGCGGCGTGGCGTTTCGCTCGCGCCCGACAAGAAACGACTTCGAAGCAATGCTCAACACCGCGGCGGCCGAATGCGGGCTTGTCGTCCGCACCGTTTCGAACGCTGCGTTCGGCCAAATCCTGTCGGAGGCCTCAAACTTGTCGAGCTGAGATCCGCGGTTGTGAAGGGCGTCGGACCAAGCCCCACAGTGATACGCACCGGCGACGGGCGTCATCGCCACGTCGCGAAGCTCATTCCGGTTCCGGTGCCAGCCGGGGTGCGGTAGCCCGGGACATATTCGAACCAGTCGAGGTCGATGCCTTCGGCGGCGCCTGCGAGCGCCACCCAATTGAGGATTTCAGATGAGCCCGCATGGAGCTTGTGCCGGGGCAAGGTCTGCAGGAAGCCGCGGTCCTTGTCGGCGAGCGCCTTGAGAATGGCGCGGTCGAGCTCCTCGTCCACCAGGAAGTGGCTCAGGCCTCCTGAGGCGAGCACGCCCACCCGCAAATCGCCGGGATAGCCATCAACGGCCCGCCGGATCGCCTGGCCGAGCTTGTAGCAGCGGCGCGGACTCGGCTGGTTGGGCGGAAAATACGTGTTGAGGAAGACAGGCACGATCGGGATCGGCCTCATGCTGTCCAAGACATGGCGATGCACATATGCCATGGCGTGGCCTTCGCCCTCGCCGGCGCGCAGCGATTTCGAACTTGCGAGATCGAACTCGGCTTCCAACAGAGTTTCGATCAGGTGGACGGCAAGCGCGGCGTGGACCGGATAATCGCGCGGCTCGCTCGGCTCGAAGAAGCCGGAGCGATTGCGGACGTACCATTCGGGCAGATGCGAATATGTCGTGTGCTGCGCATTGCCGTTCCGAATGGTTTCGCCGTAGTAGACCGCGAAAGCCGGCCGGCAGTCCTCCAGGTAGCTTTCATTCTGGTCGTCGCCCAACACGATGAGGGCATCGAGCGCCGCCGCGCCGACCGCGTCGCGCAGGCGCCGCGCGGCCGCACGCGCGACATTCTGGCGAGCGACGAGATTCTCCGGAGCCACCAGGTCGGCGAGCTTCGGATCGGCCTTTTCCAGCAGGTCTCCATAGGTGACGGGCCGTCCCTCCTTGTCGCGGTGCTTCATCGTCCGGTCGGTCTCGACAAAGCGCGGCAGTGTTTCGTCCGCTGCAAGCAGCATGGGCGTGTGCGAGGTTCCGCCCGCAAATACGATCTTCGTCATCAAGCTATCTCGTTTTGTCGCCGTCGGCAGTGAAACCCGTCAACCTTGGTCAATCAATGCGTACGTTTGCCGCCTTGGCGACCGCCGCCCATTTGCGTTCTTCGGCCGCGATAAAGGCTCCAAACTCCGCCGCCGAGACCGGGTTTGCGACCGCGCCGAGATTGCGGATGCTGGCCTGCATCTCAGGCGTCCGCAGGCCCTCATTGATCGTCGCATTCAGGAGCTTGATGATCGGCTCCGGGGTACCGGCCGGCGCCACGATGCCGTTGAAGGTTGTGACCTCGTAATCAGGAACGCCGGCCTCGATCATGGTGGGCAGATCGCTTGCAAGCGGCGTGCGCGTACGGCTCGTGACGGCGAGCGCCCGCAGACGACCATCGCGGATCAGGGGGAGCAGGATCGTGATGCTCTCAAACGTCATGTCGACCTGGGCGCCGAGGAGGCCGGCAACGGAATCGCCTCCGCTCTTGTAGGGCACGCCGACAATGTTGACGCCAGCCGCCGACTTGAACAGCTCGCCCGTGAGCTGTGGCAGCCCGCCGGCGCCGGTCTGCGCATAGTTGAGCTTGCCGGGATTGGCTTTGGCGTAGGTAATCAGCTCGGCGACGGTTTTCGCCGCCACCATCGGATGCACCACCAGGATCTGGTAGCTCTCAGAGAATTTGGCGACCGCAGAGAATTGCCGGCCGGGGTCGTAGCCGGCGCTCGCCGACACCGCCGGAATCACCGCGAGCACGCTCGTGTTGCCGACCAGAAGCGTGTAACCGTCGGGCGCCGCGGCAGCGACGAAGCGCGCCCCAATCGCGCCGCCCGCCCCCGGCCGGTTCTCGATCACGACGGGTTGGCCGAGCTTGGGCAGGATTTGCGACAACAGCCGCGCCGGAACATCGGTGGGACCGCCGGGGCCTGATGGTACGACGAGCCGGATAGGTCGGTCGGGGTAAGCCTGGGCGCCTAGCGGAGCGGCGACCAGCGAGGCAGCCAAAAAAAGGGCGGCTCCAGCAGCGATGCGGACTGTCGGTCCCGCGCGCCAATGCCGCATGTTTTTGCCCTCGTTCATCGGTCCCTCCCTAAGTGGAACCACAACCTCTATTCTGTAGCGAGGCCATGGCCGCAATTTTATCGGGCCCGAGGACGCAAACAATGGGTCTGGGTTGGCGGAGGGCTTGGCGGCCACCACGCACATCCACCCAATTTCGAACGGGCTCGACTTGAGGCACCGCAATGACATCACTGAGCGTCTGTCCCGTCACACGCGAGCGGCTCGACGGCCTGGCTTGCTTCTCGGAGCGGCACGGAAAGTTTCGCTATTGCTCATGCATGCGATGGCGCATGCGGAGCACCGATTTTAGCCGATCCACTAAGGAGAGCCGGGTGGCCGCGCTCTCACGCTTGGTGCACGATGGTCAGCCTGTCGGCGTTCTTGCTTATGAGGACGGGGAGCCGATAGGCTGGTGTTCGGTCGCGCCGCGAGAGAGTTATCACGGGCTCGAGCGCTATCGCTCACTGGCGCGAATTGACGATCAGCCGGTTTGGTCGGTGGTCTGCTTCTTCGTCGATCGCCGCTACCGGCGGCGCGGGCTAACGCGAGCCTTGCTGGACGGGGCGGTGGCGTATGCGCATTCGCAGGGCGCCAAAATCGTCGAGGGCTATCCGGTAGCTCCGGGACCGCGGCTATACACGTATATGGGCGCGCCCTCGACGTTCCGCGCCGCCGGTTTTCGTGACGTGACGCTACCGGGCGCGACGCGGCCCGTGGTGCGCTATTTTCTCTAAGCCGCTCGGCGGGCACGCAGCGTTTTACCGCAACGACCAGACGACCAGCCTCGGGAACAGAACATTACCGCCAAAACCGGTCATGGCAACTTGTCGTAGCCCTCGCCAAACCCCTTCAGCCCCAAAGGAAATCCGATGCCCTCTTCCGGGGTCTGAAAAATGAAGAACGTCGCGGTCTGCCCGGAGCGCAGCTTGCCGACGAGGTTGTCATCCATGACGACCTCAGCATAGCAGCCGCGTGGAAGGCAGCGCACAAAGCCGGCTCGGCCCACATCCACGTTGTCGATCTTGAGCCCCAGTCCTGCCGGCAGCAGCACGCCAAGCGGCGCTTGAACCCGCATGAGGCGCGATTTCTGGTCCGCCGTCTTGAGCACCAGCACCGTGATCCCGACATTGGCACGGTCCTCCGCAACGACGCTCTGGAAGAGCGCGCATTGCTCGTTTTGGGCACCGGGCGGCGTTTCGCACCGAATTTGCCAGTCGCCGTGGACGGATTTCACTGCTCCCTGCGCGAAAGCGCAGGTGCCGTATGCACAGAGCGCAAGTGCGGCGAGGCACGCCGAGATGGCCGCGCGATGAACGCGAACAATCGAGCCAATGGTTGCAGCCGCGGCGTGCAAAAGGGCGGCGGTTCGCAGTCGAACCATCATGGTGCCAGTCTCCGATCTGCGGCGACCTGCCGCCGTGATTCGAGTGGCGGCGCTATGTTTCAAGCTTCTGCGTAACGTGGTGATTCGCCTTGTCAAGCGTCGCGCCATCCCGCGAATCCCCGAGGTGGCGCCGATTCGAGCGCCGGAGTGTCGTCGCGACGCCCGCGCCGCGGGCTCGCCCGACGCCTGAGGACACCGTCAATCGGCGAGAACAAGCCCGGCGCTTCGCAAAACGGTGCATGCTCAGGCTAAGCGGCATCCGCTCGGAATTACGTAGAAATACGTATAGCCAAGCCATGGCGGTCGTAAAAAACATCACATCAGATGCATTGCGGGTGCTGCGGAATTGTGGTTGATGGAGGCCCTGGGTGTTCCGGCCGCAAAAAATATGCCGCGCAGGAACTCGCCCGCTGCGGTCCGCCCCAGCCAAAGTCGATTTCGCACCTCTGCGGAGCTCGTGGTGTGGGTTGGCCGTGTGCGGCGGCCATCCAAGGAGCTGATACGACGATGCCGGTCTTTTTCCGAACCATAGTCCTTGCGGCCCTGGCCGCAGCCTTGCTGGTGCCCGCGGGAGCAGCCTTTGCGGGTTTGGGGCAGGCCACGCCCTGGCAGGTGGGCCTGCAGGATTCGGCCACTCCCGTGATGGACGAGGTGACCTGGTTCCATACCTTCGTGTTGTGGATCGTCACTGGCATCACGGTGTTCGTCCTGGCGCTGCTCGTGACAGTGATGATCCGGTTCAACGCCAGGGCCAACCCGACGCCGTCACGCACCACGCACAACACTTTGCTCGAAGTGTTGTGGACCGTCATTCCGGTGGTCATCCTTGTCGTTATCGCGCTGCCGTCATTCCGCATCCTGTTCTACCAGCTCAACACACCCCCGGCGGACCTCACCATCAAGGCAACCGGCGTTACCTGGAACTGGAAATACAACTATCCAGACAATGGTGATTTCGAGTTCGACTCTCTCATCGTGCCTGATAAGGACCTCAAGCCCGGCCAGCCGCGGCTGCTTACTGTGGACAACGAGCTGGTGGTGCCGGTCAACAAAGTGGTCCGGGTGCAGGTCACGGGATTCGACGTGATCCACGCGTTCGCGGTGCCGTCTTTCGGCGTGAAGATCGACGCTATTCCGGGCCGTCTCAACGAAACCTGGTTCAAAGCCACCAAGGAAGGCTGGTATTACGGCCAGTGCTCCGAGCTGTGCGGGAAGGATCATGCGTTCATGCCGATCGCGGTCCACGTCGTCAGCGAAGGCGAATTTGCCACATGGGTTGAGGAGGCGAAGAAGAAGTTCGCCAGCGACGGTACTCCTGCCAACATCGCAACCGCCAGCCTTCCGACCGAATAGGACGAGCCGACTGCGCCGCTGACGGTCGCCACCACGGCTGACCAGAAACGGAACCTCAAGGACGAGACAGATGGACACTCAGGCGACTGCCCACGAAGCGCACCACGACGATCACGGCCATCCGACGGGATGGCGGCGGTTCGTCTATTCCACCAACCACAAGGACATCGGCACGATGTACCTTGTGTTCGCCATCCTGGGCGGCGTGATCGGCGCTTGCATGTCGATCGCCATGCGGATGGAGCTTCAGAGTCCCGGCCTGCAGATCTTCCACAACACCCAAACCTTCAACGTATTCACCACTGCGCACGGCCTGATCATGATCTTCTTCATGGTGATGCCGGCGATGATTGGCGGCTTCGGCAACTGGATCGTTCCGCTGATGATCGGGGCGCCCGACATGGCGTTCCCGCGCATGAACAACATTTCGTTTTGGCTATTGCCCGCCTCATTCGCACTGCTGCTCACGTCCGCCTTCGTTGAAGGCGCGTCCGGCTCGAACGGCGTCGGCGCCGGGTGGACCATCTACGCGCCCCTGTCATCGATCGTGGGGCACCCCGGGCCGGCAGTTGATTTCGCGATTCTCTCACTGCACCTTGCGGGTGCGTCCTCGATTCTCGGCGCCATCAATTTTATCACTACGATCTTCAACATGCGGGCGCCGGGCATGACGTTGCACAAGATGCCGTTGTTCGTGTGGTCGATCCTGGTGACGGTGTTCCTGCTGCTGCTGTCGCTGCCGGTGCTTGCCGGCGCCATCACCATGTTGCTGACCGACCGCAATTTCGGCACCGCCTTCTTCGATCCGAACTACGGCGGTGACCCGGTGCTGTTCCAGCACCTGTTCTGGTTCTTTGGTCATCCGGAAGTCTACATCCTGATCTTGCCGGGTTTCGGCATGGTGAGCCAGATCATCGCCACCTTCAGCAAGAAGCCGGTATTTGGCTATCTCGGCATGGCCTACGCCATGGTGGCCATCGGCGTGATCGGATTCGTGGTGTGGGCGCACCACATGTACACGGTCGGAATGTCGACGGGAGCCCAGGCTTATTTCGTCGCCGCCACCATGGTGATCGCGGTGCCGACTGGCGTGAAGATATTCTCTTGGATCGCCACCATGTGGGGTGGTTCCATCGAATTCAAGACGCCCATGCTATGGGCCATCGGGTTCATCTTTCTGTTCACCATCGGCGGCGTCACCGGCGTGGTGTTGGCCAATGCTGCCATCGACCGCTACCTGCAAGAGACCTATTACGTGGTGGCGCACTTCCACTACGTGCTGTCACTCGGAGCGGTCTTCACGATTTTCGCGGGCTGGTATTACTGGTTCCCGAAGATCACCGGCTACATGTACGACGACCGGATCGGTAAGCTGCACTTCTGGGTCACGTTCGTGGGTGTCAACCTGGTATTCTTCCCGCAGCACTTTCTCGGCCTTGCGGGCATGCCGCGCCGCTACGTGGACTATCCGGACGCCTATGCGGGCTGGAACATGGTATCCTCGTTCGGGTCGTATATCTCTGGCATCGGCCTGCTGATTTTCTTCTACGGAATGATAAAGGCCTTTGCCCGCAAGGAGAGGGCAGCTGCCAATCCGTGGGGACCGGGTGCAACCACGCTCGAATGGACCCTCCCATCGCCTCCGCCGTTCCACCAGTTCAATGAGTTGCCGCTGGTGAGGTGAGGGGGCCGTGAACATCGAGAGCTTTGCCGGTGCGGCGCCGCCGCATCGGTATGGTCGGCACCGGCGAGGCACGCGAAATCGGGGAAGCAGCAAGAACAGTGCGCCGCCGGGCCTTATAGACATCGCATGACAGACATCGCTGCCGTCGATCACAATCCCAGACCCGCAGCCTTCGCTATCAGTGAAGCCTCGGTGGGCGATTACATCGCGTTGATGAAGCCGCGGGTCATGTCCCTCGTGGTATTTACCGCTTGGGTCGGCCTGATGGTGACGCCGGGCCACGTTCATCCGGTGCTCGGCTTCGCCGCCCTCCTCTGCATCACGGTCGGTGCCGGCGCGGCCGGCGCGCTCAATATGTGGTACGACGCCGATCTTGATGCGGTCATGTCGCGGACCTCGCGACGGCCAATACCGGCCGGCCGGGTTTTGCCGCGTGAGGCGCTTGCGTTCGGCATGACGCTTGCGTTTGGCTCAATTGCGGTGCTGGGGCTCGTTGCCAATTGGCTTGCCGCTGCGCTGCTT
>Ga0070734_10003677_pt1 | contig 15627 bp, 10 predicted proteins | sample Coa_R1_8_FD_66444 | JGI IMG/M metagenome (GOLD analysis project Ga0070734, IMG submission 66444) | Surface soil microbial communities from Centralia Pennsylvania, which are recovering from an underground coalmine fire - Coalmine... | ecosystem: Environmental > Terrestrial > Soil > Unclassified ...
TGCAACCCGATTTTTGCCGGGAACCCCTGGTTGAGTCCGTCGGGCGTGATCAGGTCGTATTCGCCCATAAATCCGACGCGGAATTCGTTCATCAGCGTGGCGTTGATGGTCCAATAGTCGGACAGCTGATTGTTCGTGTTAAAGATGTCCGAGTTGGTGCAGTTCAGCGGGCATACCGGGCCGACGCCGATGGTCGGGCCGTCATTCCAGGCAGCTGAGCCGGTGATCCGATTCTTGCTGGTTACGTCTGCATCAAAACGTCCAAAATACTTCCGTTTCGGCGAAATGGATGGCAACTGGTAGTCGTAATTGTTGGTTGCGACGCCATTCACGATTTGCCCCGGAAGATTGGATTGGGGGTAATAACTCTGAATGTTCTTGGCCACCGGGTCCAGCATCGACGCCGGAATCTTGTTGTTGGGGAACGGCGACCGGGTCACGATTCCGGTGCTGGGATCCACGGTCTGCGAGGTCGGATCGTAAATGGGCGCCAGGCCTGTGAAGTCGCCCCCGCGCATCGCCGCCGTCGGCACGGTGATAAAGGCAACCGGTGGCGAACCATGGTTGACGACGTTTTCCAACGCGAAGAAGAAGAAGATCTTATTCTTGATCACCGGTCCGCCGACGGTGAAGCCGAAGTCGTTGAAGTGTGTCGGGCTCTTGACTCCGGCGACGCCGTTGAATCCGAAAGGAGTGGCGTTGAGTGCGGTGTTCTTGAAATAGTCAAATCCCGAGCCGTGGAACTGGTTGGTCCCGCCCTTACTGATTTGGTTGTAGAGAATTCCGCCGGTTCCATATTGCGCCGAGAACAGCGAATCGCTCATCTTCACTTCGGCGACCGAATCGAAGATCGGCGTGTTGATCACGTTATTGCTCATCGGCGAGCTGGTGGAAGCACCGTCCAGCAAGGCGTTCGAAAACGGCATCGCTCCGTTTACCGAAACACCGCCCATGCCGGGGCTGTTATTGTTGGTCCCGTTGCCTCTCGTGCCTGGCAGGAAAGTCAGGAACGACTGCCAGTCTGGGATACCACCGGTCTGCGGTATTTCGTTCAAAGTCTCTTGAGGCACCGTCGCGGAAAGTTCGGCGGTCGTCGTTTCCAGCAGCGGCGCGGCAGTCTCCACCATCACCTGTTGCGTCGCTTGTCCCAACGTCATCTGCGCGTTCAAACCGGTTACACCGGCGTTTAGAGTCAAGGGCCCGCGCTCCAGCGTGGCGAAGCCCTCTTTCTTGAACGTGATCATGTAGTGGTCCGCCGGCGCCAGGGGACCGCTATCGTAAACACCCGAACCGTTCGTAGTGAGTTCGCGTTCGATGTTCTTGTCGATGTCCTTGACGATTACCTTTACATCCGGGACCACGGCTCCGGTCGGATCGGTCACGCTACCGGTGACGTCTGCCGAATTCGTAGCCTGGCTCCAGGCTGTCCGCGGGCTGACGCATGCAAGGCATGCACTCAGTGCGAGCACTCTTCCACAAAGGCGCGTTTGAACTAACATGGTTACTCCCCCAGGCTGACGTAGCAAGTGTTGCGGTGCAATGCTAATTGCACAGCGTGCAATGGATTATATTGAAACCAACCCTAGGCGGTCAATCTTTTTTCCGGTTTTCGGCCCGATTTTAGGCCACTGATTAAACAGGTTCTTGTCGAATGCGCTAGGTCTATCAAAAAACGTGTTTTCTCTACTTTGTTCTTGTCGCGGTGGGCCGGATGCTGGCGCAAGGAACCGCTCCGGCGCCCTCTTTCACGCAGTAGAATCGATCCGCGTCGAGGTTTGTCAGCACCTCGGTCCCACCTGTTGGCCAGGTTATCGTGACTTGGTCCGCCTTACGCCGCTCGCCCAGGCCGAAGTGCAGCCGCAGGTCGCTTTGCGATAAGTAGCTGCCGCTGCTCCGGACCTCGTCGCTCTGCGTCAGATCGCCGGCGGTCACCTTGACTCGGGCATTCAGCGCCAGTTTGTTGCTCTTGGTCCCGGCCAGTTCGAAACTGATCCAGTGATTACGCGGCCCGCCTTGTGTTCGCCAGATCGCCGGCCCGCCTTCCAGATCCTCCACCACCACTTCCTGGTTCCCGTCGTTAAACAAATCGCCGATGGCCAGCCCGCGCCCCACTCGTGGAACCTTCAGGGCGGCTCCCGCCAGTTCGCTGACATCGCGAAAAGTCCCGTCCCGCTGATTCAAGAAAAGCTGGCTCGGCTCACGGAAGGTGACTCCGATCTTTGCGTCATCCACTTGCGGGTACACATGGCCGTTCACCGCGATCAGATCCACCCACCCGTCGTTATCGGGATCGTAGAAGGCGTCTCCCCAGCCGACTACATGCATCGTGGCGCGCGCAATTCGCGAAATATTCGAAACGTCGGTGAAGCTGAGATTGCCGTCATTGCGGAAAAGTTCCAGATACTGCTCACTGAAATGCGTAATCGCGATGGAAAAGAGACCGGTGTGCAGGTAGTCTCCCAGCGCCACCCCCATGTTCGCCAGCGCCTTTCCGTCTTCATCGAGCGCCACTCCGGCCTGGAAACCGATCTCTCGGAAATGGCCGTGCCCATCGTATTGGTACAGATAGTTTTCCGCGCCGTCGTTGGCCACGAAAAGCTCCATCTTGCCGTCGTTGTTCAAGTCCGACCAGACGGCCGTCAGGCCGAGCAAATTCTTCTCATCGTCGACGCCGGCTTGTTTCGAAACATCGCGGAACGTTCCGTCGCCGTTGTTGTGATACAGGTTATCGGGCGATCCTTTCAGTCCGGCGGGTCCGCACTGCACCTTGATGCCGTGGTATTCGCAGTTCACCATCGACCCGAAGGCCGGCAGGTCGTGTAGATCGAAGGCGGCGTAGTGAGACACGAACAGGTCGTCCAGCCCGTCGCCGTCGTAATCCCCGAACGCCGCCCCCATGGCCCACAGGGTGTCGCCGCCCAGTCCTGACTGCTTGGTGACGTCGGCAAATGTGCCGTCGCCGTTGTTTCGGTACAGAACCACGCCGCCGAAACAAGTCACCAATAAGTCGGGCCAGCCGTCGTTGTTGTAGTCGCCGACCACTGCGCCGTTCGCCCAACACGGATAACCCACGCCTGCCTTGTCTGTGACATCGGTAAAAGTGCCGTTGCGATTGTTATGAAACAACGCGCTCCGCGCCTTCTTTCCGGCCAGCTGCATATCCACGTCCGGCGCATTCGTCATGTAGATGTCCGGCCAGCCATCGCGATCGTAATCGATCACAGCCACTCCGCCGCTCATCGATTCCACAATGTATTTCTTGTCCGGCGACGCGAGATGATTGAAACGAATTCCCGTGGACGCGGTGATGTCCACCAGCTGGGGAACCGTCGTTTGTGGCCGGGCGATGCCTGGTCCGGTAGATTGATCCGGCGGGCTTCCGGCGCGCTGTGCCTTAAGGCAAACCGCGATTGCGCCAACCACCAGGATCCCCGCGAAGCCCGCCCGCATGGGGCCGTTCATCGATACCAGTCTATCCTCAGAGGCGGCGCGAGCCGGTCGCTCTTGCTTGCAGCGGGCATCTCACTGCGGGACGTTCGGCGCCGCCAGTTGCTTGAAGGTTTTACCGAGTTTGTCTTTCACGTCCTGGTAGTGATGAAAGACCTGGGTCTCACGCTCGGCGTCCGCGGTCCGGCCGGCGCGCCGATACAACATGCTCAAGCGATAGTGCGCCACCACGTTCGTCGGATCGTCCTCGACGGCGCTCTCGAGAAGAGGAATCGCGTCGTCCGAGCGATTCAGGGAGATCCAGGCGATCGCCAGGCCGGTCTTTGCTTCGGCATCCTTGGGCTCGAGAGCCAGAGCCTTTTGGTAGTGCTCCGCCGCGGATTTGAAATCGCCCTTCGCCGCCAGGATTCCGCCGAGCTGGCGCCACGACATCGCATCGTATTCGTTCACCCGCAGAGCGGCTTTGTACTCGTCTTCGGCCTGGGCGTTCAAGGCTGCATCCGCAGCCGTCCTCAATTGCTCCGCCAGTTCGTAATGCGCCCCGGGGAGCTTCGGATTCAGCCGGATCGCCTCGCGATACTGCGCGATCGCGCCCGTGCGATCGCCTTCGCGCCCGAGTTCGCCTGCCATCATCATGTGCATTTCCGCCGAGTCTGGAGCAACCGTCATCATGCTCAGCAGGCTCTGGTACGTCATCTGTCGGGAAATCTGATACGCCACCAGCAGGATCTGGGGATCCTGCGGCGCGAGCGCTTCCAGTTTGGTCGCCACCGCGAGCGCTTTGTCGAGTTGCGCCGATGCCGAATCGAGCTCGATCAGCTCCAGGCCGGCTTCGGTCTGGATCTTCTTGTCGTCCAGATTTGGAAACGCGCTTTCGAGATCGCTCTGCGCCTGCCGCGGGTCACCGGTGCGCTTTTCGGCGATTCCCAGCAGCGCCTCGATCCTCCACAGCTCGTGCTGCAGCCCGAAAGCCGCGCGCAGGTGTGGAATCGCTTCCGTGTAGCTGCCCTGAAAAAACAGCAGCACGCCCAGGTTTGCCTGGCCGTTGACGTTCTTCGGATCGAGCGATACGATTTCGGTCAGCACCGGAATCGCCAGCTGCGGCTTCTGTTCTTGAAGGTATTTCCCGGCCTGCGCTTCGAGCGCGCCGATTTTCTGGGCAAGGTCCTCGCCGCCCTGCGCCCTCAGGGCGAGCCAAGGCAGCCCCAGCACCAACGCGCAGCGCGCGGCGGACGCAAGATTCCTCACGTCCAACACCTATACCACGAGTCAGCCTACTTCGACCACGGCGGCACCACGCCGTTCGACCGCGCATAAGCGATCGACTGGCCCAGGTGCTCGTGCTGATCTCCCAGCAGCAGCATGATTGCGCCCTGCTTCGTCATGTCCCGGCCGAAAAGTTTCACCGGCGCCTTCAAGTCGGCGTCCGACAGTCCCGCGATCGTCTTTTGGAGGTTCGCGTAGGACGTTTTGAGCGCCTCCTGCAATTGCGCCGGATCCGCGATGGCAGCCGGCCGTCCGCCTCTTCCGGCCGCTCCCGAAAGAACGCCGGCCAGCATCCCGTTCTCGGCAACAATCAAATTGAAAACTTCTCCCACCGAGCGCACGCCCTGCCCTGGCTTCCAGTCGTACTTGCCAGCCATGACACGCGCCAGTCCGGTGAATTTATCGGACAGCGTCCCGGCATCGCTCGCGAGCGCCGCCTGTATGCCCGCCGGAGGCGCTTCGTTCTGGGCTTTCAGCCCAGGCGCACACCACGCCGCCGCGATGGCCAGCCCGCAAACAATATTTCGAACCCCGCTCGTCTTCATGTTGAAGCATCTCCTCTTCCAAAATGTCATCGAAAATCACACAGCGAAAAATCCGGCAGCGCCGCATCGGCGGGTATGTCGCCGCCCGCCCGGCACCGCGAGTAAATATCCTTCTCCCAAAAGCCGACCCACGGCGTCAGCGCCATGACATGCGCCGCAGCAGGCGTGTGCTCCAGGAACGACGCGTCCGACACCGGATACCCCGCCGCCCGCCGGTCGCTCAGCGCCCACGAGAAATCATAAAGCCGATTCTCCGCCATCAGAACCGCCAGCGGAAATTGCGGAAAGTAGACACGTCCCGGGTTTTGCCGGTCGTACTGATAGACGATTTCCATGCCGGTCGGACCGTTCCTCCTCCGCAGCGACAACAAATGCTCGGGAAGCCGCATCATCACAAACGCGCCGAGAACCAGGCCGAGCGCCACGGTGGACGCGCGCCACGATGGCGATTCGCGCCGGCTTCGGAAATAGCCGCTGAAAACCGTCATGCACGCCAGCACCAGCAGGTAAGCGGCGGGCCCCAGCGCATTCTCGTTTCCACCCGCCTTCAGTCGCCCCAGCACCGATGTCGGAATCAGCCAGCAGCTTACCCAAAGCAGCAGGAAAACAGGTTTCCGGATCACCTCCCTAAGGCTGGATCGACGGCCGGCCTCCGGATTTCCCAGCGACGTCGCCAGCAGCAATCCGAACAGCAACAACGACCGAACCAACGTCGCGAGAATCGGGAAGAACCGGGCTTTGTCATACGGCTGATGCGTCGGAATCTGGAACCAGTTGAACCACGCCGCCGCGAGATCGCTCGAAAAGGGAAGTACCGATACCCAAATTGCGCCCAATGCGACTCCCGTCGCCGCTACGTACGCCAGCGCGCCCTTCCGCGAAACCGCAAACCACCAGCATGCCAAGGCCGGCCCCAGCGCAATCATGTTCTGCTTGCTCATCACCGCCAGCGCGGTCGCGACGCCCGCAAGCGCCGCCTCAGCCCAGCGAGTGCGATCCCGATCGATCCTCCAAACGCTGAACCAGCATGCCAGGGCCCCGGCCGCCAACGCCGGCGCGTCCGCATGGATCAGCGTCGCACTGGCGCTCAGCGCTTCGCTTAAGTAAGTCAACGCCGCCGCCAGACCCAACGCGCACGCGTATGTCTGCCAATCGCTCCCCTCGCCCAGCGACTTGCCCGCGAACAGCAGCAGCGGCGCCAGGAATAAAACCAGGGTGATCACCGTCCCCAGACGCACCGCTCCCATCGGCGTCGACGCTACCAGCGCCGGAGCGTAAGCCAGCGCCGTCACTGGACCGTAAATCGTGCTCAGAATCGGTCCTTCCGTCGGTCCGTAGTAAAGCTTGTAGCCGTGCGCCACGGCGAACGTCGGCGCCAACCGATGATCGTTTTCGATGATGGAGGGGGCACGGCGGATCGTATCCGCGAAGCCGATCAAGCACGTAAGCGCGGCTGCAAGAGCCAGGCCTCTCAGAAGCCGGGCTTCCATGCGAAGTCGCTAGACTGCTTCTTGATCTGCCGCGAAGTCCACCGCAGGAACACTGTTACTATCAAGCCCAGATCGAACGGCCGAAGTCAAATGAGTCGAAGCCAGGATAGCGCCCTATCTTACGTCTTCCGCCTATGACCGAACGTAGATCCAAAGCGCGATCAGAATCGATGCGAGCAGCGTCAGACCGAGCGCACCATAGAGTCGTCCGCGGCTCGCATCCGCGGTTCGCCATAAGTTGCCCCCGCATCCGCGGCACGTCCATGCGTCATCCCTCGCCACGGTTCCGCACTCTACACACTGTTTCGCCACAGATATCCCCGGACCCACGGCTTGGCCGATGCAACCCGCCCGCCACGGGCCACACAGAACCTATTCCACAAGGCCTAATGCCTGCCGGATTCCCCGTCGATAAATTTTATAACTGTAGCAACATTGGGAATAGGCGTCGCTGCTGGGCTCCTCCACGGCGCTCGCGCCTTCCCGCTTTCGTTGCATAGGGATCGGGGTGGTGCGCTCATTGGAGCGCTGCACTTGGGTGATTTGACCCATTTTCGGGCCAGGTCGCGCACGACAGCCGGTCAATCGGCGTGCCGCCTCCTTCTGATCCTCGTCCTCTTACTCCGCTGCCTCAGGACCTTGGTTGATTTCGCCCGGACGCCGCGTTTCGACCAGTTTCCGAACTTCGCCGGAATTCGTGATCAACTGGCTCACGATCTTGCCTTCCCCATCGATCAAAACTGCGCTTGGATTCGAGGACGAGTCATACGCGTCGGCCACTTCGCTCGCCTTCTGCAACAGGACTTCGTCGATCCCGAAACCTTGCACCTTCTCGCGATTTTCTTCCGCCGTCCCCCGGCTGATGAGCGCGATCTGGAGCCACTCCCGCTCTTCCCTCATCCACTTGCCGATATCGGGAAGCAGCTGCACGCAATATTGACAGTGCGGGCTCGAGAACAGCAGCATCAATGTCTTTCCTGGCGCCAGCAACGACGCGAGTGTGTGTGTCTGGCCCGTGATGCCCGTCAGCTCGAACTCCGGCGCTTTGGTCCCGATCTCGAGCCCGACGTTCTGCGGCCACTTCCGGCTATCCTCTTCGAGCGCTGGACGAGGGGCTGGCGCGCGTTGAGTAGCGGCCGCTGCGCGCCGGGTCGGCGCCGGCTCATCTGTCTCCACAGCTTCCGACACGATCACGGCCGGCTTGGCGCGATCGAGCGCGATGAAGAACGCCAGGCACCCGGCGCCCAGCGCGAGCACCGCGAAGTTATGCGCTGCCCCGTTCAGCCCGCGGAAAAACTCCCACGCACCCGGACCCTCACCCGACGCCCCGCGCGTCACCAGCCACGCCGCGCACAGCGCCAGCAAGCCGCTCCGGCCTAGCGTCGCCGAACTGACCGGCTTGGAGTGCAGACGTCCGAAGCAGTGACAATCCGGCTTTCGCCCTCGTACCAGGTTCCAGGCTGCGGCCACAAAAAACAAAGCCAGCAGACCCAGCGCGCCCCACGCCGCATACCACGCCGCGCTCGCGATCAACAGCGCGATCGCCACGCCCAGCTCCGCAACCGGCAGCAGCGCGCCCGCCGGTGCCGCCAGCACGCCCGGAATCCCGAACTCGCGCAGCGCCCGCACCGATCCGTCACGATCCAGCATCTTCGTCGACCCGGCCACCAGGAACACTGCCGCCAGGATCAGCCGGTCTCCGAACGCCAGATTTTCCGCGATTCCCACTCTCACGTCCAGTATATTTCGCCCTGGTTTCAGCGCGCCGCCCGCTCCGGCGCGTTTCCCGCCCCGCGCCCGGAATATCCTTAAAGGTGTGAAGACCCCTGGGCGCACCGCTCTCTGCATCTTGTCTCTCTCGCTCGCCCGCGCGGCCTCGCTTCCACCCGAAACCAACGCCGCATTTGATCGATACGTCCAGGCCGCCGAAGCTTCCATGGATCAGCGCACCGGCGCGAAGTTCCTCTCCATGGATCAAAACCCCAAGCAGAAGACGCTCGTCTGGCTCGGCCAGACCGTCGTCGAGCCGAAAACGATCAGCCCGCCCGTCGACGTTCCCGGCGGCCTGGTCCAGGATTGGATCGGCACTCTGTATTTGGAAAGCGCCACGCTCGACGCCGTCCGCGACATGCTTCTCAACTTTGGCGACTACAAGTATTTCTTCAAGGAACAGGTCATCGAATCGAAACAAACCAAGCGCGAGGGCGACCGCTTCGAAGCCATGCTGCGCCTCTATAAGCGCCAGGTCACGCCCGTCGTCTTGAACGCGCAAATTGCCGCGCTTTACAAAAGCATCGATCCCGAACGCGCCACGATCGCCATCCGCTCCACCCACATCGGCGAGGCCGCGCATCCCGGCAAGAAAAAAACCTACAGTCAGGATCGCCCCGATGACGACCGCGAAGGCTACCTCTGGCGCCTCAACCTCTACTGGCGCATCGCGCGCGGCGACAACGGCGTCTACGCCGAGCTCGAATTGATCTCGCTCGCCCGTCCCTCGAACGGCTTGCATACCGGCCGTTACCTCACCGGCTACGAGACCCTGCCGCGCGAGCTCGCGGAGGGAATATTAGACGAAACGAGAATTGCTTTTCCGCTTATGCATCGATAACTGTAACCAGCTACGAGACTTCGCCGTCGATCTACATATCTTGATTTGTTGATGGGAGACGAGCGGGATGGTCCTCGGAGCCGTGCCGATCCTGATTTCTGCGCTGCTGCTGGCCCTTTGTGCGGCGCCGCTTCAAAGCCAGGATAAACAGGAGAAGCAGGATAAACAGGAGAAGAAGGATGAAAAATCCGAACCGGTGTACGAAATCGGCCCCGGCGTCACCCCGCCGCGCGTCACCAGGCAGGTCGCTCCCAAGCACTCCATGGGTCGCGGCGTCCGCGTCACCGGCTCAGTCACGGTCGTGCTCATCGTGAGTTCCGAAGGCCTGCCGAAAGACGTGCGAGTCGTGAAAGGCATCGATAAAGATCTGGATCAGAGTGCCATCGACGCCGTCGAGCAGTGGCAGTTCGCTCCGGGCGAGAAGGGCGGAAAGCCCGTCGCTGTTCGCATTAGCCTCGAGCTAGACTTCCACGGCATGTAGGATGAATATGGCTTCGATGCTGTCCCGTAGATCGTTCGCAGCGGTGCTCGCACTCGCGCTTTCCGGCGCGCTCGCCGCCCAAACCTATCCGCGCCGGCGTCCCAACACCGGACCCGGTGACCGGCTGGATTCCTACAAAGGCGTCGCCGGCACCTTCCACGGAAAAATGAAGGACATCAGCGGCAAGGAAATCGTCATCGAAAACGAAGACGAACAGCTCGTCAGTATTCGCCGCTCTGGCAAAACTAAATTCCTGAAGGACTCGAAACCCGTCAAGCCCTCTGACATCGAAGCCGGTACGCCATTGACCATCGAGGCGGTCGAGGACCTGGACTTGAGCATCGTCGCCCTGACGGTGACGGTAGACCCGCCCGCCAAAAAATAGCTAGTGATTTTCGTCCGGTCCGGAGACCGGCGATCCATCCTGGTTCACCGGGGTGCGCCGCCGGGACGGATTCTGCTGCGGAACGTCGGAAGAATTGGCCGGAGCTCTCGACGCCGGAGGCGGATCGGAATAGTCGCGATCGCTCGGCGCTCGCGTCACGCGCGCCGGCCCGGAATCGGAGCCGCCGTCGGCCGTCATGGAAACGCGGCGATAGCGCACCTCGGCATCCGGGTACCGACGCCGTGCCGCCGAAGTCAGATCCACCTGAGTGTCGCGCTCCTCGCCCGGCTTTACGCCGTCCGGCAGGCTGAAGAACAGCGAATACCGCTGCCTGAGCCGAAGCAGCGTCTCTTCGAGAGCGGAGGAATCGTTCACCGACATGCTGTCACCGCCGGAATCCTGGGCGATTTCCGACGTGCCGGCCGACTGCGTGTGCCCACCTCCGCCCATCCCGCCGCCTGCGCCGCCCGGACGTCCGCCCCGCGGCAAAATAATCCCGCCCATCGGGCCGCCGCCGCCCATGCCGCCGTAGCCTCCGCGCCGCTGCCCCCCGCCGCTCGGATAGCCGCCTGGATAGCCGCCGCGATTGAGCATCGCGTTCGGGGCGATCAACGCGCACATCACCGCGTCGGCCCGCGCCAGAGCGCGGCCTACCGCTCGATCGTCGCGATTGAACTCCGTTTCGTCGTCGGTCAGAATGACGATCGCTTTGCGCGCGTCATGCCGTCCGCGATTGCGGATGTAATCTGCCGCGTCCAGCATCGCGCGCGTGATATCGGTGCCGCCGTTGAACCGTTCATCGTGCAGCAGACGGTCGAACTCGCGCCGCACATCCTGGCGGCTGCTGGAAAACGCCAGCCGGACTCGGGTGGCCCGGTCGAATACCATGATCGCCATGCGGTCGTCTTTGCCCAGCACTCCCAGCGCATTGTCGGACGCGTTGGCAATCCGCTGCACGTGTGGCCGCATGCTGCTGCTGACGTCCAACAGAAACAGGACGTCCACCGGCATCTGCTCGCTCACGAGATTCTTGACCGTGGCCGGCTGCCCGTTCGCGCGCACCACGAAATCCTCGACGTTCAGATGCGTGATGGCGCGGTTGCTGGAGTCCACCACCTGCGCATCCGCGCGCGCCAGCGAGACGTCGCTGCGAAACACGATATCGTCGTCGGCCGCCGCCGGTAGCATTCCGGCGCAGACCAGGAGAAGGAGACCAGGCGCCCGCATAACCGTTAGTACTGATACGCGCCCCGGTCCGGCCGGGTTTCAGTGAGTTCCTCGTTAGATGAAGTTGAGCTGGAAACGGAGTAGCAGGACTTTTTCGGCCGGACGGTTGCCGTTGACAGCGCCGCCGCCGAAGGCAGTGTGGCCGTAGTCGGCCGAGATACGGACCAGGCGGTTGAGATACCAGTTGACGCCTCCCACCCACTCGCGGGCGACCCGCGGCGACTTGGTGGGATCGGCGAAGCCGTAGTTGAACAGGCCGCGCTCAGAGGCGAATTCGCCCACGCGCAGCGCCAGTTCAACAGCGCCCCACGCACCGTTGCGCGGATCAAAGCTCCGTCTCGGCGTCGGGCTGACGAAGCCCTTGCTTTCGTCCGTCAGGATGTAGCTGGCCTGCACCTGCCAGGAGCGGAATGCGATGTCGCGGCGTAGCGATCCTTTTTGGAAGCCCTCTTCGGCGAGCGTATACTCGCTGAGCAAGCCGAACGGCCCCAGGTAGTAATAGGCCTGCGGCGCGAGCCGCGTGCGGTGACCGTCGGAGGCGACGCCCGACGCGAACGTCAGGAAGGTATTTTGGCCGACCGTCTTATAGGCGGGCAGCCCGATGCCGTCGACGCTGCCACTCGAAGCTCCGATGCCGAAGCCGAGATTGCCGTAGGGGCTTTCGCCGCCCGCCGAGAACGGAGAGAGAAACACACGGCCCGCAAAGTCGCGATGATTACTCGGGGAAGCGTCGCTCAGGCTGTTATCGGGCACGCCGTTGAAGACTCCCGCGGCGTAGTAGACGCGGTTCTTGAGAACGTTGCCGGAGAGCTGATAGCCGATGTCGCGGCTGGGCGCGAGCAGTGTGGGCAGGCCGCGCTCGACGAAGCTGGTGTCGTCGTCCGACTGCAGACGCTCGAGGCCCACCGGCGGCTTGAACTTTCCGACTCGCAGGCGCCCCCACGAGAAATAGTTGTCCTCGAGGTAGGCGTCGTAGATAACCGTTTGGCCTAGGCCGAAATCCGGACGGAAGTAGAAATCGAAGTACTTGTAGACCGTGCCCGAGAAGGTCGGCCGCACGCGCCGAAGCAGGATGTTGTCGGGCAGCGGCGCGCTGCCTTCTCCCGCAAAGCTTCGGTTGTCGACCTGGAGGTCCGCGCCGATTCGCAGCTTGTAATTCCCGTCGTCGGACTTGATGGTGAAACCGGTCTGGTCCGCCGCAACGCTGGCCGGAATCTTTTGTTGCACGCTCGCTCCCTCGATGGCCGAAGCCACTGCGGGTGACGGAGCGACCGGCGGGGTGGCGGCGTTCAATCGCTCTTCGAGAATCGCGATGCGGCGTTCGAGTTCCCGGATCTTCTCGTCGGCGCCCGGTGTGGTCTGCGCCGCCGCATGGATGGTGAAAAAAGCAGAGAGCGCAAGAGCGGGCCATCTCTGAATCGGGTACATACTCGGAATTTGTCCCCTGGCCCCGTAGGGCAGTTCTATACTGAATTACTGTACTAATATACGATGAGTTGGCGCTCCTGTCAAGCATCTCTATCGAGATTGTGTAGTATGCTTCATAGTAAACATAATAAATAAGTTAAGTAGAATTTATTGATTGGAATGCTGCCTTAAGCCAGCGTGTCTGGGGGTCCGTAGATCACCGTTTCAGTGTAGTAGCATCCGTCGATGTTCCCCGTTGCTCGCGTCCGGTCCGCCGCGGACCTGTCCTAGAATGAAGGCAAGTTGTTCAGCCCCAGCGGTAGAAAGTCGATGGTCACCGTCCGGCTTTGGACCGCCCTCGCTTTTTTCGCGGCCACCCTGTCTGCCGCCGACATTTCGATTTCGGGCAAGATCGTAGATCAGAACGAAGTGCCTGTCCCTGGTGCAGCGGTTTCCTTACGCTCCGCGACGGCGGCCGCCGGCCGGCAGGCGAACACCGATCCGACCGGCGAATTCTCCGTCACTCTCCCGGCGGCGGGCGATTATCTGGTGAGCGTCGTGCGCGAAGGCTACTATGAACTCAAAGATCGCCCGGTGCACGTGGAGGCGGGGCAGGAACTGACGCTTCTGGTCGCAAGCGTGCGCGAGGTATTTCAGTCGGTGGATGTGAACGAGCGGCCTTCACCGGTCGACATCTCCGAGACCGTCAACGAAGAGCGACTGACCGGCACCGAGGTCAACGACACGCCCTACAAGAACAGTCATAGCCTGCGCGAATCAATGTTGCTCATTCCTGGCGTCACCGCGGATCCGACCGGTGCTCTGCACTTCAACGGGTCGTCCGAGAACCAAATGCTGTACCTGCTGAACGGCTTCAACATCACCGATCCGATCACGGGCCAACTGGTGACGCGCCTGGCGGTGGAGGGCATCCATACGATGGACTATCAGTCCGGCCGCTATTCGCCGGAGTTCGGGCAGGGATCAGCGGGCGTGCTGGCGATCCGGACCGAGAACGGCACCGATGCGTTTCACTACACCGCGACCGATTTCATCCCGGGGATTCAGCTTCAACAGGGAGTGAGGATCGGCAACTGGTATCCGCGGCTTGGTCTTTCCGGTCCCATCGTGCGCGGCCGCGCGTGGTTCTCCGACACGTTCGACTCCGGATACACGCAGTCGCTGGTGCACGGGGTTCCGGCGGGTCAGAATACCGCCAGCAGCTACGCGGGCAGCAACCTGCTCCACGGGCAGGGCAACGTCACCACCTCCAATATTCTCTTTGCCGATTTTCTCGCGTATCTGGACAACGAAAATCACGTGGGACTGGGCCCGCTCGATCCGGTATCGACCACTTCGACCCTGCGGCATCGGGAGTATTTCACGAGCGTGAAGGATCAGATGTACCTGGGCGGGGGCGCGCTGGTAGAGCTTGGCTACGCGCACAATTATTTTCTCGACACGCAGACGCCGCAGGGCACCGCGCCCTACGTGTTTGGCCCCTCCAGCCGCAGTGGAAATTACTTCGTCGATTCGCGCCGCAGCGCCACGCGCGACCAGGTGCTGGCGAACGGATTCCTGCCGCGCTTCCATTTCCTCGGCGAACATCAAGTGAAGGCCGGCGTCGATGTCGATCTGCTGGGGTACACGGGGAATTTCCATCGCACCGGATATCAGGTTCTGGGTCTTTCGGGAAACCTTCTGACGCAGACGGTATACCAGGGCCCTGGGACGTTTCACTTGACCGACACCGAGCAGTCGGAATTTCTGATGGACACCTGGCGCCTGACGAAGCGTGTGCAACTGGATCTCGGAGTGCGCGGTGATTGGGATCGCGAGTTAGGCGCTCTGGCCTGGTCGCCGCGCCTGGCCGGTTCGTGGTCGCCTTTCGCATCCGGCCATACGCGCGTTTCCGGCGGCTACTCGATCACGCGCGATGCGCCGCCGCTTGAGATATTCGGCCGCCAGTTCGATCAAACGGCCTTCACGACCAACTATACGCCGGCAGGCACGCCGGCCGGGCCCGCGGCGCCCGCCACCTTCACGCCCATTCTGCACAATTTGAAACTCCCGCGCGCCGACAACTGGACCCTGACCGTCGATCACCAGCTTTCCGATCACCTTTATCTGACCGGGAAGTATCTGTGGCGCCATCTCGGCAACGGCTTTGCGTTTGAAAACCTGCTGGCTCCGAACGCGCCGCCGTCCGATCTGCCGATTCCCGCGGGCGCACAGGGAGGTACTTACGCGCTCACGAATTTGCGGCGCGACGAATACGATGCCGTGATGTTGTCGGTGCACCAGACTTTTTCCGGACAATACGAATGGACGGCGTCGTACACGCGATCGCGCGCGGTATCAAACGCGCTGCTCGATTTCAACGCAGCCGATCCACTGCAAACGCTGCCCGCCCTGATCGTAACGCCGTGGAACGCGCCGAACCGGTTCCTCGCCTTTGCGTATCTTCCGCTGCCCTGGAAGGACTGGTCGGCGGCCATACTGGCCGATGCTCGCAGCGGGTTCCCGTTCTCGGCGATTCAGCCCACCGGCCTGATTTCGGGCGACGTCGACTCGCACCACTACCCGGTCACGTTTGACTTGAACCTGGCCATAGAGCGCCGCATCACGCTGGCCGGCTATCGCTTCGCGCTGCGCTTGGGAGTGAACAATCTCACGGGTCAAACGAATCCGACGGCGGTGAACAATGTCGTCGGCGCGCCGCAGTTCTTGCAGTTTTACGGAAGCGAGGGGCGGCACGCTGTGCTGCG
>Ga0070734_10003678_pt1 | contig 15619 bp, 12 predicted proteins | sample Coa_R1_8_FD_66444 | JGI IMG/M metagenome (GOLD analysis project Ga0070734, IMG submission 66444) | Surface soil microbial communities from Centralia Pennsylvania, which are recovering from an underground coalmine fire - Coalmine... | ecosystem: Environmental > Terrestrial > Soil > Unclassified ...
GGCTGTATTCGTCTTGATCTTTCTCCCACTCCAGATCCGAGCAGCCGGCCACCAAGTGAACCGCGAGCCGGCCCTCGGTCAAGGTCCCAGTTTTGTCGGTGCAAGCCACGTCAACACGTCCAAGGGCTTCCACGGCCGAAAGCCGGCGCAGCAGGGCCCGGCGGCGGGCCAGGCGGTGGGCCACCCCGACCTGTCCCGTGCCGGCCAGGAGCGGCAAACTCTCCGGCACCACGGCCAGGGCAATACTGGCGGCCACGCTCACCTGAGACAACAACGGCTTGCGCCAGAGAATCCCTGAAGCGATCACCGTCGCTCCTCCGACCGCGGCGATGGGCAACGCCAACTGTAGCAGGCGCGCCAGGCGGGCACCGAAGGGACTTTCTTCCGCCTCGTCCAGGCTCAGGGCCGCAGCCGTCGCTCCCAAGCGTGTTTGCCGGCCAACAGCCACGGCCACCGCACGCCCCGTGCCTACGACCACGCCGCTTCCCTCAAGAATGACGCGGCATTCCGCAGGTCCCCACCCGTCGGCCTGCTTGGCGACCGGCATCGATTCTCCGCTCAAGGCCGCCTCATCCACCTCCAAACAGTGCGTGTGGATCAAGCGGGCATCGGCAGCGACCCGGTCGCCGGGAGCCAAGAGCAAGACATCTCCCGGCACCACCTCCGTCGCCGGCAGCGTGATGGCGGCACCATCTCGGAGCACCCGCGCCGTCGCCATGCCGAGACGCCGCAAGGCTTCGACTGCCTTGTCGGCCTGACGTTCTTGCCAGACGCCGACGACCACGTTAACCGTGACGGTAGCACCGATGATGACGATGTCCAGGGCAGCGCCCCCGGCGATCAAGGAGAGAAGCGCACCGCCCATGAGGATACTGTTCACCGGAGAACGAAGCTGGTTGAGAAGGACCTTCACGGCTTCCAGCCGCTCGGCTGCCTGTGGAGGAGCGTGTCGCCGCTGTGCAGCCTGGGCATGGCTTAACCCGGCTTCGGTTGTCTGGAGAGCGTGCAGGACCGTGGCGATCGTTGGTTGTCCCCAGCGCTCGGGACGCGGATCAAACAGCAAGGAGAGGGAGGATCCGGGGCGCCGGCCGCCTCGGAGCCGCACCCAGCCGTCCGCGAGACTGGCAAGGGCACCGACATAAACGCTGTGCGATGCCCGTTCGACGCCGGGCCTGCCCCGGAACCCCCAGACCGCGCCGAATAGGTTCGCCCCGGTCGACAACACCACCGCATCCCGCACGGCCTGGTCGCGGCGCTGCCCGGCTTCGAGCACGGCCACGACGGCATCCAGGTCGGGAGCCAGCAGGTCGGCGCGTGCGGGGAACTGCCCTGTCGGCGATGGCGCCAGGCCGAGGGCCAGGTCACACTGTGCCAGAGCAGGCCCGGACTGGGCGCTGTCGGAGACAAAGGCGACGAAAGCCCCGGTTTGCTGCCGCTGGCGGATGCTCTCCACGGCATCGGCGGAAGCGACAAGGCTCACCTTCGCGCGCCGGGCAACCGCCTGGGCAGCCTCCGGGGCGCCGGCCATCAACATCTCCGGATGGACACCAAGGCGGCGACAGGTCTGGACTAAGCGCGTGCCAGCCGGATTGAGGCGGGGACGCACCGTGACAAACCCGAGCGGTTGCTCATCCTGTTCGCGAGACAGCACCAAGAGATATCCCCCCTGGTGCCGCCGCTCGACCGCCTCGCTGATGACCGGGGGATCTTCCGGCGGACCGAGCGTGTAGCGGACTCCTTGTACCGACGCCGTCGCCCACAGACCGTTGAAGGTCCCCTGTTCCGCCGGCGACCGGCCGAGCTCTGAAAAAACATCGCCCCAAGGAGAGTCCGCCGCGGCTGCGACTCCGCTGGCCAGCGCCAGGACCTGGGGGGCGTCTAGGGCCTCATCAAGCGGCAGGACGGTGGTGATCTCAAAGTGTTTGCCCCCTCCGCCCTGGCGCGGCCGTAGAGCCACCAACCCGAGCGCCTGTCCATCCGCTTCGCGGGACAGCATCAGCAGGTACCCACCTCGGTGCCGCCGTTCGACGGCTTCGTCGATGGCGGGAGAATCTTCCGGCGGACCGAGTGTGTAGCGGACTCCTTGCACCGACGCCGTCGCCCACAGACCGTTGAAGGCCCCCTCCGCTGCCGATACCGTACCGAGCCGTGGAAATACGTTTCCCCAGGGAGATCCGGCCGCCACGGAGACTCCACCTGACATGGCCAAGAGCATGCCGGGGTCGACTGCATCGTCCAGACAGAGCACCGTGGTAATTTCCAGCCCATCGGTTAGCACGCGCGGTCCATCGATCAGGAGGATATCGGGAAGCCGAATGACCCGATCCGGACGCGTACCAACCACCGTGACACCGGCCCGCAGGACACGGGCGGCGGCATCGAGATTGGCGGCCTCCATGCCGATGATCGCTGGGCGCGGATTCACTAAAAGCAGGGCCGCGAAGCTGCGAGGCAGAGAACGGGAGAAGAGCGCCGTCAACGCCGCATAGCCGAGCGAAACCGGTCCGAGGGTACGTATGTAGCGTTCATAAAGATGGGGAGCCAACGGCGCGGGACGGGGCTGCGGCAAGAATGGCTTGTCCCGGTGCAGGTGCAGGACAAACGGCCCGCCAGAGAGTTCGGCGCCGGCGGATACACTGGTACCGGGTTGGATGCGCCGCGGTAAGCCATCGCGGCCAACGGCGGTCCCGGTCCCTTCGAGGACCTCCGCCGGCAGCGGAACCCGCTCCCCCGCCTCGAGCCGGACCACGGCCTCCGGCTCGGCGGCGGCAGTTCCATGAAGCCTTTCTTCGTAGCCGCGCCAGGCAGAGCGCCGAGCCATCACTTCGGTCAGGAGCAGCAGGCCCTCCAGCCCTGTAACAGTCAGGCCGAGCGGGCTGCCCGAAAGAGCCAGTGTAACTACACTCGCGGAACCGAAGACCAGGTCCGCGGCGTTCGGTCCCAGAAGTCGGCGCAGACCGTCGCGGATGGACGGGAAGCTTCGCAATAAGCCGAGAATCCCGGCAGCCGTGGCGGCTGCTTTGATCCGGCCGGGCGGCACGGTCCAGCCGCCCAGGCGACGGGCCACGACGAGCCCCAGCCCGAGTGCCGCCCCCACGGTGCGGGTAGCGGAGTGCAGCAGGGGTCCGGGGTCCAGTGGGTGAGCGGGCCGGTCTTCGCCCGGCAGATCCGGCAGTTCCACCTCGGCGATGCGGGCCAGCAGTTCGTGTAGATCGACTTGGCGGGTGTCGTATTCCACGACGACGCGGCTGGTCAGCAAGCTGATCCGGGCTTTTACGCCCAAGAGTTTCTGCAGCCGTTGCAAGACCTTCCGCGCCACTACGGGATCTCGGTCCAGCCCCCGAACGGCAATGCGCGCCTGCCGTAAAGGTCCGGCCCCTTCATCCTCGATCACCGGAGGCAGCGGCTTGTCCTCGGGCAGCCCGTCTTGATCTGGTTCGACCGTGCCCACTACGGCCAGCAACCCGTTCGCATTCGCTGTATGGGGATCGAAACCGATCAGGACGTTTCTCGTAAGCGGATTAGCTTCGACCCGGCGAACTCCGGGGATCGTGCGGATTTGCTGTTCCAGCCGGCGCGATCCTGTGCCCGACCAGCAGGGCAGGTGGATGCGCATTCGACCGGGTGTCGCGGAGAGGATACGCGGCTTCTCACTGGGGTCAGCGATCATGAGGCTGAAATCGCTTCCTAGCCCTTCCCCGTCGGGGCGCTGGCGGACGAATCGTCGGCTGCCCGCTGCCGCTGCCGGATGGCCTCGGCTTCTGCCCAGATGTCTTCCGCTTCCTCACGAGCCCGGGCGACCCATTTGAGAACGCTATGGCCGAGGGCGGAAACGTATTGGCCCACCTGCTCTCCCAGGCGATCCGCCAATTCCTCGGCCCGCTGCATGGTTTGACGGCGGGCGTCGTCGGCGTCGCTGGCATCGGTCTGCTGCTCGGCCACTCCGTTGGAAGTGGCTCCCCCGACAGCGCTCGGGTCCGAGCCGGCCGCTTTGCTGCTTTCCATGGCTATTCCCCTCGAACCAGTATGGAAAGAATCATGCGGTCACGACGCGTGGGGGTGCTGGACCAGTTTCGTGCGGTGAAGGGGTCGCGCCCGCGGCAGCCTGCTCAGCGCTGTGAGCGATCTGGCGAGCCGCTCCAGTGATTTTGTCCCCGGCTACCAATAAGCCGGCCAGCCCGTACACCAGCCCTCGGCGCAACACTTTGCGCACCGGAGGCGAAGCTACTGCCGCAGTGACGGCTACGGCGATCGCAACTTCGGGATCCAAGAAGTCATCTACAGCCATGTCAGCCTCCTCTATGGGAATAAGGCTACGTACCGGAGAAGCCGGAGCGTGCATGCCGCAGCTGTGCCAGCTCCTTCCGCGGACGGATTCAATGCCCTGGTCTGCAGGCTTTCTCTCTTTGCAATTGTAGTGCCAAACGGATCTGCGGGACAGGGATTGCGCTTCGTGTTGACTCGGGGCAAGTTGACTGCGACAATGACAACTCGTCGCCATCAACGAGTAGGATGGCGCAGCTCGGTTCGCCGAGAACCATTCCCCGATTCTACTGGGATCCTCCTTTCGGGTCGTTCATTTGAGGACCGCCGCCTCTGCGTTTGTCGAGGCGACAATCGAGTTCGATTCTTCATGGACAACGCACAACCTCTCCCCACCGAAGACAACCGTCGCTGCCCAGGCTTGCGTATTTTATTGGTCGAAGACCATGTGGTCACAGCGGAGACGATGGCCACCCTGCTCCGCACTTATGGTCATGAGGTTCAGGTAGCCTTGGATGGAGTGGACGCGTTGCGGGCGGCTGAAGCGGAGCCACCGGACGTGGTATTGCTGGACATTGGGCTACCGGGAATCAGCGGCTACCAGGTCGCACATCAAATCCGGCAACAGCGAACGGCTAAAAGGCCGTTGCTCATCGCTCTGACAGGATACGGCAAAAACAGTGAGGACCGTCTCCAATCGTATGAGGTGGGGATCGATTTGCATCTTACCAAGCCGGTGGCCGTCGATGAATTGCAGCAGTTCTTGGAGCGGTACCAAAACGTACGAAAGGCCACTCCCTGAAGGCCACGCATTAAAAAGTCCGCGTATACACCGAGCAGGAAGTGCAGATCTCCGGCGGCTCCTCCGAGGCCAAGCGCAAGCGAAACGCTTCGTAGTCGGACCCGTTCCAGATCGCTTCCACCCCTTGCTCAGCCATGCTGCCGAAATTGAGCCGATCTGGAGTGGCGATCATGCAGCACGGCATGGCCAATCCTTGATAGGTGATGTAGGGACCGTGCCATGGCCAATCACAGCGCTCGGGTCCTGGGGTGCCCGGCGGATGGGGCCGGGGGCGCGTGCGGGGCAAGCGCAATTCCATGCCTAATTCCGTGGCGACAGCCCGGGCTTCTCCGAAATAACGATCGACCCGTTGCGCATCGTCCCGAAGCAGCGTTTGGGCCTCCACGAACTCGCGCATGGGCCGGTAGTGAGCGGGTAAGCTCGATTCGCCGAAATCGTGGCACAGGTGCTGCACAAAGAGCGATTCCATCTGATAGTCGTGGGCCAGCCTTACCAGATCCGGCAGTTCGTGCAAGTTTTGCCGCATCGCAACCGTGACCATCCGCAGACGGGGTCGCTGGCTCCCCAGGCGAGCCCGTGCCCCCAAGAGCAACTCGACATTGCGAAGCACCCGTTCCAAACGCGCACGCACCCGGATTCGTCCATACGTGGCCGGGGTTGCCCCATCGATGGAGACATGAATGCAATCGAGACCGCTGGTTACACAGCGCTCGGCCCGCTGTGCATTCAGCAAGGTAAGATTTGAGTTGGTGCTGACGCGGATTCCTTTGCGGGCGGCATAGCTAACCATGTCGCTGAAGCGCGGATGCATCATCGGCTCGCCCAAGCCTTGCAAGTGCAGTTCTTGCAAACAAACGAACTGATCGACGAGGCGGGTGAAGACCTCATATTTCATGAACGCCGGTGGACCGTAAGGCGGGCCGTCTTGGCGAAACTGGATGGGACACATTTGGCAACGCAGATTGCACTGGCCGACGGGCTCAATCTGCACATAAGTCGGAGAATTCACGGCCATGATTGCCTCCGCATCACCAGAACAACACGCGGAACTTGAACGCACCCCGGATGCGCCAGAACAAAGAGAGCGGGGGAATTAGCACGGACGTGACGAGCATCTCCGCGATGTGGTACGGTGCGTGCGATGTCCGCCGTAACCGGCGCATACAAAACGTTCCCGACAGAACCATCCCGAACCCGATGCCGGCCCATGCGAACGCCGCCTGTCCCAACCCGGCGCTCACCAGCGCCGCCAGCCAAGCCGTACAGGTGGCGTAGTAATGCCAGGGCGGTTTCGTCTCGATCTTCCCGCGGTACAGGCCTGGGTGGTTCTTGTAGAGGAGCGCGTTAAACATGCTCTTGCGTTGCTGACTCAAGCTGATGCCCCAGTAAGCCGGGCGAACCGGATGGACAACGATAGCCGCCGGGGCCGCGACCACGCGCTGGCCGGCCTCCAGCAGCTTGAACTGGAAATCGCTATCTTCCCGCCAAGCCGTCGTGAACCGTTCATCGAAGCCGCCGACGGCGGCAAGGACCTCCCTGCGGCAGAAGCAATTGGCTGTTGCAAATTCGGCACGCTCCAGTCCCGCTTCGTTCTGCTCATAGTCGGTCGGCCGTGACGGCAACGGCACGTAGATCTTTCCGCCTGCGGCCGCGGCCCCGTGGGCGTGCAGGGTAGCGATCCCCGCCTCTAACCAGTTCGGCTGGGGAATGCAATCATCGTCGGTGAAGGCAATGATCTCCCCTCGGGCCGCCTGCCAGCCGACATTGCGTGCGGCCGCGGGGCCAGGAGCGTGGGCGGCGGCAAGATAACGTACCCGGCGATCAGAACCGGTGCTCCACTTCTCCACCTCCTGCCTGGTTTCCAGATCGGCTGCATTGTCAGCGACGATCACTTCGTAGTCAGCGGGGTCGAGATTCTGCACAACCAGGGCGGCGAGGCACCGGTTGAGCAGATCCGGGCGCCGGTAGGTGGGGACCACGATGGAAGCAGGGAGGCTCATACGCACCACTAGCGCAGTTCTGTGAACCGCTGCTAAACAACCTCCTTTTCCAGCAAAAATGAACCGATCACCAACGCATCCAACGGCGAAGTCCAAAAACACTCAACGGCATCGCGGGGCGTGCAGACGATCGGTTCGCCGCGCGTGTTGAACGACGTATTCACGAGCACCGGCACACCGGTCCGTGCTTGAAACGCCTTGAGCAGATCATAATACACTGGGTTCTGCTCTCGCCGGATCGTCTGGATCCGCGCCGTGCCGTCGACGTGGCGTACGGCCGGGATTCGATCTGCCTTGTCGGGCAATACATCGAAGACGAACAGCATGAACGGCGAGATCTCGGCCCGGGCAAACCAGTTGCTGGCCTCTTCCTCCACAACGACCGGGGCAACTGGGCGAAAATCTTCCCGATCCTTGATCTCGTTCAATTTCGCCTGCATCAAACTGTGGATCGGCGAGGCCAAGATCGACCGCGCTCCCAGGGCGCGCGGACCAAACTCCATCCGCCCCTGAAACCAGCCGATAACCTTATCGTGAACCAGTAGCTCGGCCGTTTCCTCGGCAATGTTCGCCAGCCGGCGATACGGGAGCTTTGACCAGCGCAGGAATTCTTCAATTTCCCGATCGCCAAAGGCGGGTCCGAGGAATGCATGCTCCATGCGGTACGTGCGTTCTTGGCTGCGACGCTCCTGCATATCCACCCACAGGGCAGCACCCAGGGCGGTACCGGCGTCCCCCGCGGCCGGCTGAACCCAGATGCGCCGGAACGGACCGCGGTCGCGCAGCCGGGCGTTCATCACACAGTTGAGCGCCACGCCGCCCGCCAGGCAGAGATTGTCGACTCCCGTCGCCTTGTGCAGCCAGCGTGCCAGGTGCACGACCGTCTCTTCCAGTACTACCTGAAGGGAATGAGCAAGATCGTAATGGCGCTGTTCCACCTCGGCTCCGCGAAGCCGCGGTGGACCAAACCGTTCCACGAGCCGCGGCGGCTGGATGGTGTATTGCCCCTCACGGCCGAGGATGATGATCTCGCGGAAGGCATCGACGTAGCGCGGCCGGCCAAACGAGGCCAACGCCATTACCTTGTACTCATCCGACGAATGCAGAAATCCCAGGTAACCCGTCACCTGCTCGTACAGAATGCCGAGCGAATGCGGCATGTCGACCTGCTGGAGCCGCTCCAGTCGATTGCCGTCGCCCAGGCTGTAGGTCGTCGTGGCCTTCTCACCTCGTCCGTCCAGGGTCAAGACGGCCGCGCGTTCAAACGGCGAAACATGGAACGCGCTCACGGCATGGGCCACGTGGTGGTCCACAAAATGCCAGCGGTAGGGACCGTCCGCCCGTACATCATGAAAACGGGCCTGAAGATGATGTGGCACTCCTCCAGCCAGGTGCCGGGGAGCGTTGACGATGGACGAGAGAAACAGCGGATCCCAGCCGGAGTGCCATTCGGCCGGCGTCGGATGGGCGCTCGGCTCCAGAGGGAGCGTGATGGTGGCCTGGCTGTTCCACCGGCCGAGCAGCAGCGTGGGATCGAACGAATAGGCAACGTGGTCGATCTCCGTCAGCGCGATCCCCGCTTCCCGCAGACAGTAATCAATGGCATGAAACGGGAGCTCGTAAGTGGAAAAGGGGATTGGCCGTTTGCCATGTTTGATATGCGTGAAGCGTTCATCTTCCGCCGCAGCCAGCACGCGCCCGTCCTTCACCAGACAGGCGGCAGGATCATGGAAAGCGGCGTTGATACCGAGCGTATACATGACCCATCCTCCTAGGCCGGCACCGCCGGCTCCTCCACCGGTTCGAGCCGGCCTGCATTTGCTTGCGGCTTCGCTACGTCCCGGAGCAGCTCGCAGGCAGCGGTTACGATCGCATCGGGAGAAACCCGGTGCAAGCAATCGTGATGTCCTTCGGGGCAAACACTCTTGTAGCAATACTTGCAGGGAACGTCGTGAAAGAGGACGCGGCTGGGAACACCCCAGGGTGTGTGCTGCGGGTTGGTGAGTGCGTACAGATCCACGACCGGAGTGCCCACGGCCGCGGCAACGTGTACCGGCCCCGTATTGTTGGCGATGAGAAGGGGCGCCACGCTCAAAAGAGCCGCCAGCTCTGCAAGGCTTAGCTGGCCGGCCAGCGAGTGCGAAGGCACGCCCATGAGCCCTCGGATCTGTTCAATCAATTCCCGCTCCATCTGATCGCCGGTGAACACTACGGGACAGTCCAGCTCCCGAACCAGGCGCTGAGCCACCTTGGCAAATCCTGCCGCCGGGTAGCGACGGGAAGCCGCACTTGCGCCGGGATGGATCACGACCCAGGACCGGCGGCGGTCGATTTCCATTTCGCGGAGCCAGCGCAGCGCATGGAAATGCGCACGATGGGGAAAGCGAATGGACAGGCGAGCATTGGCTGTCCCGCAGCCCACCGCCGCCACCAGATCAAGCTGGCGCTGGACCTCGTGCCGGATCCGGGTGGACGGTTCGGGATCCTGCACCCAGTGCGTCAGCAATTGGTACGGATTCTCATGGCAGTGGGCCAAACGCAAAGGAATGTCCGCCAGGTAGCAGAGGAACGCGGCCGGTAGGGGATTCTGGCTATAGACGGTGAAGATGACCGCCGCCTCAAATTGGAGTCGGCGAAGGCGCTCGGCGATGGCATATTCCGGCGTGCTGCCGGTATGCGGCGGTGTGGCCTTCATCCACGGTGCCTGGTAGACAAGCACCGCGTCAATTTCGGGCACCAACGACGCGGCCTCGGCACCGGCCGGAGAAGTCAGCAGCGTGATGCGGCGGTCCGAGCCCGATTCCTTGAGTGCCCGGAGCGCCGGCGTTGTCATGAGCACGTCACCCAGCGAATCGAGCCGTACGCACAGAATGTTTTTAGCCTGGCTCCAGGAGCCGCAAGCGCTCATGGCGTTTCCCCTATCCGCGCTCGACCGACCCGACGGGCCGATCGGGAATTCTGCAAGATCTTGCGCGCCGCTTCGTGGAGATTGGCCACAGTGTAATGGGGCTGCCGAAGCGGCGCAAGGATCCATTCCGTTTCATGGCCATTGTCGAGCAGAATGGTTCTGCAGCCGGCCCGCCGGCCCGCCTCGATGTCGTCCAGGATGTCACCCACGAACCACGATTGGTGCAAGTTGATACCGTGCTCTGAGGCAGCCCGAAAAAGGAGGCCGGGTTCGGGCTTGCGACAGGAACAGGGGCGTGCGTAGGCAGGCTGTACGCCCTCCGGATGGTGGGGACAATAATAAAATCCGCCGAGCGGGACACCGACGCCGGCCAACAGTTCCCGCAGACATCGCTCCACCCACACCAGGCTCTCCTCGGCAAAATAGCCGCGTGCCACACCGGGTTGGTTGGAGATGATGAACAGCCGATAGCCCGCCGAGTGCAACGCCGGCAATCCCTGGTCTGCGCCCGGCAGCAATCGGATGCGCGCCGGATCCACGTTGTACGGCACATCCTCCACCAGGGTGCCATCCTTATCCAGGAAGACGGCGCGAAGACCCATGATTCGTTCCGTTCTTATCCTTCTTTGCTTGCGTTTTGCGTTCGGACGAGACCATCGAACGCAAAACGCAAGCAACCACAGCGTTTTTGAGAGCGTCCTTTATCCGTCATGGCCACGATGTCTCGCGCATGGGCAACACCATGACCTCGGGAATGACACTTTCCTCCGGCTGCGTGAGCACAAAGCGGATCGTCTCGGCCACGTTCTTCGGATCTTGCAGCACGCCCGGATCCACATCCGGAAACCGATCCAGGATGAAGGGAGTCCGCATGCCGCCGCTGATGACCGCCGTGACCTTGATGTTGTGTTTGCGTGCCTCCACGTGAAGGGCGTGGCTGAAGCCGAGCAGCCCCCACTTGCTGGCGTGGTATGCGGTGGCGTTGGCCCAAGTCCGCTTGGCCGCCGTGGAGACCACGTTCACGATGTGCCCACGACCCTGTTTCCGCATTACCGGGAAGGCGGCTTTCGCCAGAAGAAAAGGACCCCGCAGGTTGGTGCGCAGGACACGGTCCCAATCCGCCACCGACAGCTCCTCCAACGGAAGCGTGCTGTCCGTACCCGCATTGTTGATGAGAATGTCCAGCCGGCCATGCCGGGTAACCATGTCTTCGACAGCTTGTTGAGCTTCCCGCTCGTCGCCGACATCGAGTCGAAGCGCTGCCGCGGGGCGACCGACATCCCGCAATTGCTGAGCCACGGTTTCCGCCAAATCTTGGCGGATGTCGGCGGCAATGACCATGGCCCCCGAAGCACCGAGTACGCGGCAGGTAGCCTCGCCGAGCCCGCGGCCGCCGCCGGTGATCAACGCCACTTTCCCTTGCAAATCCTGCATCAGCTCGCCTCCTTTTGCATCCCCTGGCCCTGGTGGACCAGACGCTTGCCGCGCCGGCCCTTGCGCTGAGTCGATTCCCACAACCGATTGCCGGGCGCTGCCCCGGTTGGTTCCGCACCCTCGGCCATGAGACGTTCCTCGATCAGCTCGCAGAATAGATGGATCAGAAAGAACTGCACCTCCTGAAGACGGGGGGCGTCCGTGGCCGGAACCATGAGAGCCAGGTCGCTCCGCTCGCGCAGTTCACCCCCGTCCCCGCCCAGGAGAGCGATGCTGCGCAGTCCACGTCGCCGCGCTGCCTCAAAGGCTCCCAGCAGGCAGCGTGGCCGACTCTGGGTGCTGATTCCCAACAACACATCGCCCGCTTGGCCCAGGACTTCGACCTGGCGTGCGAAGAGTTCTTCGGAATCCGTATCGTCAGTCCCGCCCGTCGAAAAAACGGCATTGGCGTTCAGCGGCACAATAGGGAGACCCTGCCGGACGTTCGATTGGAACCGGCCGAGGAGTTCCGTTGCAAACTGCTGCACGCAAGCGGTGCTGCCGCCATCTTCGCAGATCAGGACCTTGCTGCCGCGGGCAAAGCAGGCCGTCAGCGTCTCCGTCGCCTCCAAGATGAATGGTGGGAGACGTCGCCGCGATTCCTGGACGATTTCCATAAGACGATCGAAGCCGCGCTCGATGGGGACCAGCTGTTCCGCTTCGCTGGGACAGGCGGACTGATTGACCGCGCGCACCTCGTCATAGACAGTAGCAACCGCGGCAGTCACTTTCTGCCAGGTGAAGAGATCATTGGCGCGACGGATGGCCTGCCGGCTCAAGACGCTCAGAAGCTTGGGATGGGCGTACAAGTGGGCCAGGCGCTCGGCAAGCTTGTCGGGATCCTTGGGCGGGACCAGGTAGCCGGTTTCGCCATCGCGGACCGTATACTTGATCCCGCCGACATTGGAGCCGATTACCGGCGTACCGCAAGCCATGGCTTCGACCGGCGTGATGCCGAAGGGTTCGTACCACGGTACGGTGACAAACACATCCGCCGCGCTGTAATAGTATTTCAGGGTTTCCCGGCCGCGGCGGCCGACAAAGGTAATGAGGTCGGCCACCCCTTCTGCACGAGCCAGGGCCTGGAGCCGGCCGAACTCCGGCGTGGTTTGAGCGTCCGGCTCATCCGAATCGCCGCCGACAATCAGGAGTCGGGCCGTGATCGCGTGGTTGCGGACCAGGCGGGCAAAACCCTGGATCGTTGTATCCACGCCCTTGCGCGGCACCATCCGGCCGAGCTGCAGAATGACCCGCTCTTCCGGAGGGATCTTGAGGGCAAAACGGGCCAAGGGCTTGCTGATTGGCGATAATTCTGCCGGGTCAAAGCCACAGCCCACCATCGTGATCTTGGCCGGATCCGCATTGTACAAGCGAATCAGATCCTCTTCATCCTGTGGGCATTCGGCAATGATGCGGTCGGCCTCCACGACAATGCGGTCTTCAATCCCGAAGCGGATGTCGGGGAATTCATCCGCTTCGCGCTGGTAACAGCGGCGAACCCGGCCAAGGGCGTGGAAGGTGATGACGAAGGGAATGCTGAGCGCGCGTTTGACGTCGGCAGCAACCAGCCCGGACATCCAGAAATTCGCATGGATCAGATCGTAATCGTCGCGCTGACACTTGCAAAAACGCAGCAGGTACGCCGTGAACTCTTCCATGTAGGGCAACAGGTCTTCCTTGCGCACATGGCTGGCCGGACCCGCCGGGACGTGGATGATGCGAATGCCGCTGACCCACTCCGCAATCTCCGGCAGACGTTCGCTGTCCTGCCGCGTGAAAATATCCACGGTGTAGCCCAGAGCGGCCAGGTGTTTCGCGAGCTGGCCCACGTATACATTTTGGCCGCCGCTGTCCACACCACCCAAAATGCCCAAGGGGGACGCATGCTCACTAATCAGGGCAACCCGCTTAGTCATCGAAGACCTCCCACCGGTTCCAGACCTTGGGGAACGGTGATGCGACTGCCGGCTCGTTGGCCGGCGACCTGCGTGAACGCCTCGTCCCAATCCCGGACAAAACGATCGATGCTGAAGCGCTCTTGAGCGTGCCGGCGGGCGCCTTCGCCCAGCACACTGGCTTGCTCCGGATTGGCCAGCAAGTCGTGCATGCGCTCCACCAGGCGGCCGACCTTGGTATCCAGATAGCCCGAGACGCCATTTTCCACGGTCGTGACCATTTCTGTGGTGGCCAACCCGACGATGGGCATGCCGAGCATCATGGCCTCGCACACCGCCAGCCCGAGACTCGTGTAGCGGATTGGGTTGAAGAAGAAGCGGTAACGGGCTGCGAACGCCGGCAGCTCGTGATGGGAGACTTCGCCGATGCCGCCGGCCTCCTCCCAACCCATGCCGACGAGGTCGAGCGGCACCTCTTGCCGTACCTGGTCAAAAATGTCGGCCCCGAGACGCCGGCCCCGCCGGCGCAGATTGTTCACGACGACCAAGCCCCGCGCTAACTCCCCCGTGTAACGAACACTGAAGGGGAGCATGACCCCGTGTTCGATGACACAGGTCGGCGTGCGTCCAGAGTCCCACATCAAGTCGTTGAAGTAAGTGACGTGGACGAGCAAGACATTGGGGTCATCGACGGGATGGCGCGTGTCGGTCGGATGCTCGCGGGGAGGATCATGCTCCAGGTAGATGACGGGCAGCTGCCGCTGCGCTCGGGACAGGACGGCGTACTGGTCTTCGAGGTAATGCTGCCGCGCCTGGAATAAGATACAATCCAGATCGAGTGTGCGGACTTCTTCGACGGGAACTTCATGAACGTTTTCCGGCCACGGATAACTGGGCGTCTTGCCGCCGTAGCCATCGGGTCGGTCCGGTTTCGTGGGCAGGTAGAATTCCTGATTCGCCTGCGCCAGGTAATACAAATAACTGCCGTGCACATGCCAGGTAAAAACTCGCAAAGGACGCATGATCCTTCGGTTCCTTGTGTTGGAGATGCGAAATGTCCAAATTGCAATTCAGCTCAGGAGTGTACCGCCTTCGAACTACCCACAGAAAACCAACGACTTCCCATGCGGGGACCGATGTCAACGGTGGAGGATTGAGCACGCTGCCGCCTCTCTTTGCGCAACAGATCGTCCACCTCTGCCAAGACCTCATCTGGCGTGACGCTTGGGATACGGCAGAGAACGCGGTGGAGCTGGCGATTGAGAGGCGGCCAACCTTGGAGCTCCGAGATACCGTGAAAAATCACGACACTGGGAATCCGCAGGGCGGCTGCTAAATGGGAGACCCCGGTATCGTTACAGATCAGTACGTGGGCCTCGTCCAGCAGCGCGGCCAAGGTGCCCAGGTTGGTTTTGCCCGTTAAATCCAAGACCGGCGCGGCCATGGCATCGCGGACGGCTCGGGTTACGCAAGCTTCCTCTGCCGTGCCGGTAAGCACGGTGCAAAAGCCCCGGGACGCAAGCCCATCGGCCACAGCAGCGAAGTGCTCAGGCGGCCAACGCCGGGCTGGGGCGCGGGCGCCGGCATGAATACAAACATAGCCCTGCCGGGAGAGTTGTTCTGCTTCCGCAAGGGCATGCAGTTGCTCTTTGTCCTCTTCCCGAAGAGGGAATTCGAGCTCGTGGCCCTGGAGGGGGATCCCCAAGAACTCCAGCAGGCGCAGGTGCCGCCAGATCTCGGGCTCGTGAATCGGGTAAGGCAAGAACCGTTGCGCATCGGGACAATATCCCCCGGGCACGAAAAAGCCCGCTGCGAAGCGGGCGCCAAACAAGCCGATGAGCGGATTGGTAATCGTTCCATTGCCATGCATTTGCAAGACCAGGTCGAACTGCTTCGCCTGCATGAACGTGAGGAAAGCGGGGAAGTCTCCCCCGCGGGGGGCTTGCTCTGGCAATCCCGGGTAACCGGGAAATTCGCAAAACTCATCGAGGTAATGAGCGAATCGGGCCGCCAAGCTCCGTGCCGACGCGAGGCCGACCAGCATAATTTCCGCCTGAGGCAGGGCCATCCGGAGCGCACGCCAGGCAGGGATCGTGCAGAGCAGATCTCCGAGCTGGAGCGCTCGGAAGACCGCGACGCGCCGGGGCAATGGTTCGCCAAGTCGGCAGGGGATCTTCATGTGGTTTCCAACCACAGTCGCTCACGTAGGATTCAATGGTTCTGGAGCCAGCGGTGGGTCATCGATGGTGGCTCCAGGCAAAGCGTGGAGCAAAGTGCG
>Ga0070734_10003681_pt1 | contig 15610 bp, 11 predicted proteins | sample Coa_R1_8_FD_66444 | JGI IMG/M metagenome (GOLD analysis project Ga0070734, IMG submission 66444) | Surface soil microbial communities from Centralia Pennsylvania, which are recovering from an underground coalmine fire - Coalmine... | ecosystem: Environmental > Terrestrial > Soil > Unclassified ...
CATGTGGCGGACACTTTACCGAAACTGCGGCGGGTTGGCTTAATAACGACAACAGACCGGGCGACGTTTACCTGCAAACCCAAATGCTCTTTCGCCAGTGGGAGAAGTTTGACACTACCAGCAACGACGACTTGACCCCTTTAACTGCAGCCAGACCTGATATTGGATTAACTTGGAGCACTCACCCTGGCGCCAAGAATGACCCTTTCGGAACACATGACTACCCTGCTTTCAATTGTATGTATTCGCCTGCGACCGAGATCACCGAACCTTGGGCGAGCGAAATCGTCGCCTACTCGCAGGCAACTGGAGCGTTGTACCGCTTCGGTCATTCGTTCAATTCTAATTATGAAAGTTTCTTTCAAGCCGAATACTGTATTGGAGCGGCTTCTTCCACCGGCAACTTCTATGAATTCACCACGGACGGTGAAGGTTCGTTCGGCTCAACTGCAGATGGTGGTTCCAATTGCTTGCTGGGCGGACCTCCTCCTCTTCCACAACATTCTTACGCCTTGGGCGATCTGACCACGGTCACCACGGGGGCGGAACCTGTATTCAAGGTCACAGTCGCCGGAACAACCGACTCAAGTATTCCAGTGTGGCCCACAACCATCGGTGCGTCGTTGAAATGGGGCACAGCGACCCTAACAAACCAGGGAGCGAGTACTTGCAGAAGTGATGTCATGATTGTGAGAGCACAATAAGCCAAAAACCTTTCGAGCAAAGTTATCTTGCTGCTATATCCTGTTGGCATTTCTTCACGGAGTAACATGCAGCCTGAACCTGTTGTAACCCGAAGTTAACCTTCTCGTCATGAAGCAGTAACAATCTCCCCTTAGAATTCAGGATTCTCAGTCTGAGCCCCTTGTAGATAGAATCCTTGTCCTATTTGTGCGTCAACGATTCGGGTGTTGGCGTCGTAGCCGGAAAATCATACGAGAATGTGATGGATGGAGGTAAGTTTGTGAGAATTGCGCGCAGTCTGATGAGTTGCTTAACACTTATTCTCGGCCTAACAGGCATCAGTTGCGCTCAAGATTTTAATTCGACTCCTCGCGACCAAACCAAGCTCGAATCAATAGCCTCGGGCAAGGCAGTTGACATGGCGACATTGCTCAGGCCCATCCCAGACGTGCCAATCACGCCTGCGATGCCTTATGACAACCTTGCGGTAGTCAGCGGCAAAATCAAGGAAGCTTCGGGAAGGCCCCTCCCCGGAGCCTCTATAACAATCACTAGCGGATCCGGATCATCGCAGTCCACGACTAGCGACGGTGAAGGACGGTATGCTCTCAAGGTGCCGGCGGGAAACTACATACTCGCCGTGACGGCGAAAGGCCACAAGGATTTCGAAGCCAAGAATGTCAACCTAACTCCGGGACTGTCGCTTCCTCTGAGCGTCGTTCTGGAGACCGGGAAGAACGCGCCAGCACCGGTCGCCTCTAGCACCGCTGCAAAGGGCAACCCCATAGCCAGCGCCACGGAACCGGCGGTAAAGAAACCGAGAAAGCCTGCGTCGCTGAATGGGATGGTAACCGACGCGAATGGTGCCGCAATTCCCGGAGCAACGGTTTCGGTTACGAATACCGCGGGACTCGGTAAGACTGTGACGGCGGATGCAAAGGGTGCATACAGCATCACCTCGCTCCCCCCGGGTACTTACGATTTTTCTGCATCGGCTGCCGGATTTAAGGCTTTCGATGCGCCGGGTGTGCGCTTAGAAAGCGGAATGCGCCTGCCGATGGATGCTACTCTAGAAGTCGAAGCGACGAAATCGAACGCTTCACCGGCTGCGTCTACGTCAGACACAAGCTCGGATAGCGCCGCAGCAAAAACGAAGCCCGGCGAGCAAACTCAAAATTCTCAGGCTCAATCTTCAGCATCCTCGCAGGGTGCAGCACCACAGATCGGAGTTCCGCTGCCTGAAGTGCTGTTTTCGACTCCTGATTTACCCGCAGCGCCGCCCGGCGCGACAGCACAAGTTGCAACTCAAGCCAAGGTCGTTAGAGATGCAACGAGCGCCAGTCTAACGGGTGTTGTAGCTGATCTAACCGGCGCGGTGGTACCAGGAGCAACTGTTGCGGTTACAAACGGGTCCGGATTCAAACGAACTGCAACCAGTGATAACAAAGGTGCATACGCAATTAATGGGATACCGCCGGGTACTTATGATTTTTCTGCATCGGCTCCCGGTTTCAAACCTTTTCAGGCCCAAGCATTGAAGCTTGAGGCCGGCGAAGTCCAACCGATGGATGCGTCACTGGAAGTGGGCGGCGAAAAACAGGAGATTAGCGTCGAAGGCTCCAAAGTTGCTGAAGTTGAAACTGAGAACGCGCAAGTCCAGGGAGTCGTGACGCAAAAAGAAGTACAAACTCTTCAATTGAACGGTCGCAATTTTACCCAATTGATTGCGCTGACTCCTGGCGTCAGTAATCAGACGGGTCAGGACGAAGCCAAAGTCGGAGTTACGGGAAGTGTGAAATATAGCGTCAACGGCGGACGCGTAGAATATAACACGTTTGAGGTGGACGGCAGCGATGTGTTGAACGCGGGATTAAACGGTGCCCAGAGTACGTTGGTGGTTTATCCCAGCCTCGATGCGATTCAAGAAGTCAAAGTTCTCACTTCGAACTATGGCGCCCAGTACGGTCGCACCGCATCCGGTACCGTTATCGTCACTACAAAAAGTGGAGGACCGGAATGGCACGGCAACGGATATGAGTTTTTCCGCAACGAGGCCTTAAACGCTCGGAATTACTTTGATCAGACCAAGAGTGCGCCCAAGTATCGCCGTAACGATTTCGGTTTCACAATCGGAGGCCCTCTCTATATTCCCGGTCATTACAACCCCAATAAAGACAAGACTTTTGTTTTCTGGTCGGAGGAGTTCCGCATCGAGAACTCTCCTAGCGATCTTCAGCCAAACTTCAATAGAGGTGTACCTTCCCTTGCGGAGCGCCAGGGAGACTTTAGCGATGTCTGCCCCGGACCGACCGACCCTTCCAACACGCTTGGATCAGGCTTATTCCTGCGCTCCATATGGCCCGATTGCCCCAGCCGGGGACCGTCCTCAACTTTGGGCTATCTTGCACAATTTAACAACCTTAAAAACAATAACCTGACCGACCCTGGAATATCGTTTTTGGATCCCAATGCACTGGCGTTGCTGGGCACGAACTTGATTCCGTTGCCCAATTCATCAACTGGTTGCAACTCACCCGTCGGTTCATGCTACGACGCCGTCATTTCGGTTCCCACACATTGGCGTGAGGAGCTATTCCGAATCGACCACCACTTTACTCCCAATTTGCAAGCGACATTCCGATATATCCATGATTCGTGGGACACTGTGACGCCGATTCCGGAATGGGGGTACGTCACCAACAGTTTCCCTACCGTTCAAAATAAGTTGAAGGGGCCCGGTGTAAGTATGGTGGCGCGTTTGACTCAAACCATCACACCCTCACTGCTAAACGAATTCACTGCCAGCTACGTGGATTCTCATATAACTCTGAACAATCTTAATGGACCCGGCGGAGCGAACTACGCGCGACCTGCCGGATTGGGACAACCCGGAGGCACGTGTACAGTCCTGGGAGTAGACGGGGGACAAGGGTGCCCGATGGGTGCGATTTTTAACAATGGCTTCGGCGGGAAGGCTCCCGGATTGGTCATCGCAGGAAACAACCTTGAATACGGTGGTAATGGATTCACTGTGGATCCTTCTTACGAGCCTTGGGATCATACCAACCCCACATATAGTTACCGCGATGATCTCAGCAAAGCGTTGGGGAAACATACTCTGCAGTTTGGTGGACAACTAATCTTCTACCAAAGAAACGAAAATAACCCGGCGGTCGGCGCAGCGACTGGCGACATCCAAGGTCTGACAACTTTCAGTAACATCAACGGGGGCTTCATGAACACGGGAAACGCATTCGCGAATTTTCTCGTAGCCTTCGATGAGCCGCAAACCTATACCCCCATTCAAAGCTACGTACAGGACAGCTCGCAACAGCGATACTACAACCGGTACGTGATTGGCGAACCCTATGTTCAAGACGATTGGCGGGCGACTCCTCGTCTCACGGTTAATTTAGGTGTGCGCTTTAGCCTGTTCGGAACGTTTCATGAAAGATATCAGCGGGCTTACAACTGGGTGTCCTCCGCTTACAGTGCGCAACTCGCTTCGCAAGTTCGCGTCGACCCAAACACCGGCCAGTTACTCAGCGTGCCGCAACAATCGCCAATACCGCTGGATCTTAACAACCTTGATCCGCGGATAACAAACGGTTTGTTGCAATGCGGCAAAAACTTTGTACCCGATGGATGTATGAAGGGGCATGTTTTCAACCCCGCTCCCCGAATCGGCTTTGCCTGGGATCCAAAGGGCGATGGCAAGACATCCATTCGTTCAGGTTACGGCATGTTCTTTGAGCACGGGACCGGGCAGGAAGCGAATACTGGCTCACTGGAAGGCAGCGCTCCGCTGGTACTGAGCGTTGCGCAGCCCTTTCCTCAAAATTACGGTTGTATCGGTGGTTCGCAGACCTACTGTGCGGTGCAGCCCGGAGCATATCCCCTAAACGTCACCGCGATTCCAACTCAAGCAGTGTGGTCATATTCTCAGCAATGGAGTTTGAGCGTCCAGCGCCTGTTGCCCAAATCAATGGTTGCGACCGTAGCTTACGTGGGTAGTAAGGGCACTCATCTTTCGGTAGAGCGTCAACTTAACCAACTCAGACCGCTGCCGGCAAATGAGAACCCCTTTGGTTTGCATGAACCTTTAGTTCCCCAAGCTACGCTGTCTGGTCCGGGTGATTGTGGCGGATATGTAGCCAATGGTACGGAAGGCACTTTTACATTATTGAACGGAACTGTCATCGGCCCGCAAGACCCCGCTTACAACAACCTTATAGCAGCTTGCGCAGGATCGAACTCGCCTCCCTTCCAGACTGTGACCCCTAACGTGAACAGCGTAAGACCCTATCCTGGAATTGGGCAGATTTATTACTTACAGAATGGAGCGGACTCTTCTTACAACGCGCTACAAGCTACGATCCGGCGCACCCGAGGGCCGCTGACCGTGGGAGCGTCTTACTCATATAGCCACTCTATCGACGATTCGTCGGACCGCTCCACTTCCACTCCAGTGGATTCGTATAACCTGCGCTCAAACAGAGCAAGCTCAGATTTCGACCAGCGGCATTTACTGAATGTTAGTTACATCTATAATTTGCCCGACCTCAGCAAACTCATCCAAGGGTGGACCAGCGGTCTATCAGGCCAGTCCACAGAAGAGCAATCGGATTCCCCTTCCCAGCCAAGTTCACCTTCGCGCTTATTGCGAGCACTTAGTTCAGGTTGGCAATGGTCAGGGATCACTGTGGTGCAGTCTGGAACCCCATTCAGCATCATCAACGGAGGAAGTGGCTCAGTCTCGGTAGTGGACAATGCTGGTGTAGCGAATGGAATCGGCACGGGCTCCTATCCTGACATCGTCGGAGATCCACATGGTCCGGCGCCGATTGGCGGCAACAACCCGAAAAGTTTTGGACCGATTCTCGGGAATCCCAATGCGTTCGCGGCTCCAAGAGGTTTGACCTTCGGAACCGCCGGACGGAACTCTTTCAACAATCCACGGCGAACAAATTTTGATATGAGTATCCTGAAGCACTTCACAATTCGAAAATCAGACACCCTCGAACTGCGTTTCGAAGCATTCAACGTCTTCAATCACACACAATTTAGGATTTTCGATCCAAACATTGGGAATACTGGCAGTAATGTTATCAGTTGTTATGGTGGACCAAATTACACCGCAGGTTTTTCCGCAGTGGGTGGCACGGATTGCCTAACAGGTAATGCATTCCTTCACCCCGTAGATGCACACCGCGCCAGAACTATCCAGCTAGGGGCAAAGTACAGCTTTTAGATTATCGCTTTTAGGAAACGACGCTGAGACCAGCAGCGTTTGCGGGGCGATTTCGGCTAATTCCTGGATCCTGCCAATTCGGTGTCGTCAAAGCTATAGCCATGGCGTTGCAAATGCTTTTCATATTTCGCAATGATAGACCGAGCGACCTTTCTTCCGTCCTTATCTATTAACAATCTCCGCCAGGAAGCAAAATATTTTTCGTTTCCAGAACGATCTAAGGCCTCAATAGGACGCGGAGACAAACCCAGAAAGTTGAAAATTTCGTCCACATCTTTACTGTCGATTAAAGTTTCATACTTAATGACAATTACGCGCCGTAATCGAGGGCGATCCAGTTCAAACAACTCATGGCAACGCAGCCAATGCTCTATAAGAGATTCCAAAGTGCTATTCGTCCATTTGACTGTCGCCAATGAGACCGCAACTGGATGACGAGTAATCACGACAAAATAACTCGACGGGAATGCAGCTTGCAAGAAACGGGTTCTAATCAAATTGGGAGGCGACTTCTCTAGGAGATATGGGCGGGTGAGATCCCAGTGTGAAGACCACTCCTGGAAAAGTTTACGTTGGTTCTCCAAAGATAAAATCGGAGAGTCCTCCGTGAGTCGTGCTTCTGGATTGAAACCAAAGCGCCCGGGTCCACCATACTTATGAGCTGGAGGAAAGACACTCTGAAGATGTTGGCCTTCGTCCTCAGGAACACCAGTGTTGCGAAATCCACTGATCTGCGGGTGGTCTCGCAGAATACGAAATAATGGTGAAGTCCCGCTACGATGCAATCCGCACAGGAAAACAAACTGGTGATGATTCATCTCATCCATATAGGCATGAACAGTGCAACTTGGCAGATTCCGAAAGAAGAAGCCTAGGGCGACACTTGCGTGGAAATGCCACCCGAAACCTCATCACCTGTGTCTCCCAAAAGTAACTCTCCGCTGTCGATCCCATTATTGGAGCCACCGCTATTAGAAATGAGATAGACAACGAGTTCGTTGGTTATGCCCGGTATTGAGGCTGATAAGCGGCCATCGGGGGTCACGGTATAGCTCGTGGTGGGCGCGTTCGTCTGTCTTCTGGAACCGCTTCGATTTACAAAGTAGTCGGGGAGCGAAAGTTTTCCACTTCCGTCAAAATTCATCACTCCGAGACGGTTGACCAGCGGGGCATTCATTGAGTCATGGCCAAACATGGAGAACGTGTATTGTCCTTTTACCGAAGAGGTGGAAAATGAACCGCTTGACTGTTGGTTCATCGAACCATCTTGGGCCAATCCGAGAACGTCAACTAGGAAGAATGCGCGTGAAGGACTTATTATCCAAGCCACTTCAGGTATGGGACTCGCTCCAGCAGGATCCAATGTTAGGAGCACTCGTCCTTGCGAACTCACTGAATAAGTGCCTGTAAGTGCACTCTTTACAGGTGAACCATCGGATACTGAATCATAGCTCCCTTGCGTGATGTTACCGTTTCCATCGGCAGTAAATACGCCAGCGCTGGTCACTCCAAAAACACTCGTTTGTGTATCACCTGTGCTCGAAAAGACAAATCCGCCACTCAGACTCGAATTTGTAAAACTCGATCCGCTCTGCTCCACGGCGCGTCCAATCCCCAAGTGCACGAGATCGGCCCCCATCAGGACAAGTGTCTGAGAATCAACAATGTAATAAAGATAGCTTGAAGTGAATCCGGAACTCTCCACCAGGCTGATCATTCCTCGTCCGGTAGAATCGGGTGCTGTCAGCGATCCACTAATCGTGGGTGAGCGCAAAATCCCAAATCTTACAATGTCTTCGTATCCGCTGATATTGCCAGAATTAAAGTTCATTTGCCCAACGCAGGAAATGGAACCCGACGAGGGAACATTTGGCTCATAACCATGAAAACGGAAAATAAAAGCTCCGTTCGGCGAAGACGATAATGCAGAAGAGTTTTGTAACAAAGCTCCACCGGATCCGCTGGCAAATGAGTCCATTTCCATCAATAAAACCCTGGAGCTATTAATTATGGTCATAGCAAGATTAATTTGTACGCCCGCGATATTCATAACAACGAGGCCAGTGCCATCGTTGGCAACCGCATAACTGCCGGTAAAAGGATTCGTCGTGACCAGCGTCGAACCCTGAATAAGATCATCGCTGCCGTTCGAGATTTGTCCTGCTCCGTCCGCAACAAACGTTCCCGCGCGCTGAAAAGCCCCGTTGCCGCTCGACAATCCGAAAAAACTACCGCCCAAAGTGTACGTGTAATTCCCTTTGAAGTTCGCGTTAGTAAAAGAACCGCTGCCCGTGTTGGATCCTGCGCTCGGAGTACTCTTGCTACTGGAACAACCGGGCGTCAAACACAAGACCGCGATTAAGGTTTGGAGCAACAGAGAGGTTCTTCTTGAATTCTTCGGCTTCATCTGCAGGAGAAGAATTGCGGCCATGTTTGGAAAGATATCCACGATAAAATTCCCATCCGTAAACTATAGACTCAGCACATACAACGACTTATAACTTTGGGCGCACGAAAAATGTAATCGCGCCATGCACTCCGAATCTGATCACCAACACGATACGAGCTGTTTGACTTATCACCAATTCCGACGAGGTGGGGGCTATTTAGAACAGCATCTGATGCGCAAATATCAACCAACGTTATTCTATATAAGCTCAGGGGAATAGGCCAAAGAGACTTCACGTTAAACACGAACAAGGCTGGTCAGATAAATGTGACCAGCCTTGCATGTAAAACTAGAATATCGCCTGCCGCCCGCAAATTCTCTATAGGCTGCCAGCCGCCGATCCAATCATCTTGCCTGCGAGTCTTCGACGCGCAACGAATCCGGCAACAATTAGACCGCTGCCAAATAACGCCAGTGACCCAGGTTCAGGCACGGGAGACGGAAACGTGGTAGTGCCATTCTGATCTGTCCAAGTGATTGGCTTACCAGTGCCACCCCCACCGGGTTTACCAGTTTCGGTGGTGATATTGACGTTGCCTGCAGTGATATTGTTAAACACCATGCCATTACCCAAAGTTAACGTGCCGTCAATAACTTGCCCAGAGTAAATCCAAAACGCCGTCCCCAACTGAGCCTTACCGAACTTCTGCCAGGTTGCGCCTTGGGCGAAAATGCCGGAGAAGGTAAATCCACCGCCAGCGCCTGTGCTCGTCACATCGAGACTCCCGCCTTGGTTGAAAATAGCAGGCGTGTACCCGGTTCCCGTCGCGTTATCGGCGGGATTAAGCGCTCCACTCATGAGCGTTCCCGTCATTAATGTCACCGTACCTGCACAAGCGGGCGGTGGACAATTGTACGGCGAGAACAATCCGCTGACGCCACTCAGTGTTGAACCAGACAATGTCAGCGTCGTGTGCGCATTGTTGGATGTCCAAGTTCCGTCGTTGTTGGTAAAAACGGTGTTTGAATCTGCCCAAACAATAGCGTTTGCGCAGAGCAACCATAGAACCAGTGTCAAGTAAGGCAGAGTTCTACTGCGCTTCGATTTCTCTTCCATTCTCGCCTCCAAGAAAGATTTCTTGCAGTAAACCGATTACAAATAAAACCAGAAGACTCTGAGCCAAAGCTAAGACTTCGAGTTGCATTCATAGTAGCTCTGAGACAATCCGCATTTATTGCTGGAGTATTAACATTTCGTTAAATTCCACCGTACTCCGTGGGAAAAATGTGGAAAACAAAGCGTAGGATGCTGGTCAAGCTCGTGAAACTTCTTTTCAGCGCGGAATGTATGCATCCAATCGGGGAATCATCTGTTGTAGCAATGAAGTAAGTCGTAGCTGAGCGTCGGCAATGCTTTCAGATTTTTGAATCTCGGTAGTAGCGCGTATTAAAGAACCGTCGCTACGATTCATGCGAATCGAATCCTCAATCAAATAGAACTTTGCAAGGTACTCGTTTGCCACTGCGCGATTATGGGCCCAATACCAGTACAGAACGAGTGCACGGGTAGAACCTTTTCCTACTAGATATCGATTAACAACAATAGGAGCACGACCAGGCACAAAAAGTGTGATTCGGGTCGAGTCGAGGGGTTGCCAGCCTGCGCCAGGTAAACAATTCTTGGGAGAATGGATCGTGGCACCCACTCGCTGGGTGGGAAAGTATGCCGCAAAGATGTTCACAGCAGAAGCGCTATGACTAGTGTCTTCATAATTACGAAATAGAAAATCGCCCGGACCAAGTACGCGGACTACGTCGGGTGAAATACTCACGTCAGTTCCCATCCAAGTGCCAAACTGTTGCGGGAAAGAGGCCAGGCTCTGGCGCGGCGGTATGACTTCATCAACAGTCCGGATTCGAAGAAAAAGTCCGGTGGAAGTAAGCAGCAGGACGGTGGCAAAGAATCTAAAATTCGGTGCCACAGGCATATCCTCTTTTTCGATCCATATATGCGAGAACTCGCTGCACCAGTAACAAAATCCCGATGGCGGCAACGAATAGCAGCCAGCCGGAAAATAAATGAAAAAAACCTTCTGCTCTATGTGGATCCCAATATTGCACCAGTAACCCTGTAACGATAATTCGCAAACTATTGGTAATAATCGCGATTGGAACCGCAGTCAACGCCATGACTATACGGGTCCAATTTCGACCTCCGGCCAAATAGCCAAAAATGATCGCCAATGCGATTAACGAAACAAGCGAGCGCACACCGCTACATGCTTCGGCAACCTCCAACGATAATACCGGTAAATTAATGATGTTGCCTTCGCGTAATACTGGCACGCCGCACAGCGGCAGCACCGACGCGGCAATCTTGGACACCAATGTCTGGAGGGGCATTGTCACTTGGTTGAAAATGAGTTCGGGGATCGGAATCATCAGAAACAAAAACACCCACGGAAAAAGAAGCCTACGGAAATAGTTCCATCCGAGAAATAAAATGACCAGCCCGGCCAGCAGCAGAAGCAAGGAAACACGCGAAAAAAATAGTTCGGCGCCGAGAACACCGATTCCAAGAATAAGGAGCGAAAACGCCAATAACGGGAACCCAAACCATGACGGTTTGGGTCGTAAGCTGCGGAGGTAGAAACGATCCCGCCAGATTACAAAAATTGAAAAGATTGGAACTAAAAATCCGTGCGAAAAATCCGGGTCGGCCCACCACTGCTCTAGCAAGCGAAAAATGATCGAAGCGTATAACCAAAACACTAAACCTGCAATAATAGCTATACGTGGCCACAACCTTCTGGTTGTTTGAGCTGCGACGTAATCTCTCTCCGCCGAAACTCCGAGATGCGCCAAATGACTCATGCGTTATAAACCAATTGCTCAACTAAAAACGCAAGGTGCTCTGCGATTTCTATCGTATCTTTAACGCTTTTGCCCGTCACCCGTTAAGAGCCAGGCAAATAAGAGCCAGGCAAACCCAACCGTTGCAGCCAGATGTACGATTCTATAAGAGGCGCAATTACTTGAAGGAAAAGCCCATAACTTTTAGCAGAAAATTAACATAAGCCCCATCCGAATGTTCCCGCGGTGTGATATTCCTTAACAAGTTGTTTTCGCAAGGAGCAACCGGCCGGGATCCACTATCTCGCACGGCAGATTCCACATTGTTTAACCCTAGGGATCCCTTCGCAGCGGAGTCTGGCTTGTCGTTTAAACCCGCCGGACTGCCAAGGTGGCCTACCGGCGGAAGGCTGGAAGAGTCGGCAAAGGAATGAGACTTACGGCGCCCAAAGTTGTACTTGGAGTATTACTTATCCTGGGTCTTCCGACTATGGGGGCGCGGGCTTTGGTCGATCCAAAACCTGCAAGCTCCCAGTCCGCGCCTCCTACAGATGGAACGAGTTCTTTGATTCAAAGCCCCGGCTATCTCATTGGCCCCGATGATATTTTGCATATCCAGGTATGGAAGGAACCAGAACTTGGCGCCACATTGCCAGTTAGAACCGACGGTAAGATATCTCTGCCTCTAATTAATGACGTGCAGGCCGCGGGCATGACTCCTGTCGAATTGGCCGGTTCCATCACTGAAAAGCTGAAGAAATACTTTGATGACCCTCGGGTCACGGTCATGGTTTCGCAAATGACGCACCAGCGAGTTTACGTGGTAGGCGAGGTAATGAGCCACGGACCGATGGTGCTTTTGCCAGATATGACGGTACTACAGGTTTTGGCAACTTCAGGCCTCACTCAGTTTGCTAACCGCAAGAAGATTTACGTACTTCGGACAACAAATGGGCACGAGCAGAAATTCCCGGTTAACTATAAGCGATTGTTGAAGGGAGATCAGATGAGCCAGAACATCAAACTGCAACCGGGGGATACGATCGTCGTACCGTAGGCCCAAGCCTTGAACTTATGATCGCAAATCGTGAATTAGGAATGGAGGATTATCTGGCTATCGCCAAGCGGCGCGCCAAGATAGTTATATTTCCGGCGCTTATTGCTGCCCTTTTGGGATTCCTTATCTCTTACGCTTTGCGGCCTAAATACACATCCCAGGCACTGCTCGCAGTGACACGTCAGTTGATGCCAGCTGGCTATGTAAAGCCGATTATTACAGAGAAAATAAGTGACCGGATGATCGCACTGGAGCAACAGGTACTCAGTCGCAGTCGCTTGCGCCCTCTTGTTAGCCGTTTCGGGCTGGCCAACAATGGCAAGACCGAAGACGAAGTAATCGACCAGATCCAGCAGAACGTCCAGGTTACACAAGCTGACCCGAGTAATCCGACCGCCGGGCCAAGCGCAAGTACTCTCTCCAAGAAGAAGACAAGCTTTGACGATAGCGGAGATGTTCCGGGCTTCTACGTGAACTACACCGCCGACAATCCGCGGAACGCCCAACTTGTGTGCGCAGAAATAACGTCGATGCTCTTGGAAGCCAATTTAGAACTACGTCAGCAAGTCGCCCAGAGCACAACCGACTTCCTTTCGCAACAACTCCAGCAGGCCAAACAAAATCTCGACGAACTAGACGCGAAACTAGCTGAATTCAAGAAGTTACATCTCGGCCATTTGCCCACAGACGAAGACAAGAACCTTCGAATTCTTACGGGCTTGGATGCCCAACTGGATGCGAATGTTCAGGCTATGGATCGGGCACAGCAGGATAAATCTTTTGCCGAGTCGGAGTTAGCGCAAGAGATGTCGGCGTGGAAGCTCGCGCAAGGGTCTCCAAATCTACCGCCGTTACGCCAGCAATTGGTAAACCTCGAAAATCAGCTCGTTGAAATGAAGAGCCGTTACACCGATGACCACCCTGACGTCGTGAAATTGCAAAAAGACATCGCCGACCTTAAAGCCACCCTCAAGATGGACCCCGCACAGAATCCGTTTCCGGAAGATCCACAGGCAAAGATGGAACCCGCCGAGATTTTGCGTTTGAAGGAGCAGATCCATCAGAACACAGAAATCATCGCGCGGACGTCGCGTGAACAGAAGCGCATTCAGGGATTGATCGATACCTATCAGGATCGCCTGCAACTAAGTCCCGAGGTTGAAGAACAGTACAAGCAACTGACCCGGGACAACGAAACCGCGCACACGATTTACGACGGCCTCTTGACGAACCAGAATGCTGCACAGATGCAAACGGACATGGAACGCAAGCAGGAAGGGGAACAAATTAGATTGCTCGATCCTGCGAGCCTTCCCGACGCCCCAAGCTTTCCAATTCGTTGGATGTTTGCGCTCGGAGGGCTTGGTGCAGGCTTGTGTGTTGGAATCAGCATTGCATTCTGGAAAGAGATGCAAGACAAAGGCATCCGAAGTGAAAGTGACGTTGTGGCTGCATTGGAATTACCGATGCTTGTCGCTTTGCCGTGGGCATTCGCGCCTGCGAATGGAAAAGAGCACCGAAGTAGGTTTCTTGGCCAGTTCGAACGGATGCATAAAAGAGACAAGAGCGCATAGGGACAGGAACAAGTTCAGTTTAGTGCAGGGGAAGGAATCGGCCGGCATCTCTGCGGTAAGGTCAGGCAACAGGGGAAATAAATCCAATGAGCCAAATGCATAAGCCCCAAGGAAACATCGAACCGCACGGAGATGCCGGGAGCGATGAAAAAGCGGGCAGGAGCGATGAGCATGCAAAACAAGTTACTCCGATGCTGATCAACCCAGCTGACGCTATGACGCGCGATACTGTTTTGGCCGATTGCGTTCGCAAGATGTGGACGCCGGATTCGAATTCGCTGTTGGACTTTAACGGTACCGCACCCTCCCACGGGGTTGAAGAATTTCGCGCATTACGTTCTCGTCTTTATCAGTTACAGGCAAAAGCGCAACTAAAATCTATCTTGGTCGGAAGTGCCCTGCCAGGCGAGGGAAGAACATTTGTTGCGGCAAATCTCGCCCTGGCCTTAGCTCTCCAGCCGGAATGTCGTGTCTTGCTTATCGATGCAGATTTGCGCAATCCCCGTCTTCATTCCGCATTGGGGACAGTTCGCGCGCCGGGATTTTCGGAATACTTATTACAAGAAGTGGAAGAGTTTGGGATCATGCAGAAAGGCACCCCGGACAATCTCTTTTTTATCCCGGCGGGACGACCCATTGCAGGGCCGACCGAACTCGTCGCCAATGGCCGACTGAAGTTTCTTATGGACAGAGTTGAACCTTTGTTCGACTGGATTATTGTGGATTCACCACCCGCAGTCCCGGTATCGGACGCATGCTTGCTCGCCAACTATTGCGATGGTGTATTGATGGTCGTGCGTTCCGACTCAACGCCATTCGATATCGTCCGCAAAGCGCGCGACAGGTTTCCTGAAGAGTCTCTCGTTGGCGTTGTACTGAATGTCATCGAGTCCGACCGCACCCCGAATGCAACTTCTTCGGGGGCCAATGATGGCCTCCAAATTCGAGGTTGAACCCCAGTGCGATGGATCTTTTGGGGATCGGTGGTATTTCTCTGCTACACCTATTTTGGATACTTAGCCGTGCTCTGGGTGCGCAATCTCGTGTCCAAACGTCCCGTGCATGCAGCTCCATTTTTCCCGTCGGTTTCTATCGTCATGATAGTACGCAACGAAGCGGACGTTATCGAGCGCAAGTTACGGAATCTCGAAACACTGGCTTACCCGTCAAGCAAGAAAGAAATCATTGTTGTATCGGACGGATCTACCGATAAAACCAATGAAATTTTAAAAGAGTTTGATAGAACAGATGGTCCGCGCATAATTTTCAACTCTCCACCACGCGGCAAGGCAGCGGGACTGAATAGTGCAATCGAGCTTACACGCGGAGAGATTCTTGTCTTTACGGACGCGCGGCAGCGGATCGAAAACGATGCTGTTCAGATATTGATGGAGAATTTCTGCGATCCATCTGTCGGATGCGTAAGCGGCGAGTTAATGTTAGGAGATGAACGATCGAACGAAAACACGACTGGACTCAGTATGTATTGGAAGCTGGAAAAACGAATTCGTGAAATGGAATCGGCTTCCGGGTCTGTCGTGGGCGCTACCGGTGCCTTCTACGCCGTACGGCGAACTTTAGTTCCTTACGTGCCTGAAGAAATCATTTTGGATGATGTCTATATTCCGATGCATGTCGTTCGTGAGGGGTCCAGAGTAGTTTTCGACAATCGTGCGCGCGCTTGGGATAAACCAGACCTTGGACGTCAACGCGAATATGCCCGGAAGGTTAGGACTCTGAGCGGCAATTATCAGTTACTGCGGATTGCGCCGTGGCTCCTGGGTAACACGAACCCAATTCGA
>Ga0070734_10003683_pt1 | contig 15607 bp, 14 predicted proteins | sample Coa_R1_8_FD_66444 | JGI IMG/M metagenome (GOLD analysis project Ga0070734, IMG submission 66444) | Surface soil microbial communities from Centralia Pennsylvania, which are recovering from an underground coalmine fire - Coalmine... | ecosystem: Environmental > Terrestrial > Soil > Unclassified ...
TCTGGCATCCGTCACCTCCGGGTTCGGGTTCCGTTCTCCAGAGGCATCTTTCGCGCACCCCTTGACTCGGTCAACCCCTACGCCAACAATTCCCACGCCCTTTTGATGCGATTGCCTTGGGTCGGTGGTCAATACACCGAATTGACTCAGGTACGTGGCGTCGTTTGCGAGTGTCGTTTCAAATTGGCCTACCGTTGTGAGCGACGAGATGAAGTTAGCAGAGATTGCCGTCCAGGCGTCGGGAGAAATGAAGCTCGGACGGGCTGCGGCCAATGTGGAATTCCAATTCAAGAGCGTACTGGGTGGCGGCGGGACTAGCAGAGTGAATGTGGTTGCCGATTGAACGATACCGGCGGGGAGAGGCGGAGGAATAAAATCTAGTGCAATCGTTCCATGATAACCGGGCGGGAGAATTCCACCGGGCCCCTTCGTATTGGCGGCGTAGACGTATTTGTTGAAGGCATGTCTTCCCAAGTCGTCGACGCTAGTGATCTGTAAGCTTTGCGGTTGTGCGTCCGTGTCCCCGGCGTTGAAGTAATCAACGACCACCTTACCCGTTCGTCCCTGGCGCACTTCCGCCGTGCTGGTGATCGTTGCGGTCACATAGCCAGGGACGCCTCCGGTGACGTTAAACGCACCCGCCAAAGTAGCGACCTGCGTGTTGTCCCTCACCCGGAGGTCGTAAGTGCCGAGCGGCACATTAGTTAAATTGAGGGTCGCGAAAACCGTCGTGGCGTCTCTGTAAAGCACAGTCATGGCGGGGAGCTCGCTGCCTGATGCGAGAACAAGACTCGCCCTCGTGCTGGGAGAAAATGACGAGCCGAGCACCGTTACGGTCACTTGCCCCATGTTGCCACCGTGGTTGGGGCCAACGGACTGGATGCTCAAGGGTACGGCGCGTGCCGTAACGTCGAATGGCTTCCCGCCAGCAGATGTCTCACGGCCATACAGTAAGATGTAATACGTGCCCGCCTGCACGTCGCTCAGCTGGAGCTGCTGCTGGCTATTCGTGCTCACCACGGCGGACTGGTCGAAAGAAGTCCTGTCAGGGATGTTCGCGTAGCGAACGTAGAGCTCGCCTCCTCCTGCTGCGGCGAAGTGTGCCGTGAGAAGCACGGAGCTAGCGGCCGCCAAATCGACGCGGTAATAAATGTCTTGACTGTTGTCGATCGTTCCAGTGGTGGTGATGCCCAAGGAGAGCGGTTGCACGTCTACCTGGATGGAAGCCGCGGAAGCGAGCGTGTTATTGGCGCGATTAATATCCGCCGTCAATCCACGGCTGTCACTGACAACGATGACGTAATAGCTTCCAGGGACCACGCCCGGTAGCGGCGCTGTCAGCGTCTGTGCGTAGCTCGATTGCGGGCCGACGGTGCCGGTATGCTGTACCCGACCGATCAAGAGGGCGGAAGGATCCAGCGCCATGCTCGTGGAAAGGTAGACCGAATCGACCCAGCTGGCCGTACTGGTTGGCGTAGCCTGGAGGTTCGTTACCGTATAGCTGATGGTCGCATTTTGACCGGCGATGCCGGCAGAGGGGACCGTGATGGTGTTTACCGCCAGATCGGCTGCGTTCACAAGCGCATTGAGAACCAAACTCGTAGCGCTGAACACGGCTGCGAAGACCTGGATGCGCCCAGACGTCAAGCCGGTGATCGCTGCGAAGACTCCCGTGCTGCTCCCAAAGCTCATGATCGGGAAGCTATCGCCTGCCGTAGTACCGAAGCCATTCACCTGGCCGATGGCAAGCGTGCCGCCGAAACTGACCGCAGCCGGGGTCACCAGTCGCCCGAATAAGCCAGTTGATGAGCTGCCGCCGATCTGTACTCCCAAGACTCCCGCTGAGCTCTGACTGACACTGCCCGTTACGCTGAACGTACTTCCTGGCCCGATCGTAATGACCCCGTTATTGCTGAACGGTCCAGCAATCGCCACCCTTCTGTGGTTTTGGATCGTGAAACTGCCCGTCGCGCTGTTAGTTGAGAAATTGCTCAGGGCGTCCGTGTTCGAGTTGTCACGGTAGAAATTCGAGTTCGACCCGTCCAGAAGGACGCTTGCGGCGTTCGTGACAATACCAGGACTGAGGACCCGCATGGTGCTATTTGCGAAAACGCGCCAGGTGCCGCCGGTCAGGGTGCCAGCTGCTGAGAAGTTGCTGCTGGTGCCTTGAGCGCTGAGGGTGCCGCCGTTGAGCGCCTGCAGGGTGCCGGTGTTGGTCCAGTTGTTTCCGTTGACCAATGAGATCAACCCACCGGCTCCGTCGGCTTGGATGGTGCCCTGATTGACGAAGGTGCCGTTGATGGTTCCGTCGATGCCATGAATGGTCACACTCGGCCCCACCGTCAGAATGCCGCCTGACACGACCAGGGTGTTATTCATGTTGCTGTTGCCGCCGAAAACCACGGCGCCGTTGCCGCCTAGAGTCTGACTGCCCTGGAACGTAATGGAGCTATAGGTGGTCCCGCTGCTGTTGCCCAGGTTCAGGAGGCTGTTGAGCGTCAAGCCATTGACAATCGTCAGGTATCCTCCGAGCGAGGCCATGTCCAGCGTACCATTGACCGTCATGCCATTGAGAGTGCCCGACTGGACGATCAGGGCGGCTCCGTCCGCGGTATGGAGCGCACCGCCGATAATCGTGCCCGACATGGTCCAGGAGCCGCTGCTGGCATTCAACAGGAGCGTGCTGCCTGAATTGGTCAGCGTACCCACGAGCCTGATGGTTCCTCCATTGTTCCTGACTGAACCCAGACCGGCTGTTGTGAAGCTTCCACCCAATTGCACCGTGCCGCTATTGAGCGCCTGGATGACTCCGGTGTTCGTCCAGTTGGTGCCGTTGACCAAGGCAATCGTTCCGCCGGCCACATCGGCCTGGATCGTGCCCTGGTTGGCAAACGTGCCACTGAGGGTGCCGTCCTTGCCCCGGATCGTTATGCCCGGCCCTACGGTTAGTGTCCCGCTCCCCAACATGGTCAACGCGTTGCCACCGTTTGTGTCGCCTCCGAAGACAATCGTCCCAGTGCCGCTCAGGGTTTGATTGCCGCCAAAGAAAACGAGCGATGCATGCCCAATCCCCAAGCTATCACCCAGGTCTAGGGTGCTATTGAGGGTAAGACCGTTGAGGACGGCCAAGCTGCTATTGACATCGAGGGACATATCAAGGGTGCCATTGATCGTCACGCCGTTCAGAGTCCCTGCTCTACCGATCAGTTCGGCCCCGTTCGCCGTGTTGAGAGCGCCACCGATGATCTGGCTACCGGACACCATGTTCCAGGATCCGGTTGCCGCATTGAGCAAGAGGGCATTCCCAGTATTGGTCAAGGTGCCCGTGAGATTTACAGTACCGAACACACCACTGGCGCCGTGGGTGCTGATCGACCCGAGTCCGGCGGTCGCAAAGTGTCCTCCAAGCTGGAGCGTAGCGCCGTTCACTGCCTGCAGCATTCCGGTGTTCGTCCAGTTGGTGCCGTTGACCAAGGCAATCGTTCCGCCAGCCACATCGGCCTGGATCGTGCCTTGGTTGGCAAACGTGCCACTGATGGCCCCGTTGGTTCCGTGAACGAGGATGCCGTTACCGATCGTCAAGGTGTTCCCACCGTTGATCGACACTACGTTGTTGCCATTGCCGCCAAAAACAATGCTGCCACTTCCGCCCAGGGTCTGCGTCCCGAGAAAGTTCAGTTGGCTATAGGTGGTCCCGCTCGAGTTGCCGATGTTCAGGGTCGTGTTGAGCGTCAACCCGTTGGTCACATTTACGCTACTACCGGCGAGTTGCGTCATATCGAGCGTGCCGGCGAGTGTTACGCCGTTGAGTGTCCCCCCGTTGGTTACGATGAGCGCGGCACCATTGGCGGTCGCAAGTGTGCCGCCGATGATGCTACCGGTCTGCCAGTCCCAAGAACCGGTCGTATTGGCGTCCAAGGTCAGCGTGCTGCCGGTGTTGGTCAAGGTGCCGGCCAGCCGGATGGTGCCGGCTCCCGCGCCAGCTGTAACGGCAGCCCCCGTCCCGGCAAAAAGCCCGGCCGTAGTGAAGCTGCCCCCCAGGAGCACGAGGCCGCCGCCCGGCGTCGTCTGGATCGTGCCGCCATTCGACCAGTTGGTACCGTTGCTCAGGGAGATTGCCCCGCCAGCGACGTCGGCCTGGATCGTCCCTTGGTTGGCGAAGGTGCCGCTGACAGTGCCGTTGGCGCCATGCAAGGTAAAGCCAGGGCCGATACTCAAGGTGCCGCTGTTAGCGGACACGGTGTTGGAGCTGTTACCACCAAAGACGATGCTGCCCGTTCCACTCAGGCTCTGACCGCCCTGGAAGTTTAGAAGCCCATAGGCGCTGCCGCTGGCGCTTCCCAGACTCAGCGTCCCATTGAGCGTCAACCCGTTGGTCACATTCACGCTGGCACCCGCTCCTGTCATATCGAACGGGCCGTTGACCGTTACGCCCGTTAAAGTGCCCGACAACCCCTGCAGCGTCGTTCCGGTCGATACGGTCGCGCTGGTTAGTGTTCCGCCCGAGAGGGTGAAAGCGTTACCAATCTGGACCGAACCTGCAACCGTGAGAGTGCCGCCGGATAGGACAAAGGTAGGTGCGAACGTCGAGGTAGTGAGACTTTGTACCGTGTGGCCGGTTCCGGCCCCGGCAGAATGGGTAACGGTGATGCCGCTCACATTGATCTGCACATCATCCGTGGCACCCGGCAGAGAGCCGGTGCTCCAGTGGGTCGTGTCGTTCCAGTCTCCAGAACCGCCAATCCAGCTCACAATCGACAGAAGTGTCCGATCCTCGAGCGTTTCCAACAAAGGTCGGAAGAAGTGGCTTCTGCGTGCCGGGCGCCCTCCAGACCATGTAGCGTTCGATTTTGTCCTCGCAGTGTTACGGAACTGTCTGAAAAACATTGCGTCAATCCTCTGAGAGAATTTGGGGACGGTCTGTCGGACAACAGGGAGCCCCACACCGAGGCGTTGGCCTGTGTACCAAAAGTGGCGAGCACCCAGCCCCAAATTGTTTGCTAGCTATACCCACGAACGAATTCTTTAAGATGGTACGGGGAGTTTCGCATTCAAAGCCTCGACAGCGGCCGCACCTTGAACCAAAACCGAGTCGTGCGGCGAGGGTCGCAGCCAATAGAAAGGGCGAGCCAGATCCTCCGTAAGGAATATGCCCAAATCTTGACCAAGCCCTTCATCCGGAACGGAGATTTGTGTGCAGGACCGACCCGGTTAGGTTCAGTGCGATGTGGGCAGACGGCAGTGCATAGCGGACCCGGCAAGGGGGAGTTGTCGCAGAATCCGTTGGAAAACAATGGAAATCCGCGTAAAATATGGAAAACCGAAAGTGGCCGGACGTGCCGCTCTTGGCGGCCTAAATAGTTGTGTGACAACGACTTCCGACTCCCCCGTTTCCCGCTAATCTAGCGGCCTACGGAGCCATAGGTTGGGGGTTCGAATCCCTCCAGGCGTAATGAGTTACGACGAATCACGTCTTCTGCCTGTCACAGAATGAGCCAAAAAACCACACAAGACACCCCGCGCTTACCGCTCGGAATGCAGAGCGTGGGCCAGTGACAGTGTGAGTTGCCAGACCTTGTTGGCATGCCTCAAGCGCAAGTTCATGAAAGTGTTCCGCCGATCCGCGAATAGGCACCGAGGGTAGCCCTGCTCCTCCCACAGGAAGGTGACGGGTGGCCCGATTGGGTAGAGCAATGGCCCCGAGTGCCATCGCTCGCTGCTGCCGATGCTTCAAATCGACGTGGCTCCGGGCCGGGACAGCTTTCCCAGGAACAGCCGAACTCGATTCTGTGGTGCGTTGGCCGTGAAGCCAACCTTGACCAGTCTGGCGAAGCTGCGGCTTGGATCACCGATTCGCTTCACCACGGCCCATTTCCACTCGGTCGCAAAAAGGCAGCCAAGAACATGAGCATCGATTTTCTTGCTTTGAATCGCTGGAACATTCGCGGGGCCGACACCAATTCGCTGCTGCACATGTACGACCTAGCGACTGAGGTCTTCCACAAGTCCAAGTCGCCACTGGAGCGCATCAGGAACGGGAAAGTCGTCCAACGCATCGCCCACGAACTCCAGAAACGAAAAGCAACGTGGTGAACCATGGATAGATGGGAAGTAAAGGCAAGTCGAAGTCTTGGACCGATTCCTGTCGATTGAGGGTGGCCCCCCGCCCTACGACAGTATGCAATCGATTCCTCCAAGGAAATAACCGATGGCCAACCTACTTAGAGATTCCATTTTCGCTCCCGCGCCGCCCCAGGAGCCGCACTCGGGGGGGCCGTAACCAGGAACCGACCGATCAGCAAGTTCGCAAGGGAGAATCTCCCTCCTGCAGTCTGTTTGGTACCGCATCGCCAAGAGACCAAACCACATGCCGGAAGGAGGCCGCGGCGGCTTCGGCTCCAATCGTGGCCGCAGTGGCGGCGCGCGGTGGCGGCCGGCGCCGCTGAGCTAAGTGGCTTGGGTTGCTCCAGCGGCGGTTTGTCGATGCAGGATCTTGCCCGGGACATGGATCTGCTTGGCGAGACCCACCCAGCCCAGCAAACGGATGAGTAGGTAAGTGACATCGATTTCCCACCACCGTAAGCCGTGCCGGGCTGAGCGCGGAAAGGCATGGTGATTGTTGTGCCATCCTTCGCCCAAGGTGAGCAAGGCGACCCACCAGAGATTCGTGGAGTGATCCCGGGTCGGATGGCTTCGGTACCCCCACAGGTGGGTGGCGCTGTTGACCAGCCAGGTCGCATGATACAGGAGCGCCGTGCGGACAAAAATCCCCCACACGAGCCAGGACAGCCCCACGCCACCCCAGACCTCGCCCACGGCGAAGAGTAGCCCCGCGAGCGCCAGGGGCAAAAGGATGTGGTAGCGTTGCAGGAAGCGGTGCACCGGGTCCTTGGACAAGTCCACGACGTAACGCTCGTAGGAGGCGGACTCGTCAAGGGCCGGGACATGGGGCATCCACCATAACAAATGCGCCCACCAGACGCCGTCGCGGGGGCTGTGCGGATCCCCCTCCGCGTCGCTGTGCTGATGATGAACGCGGTGAACTGCGACCCATTGCAAAGGCCCCCCCTGGTTGGCGAGAGAACCAAGAACGGCCAGGATATATTCCACGAGCTTGGGCGTGTGGAAACTCCGGTGGGTGAGCAGCCGATGGTAACCCATGGTCACGCCGAACCCGGCAGCCAGGTAAAGAGCCAGGCAGACCACCAGTGCCGACCAGCAGAAAGCGAAGGGGGCTAACACGACCCCCGCCTGAATGAAACTCCACCAGAGGATATGGGGCCAATTGAGCCGAGGCCAGCCAGCGCTGCGCCCGACGTTCGAAACGAGTGGTGTGGTAATGGGGAACTCCTCGGACTTGGTTCGTTATTCCTCACAGGCCGCGACAGAGAAAAAGGAACAGAAAACAGGACACGAGAGCGCGGCGCTGGCTTTTTCCTTTCTTCTGGGACTTGCCCAGAGGGGCATGGGTGGCTTCCTTCGCCCACAGCCGGGGTTCAGCCGCCGTGCTCGACGGCTGGCAAGACTGTCACCCGGTTCTCGATGATCCGCACTTCCCAGTCGCCCTGGCAGTGCGGGCAGCGAAACCAAGCCCGCTGCTTGGACGCGACCTCCGCGTGCGCGCCGCCCTGAACGAGGGAAGGTACGACACTACCCGTCCAACTACAGCCCGCATGGGGGCAGGCCACGGGATAACTGCTCAGCATGGCAGGGTCCTCTCTTCTAAGATCGGTCATCCGAGCCGAAGATCTTCTTGGATACGGCAAGAAACGGTCACACGCTGGACCGTATAGGCCGCCCCAGGCCTCAGCGCGACGACCCATTCTGGGAGGCCAACTTGCCCTTACGGATGGCGCTTTGCGTGCGGAGCTTGGCCGCCCGCCGAACCTCGCACGGTTTCTGGTAATGGCTGCGCTTGCGCAGCTCCTTCCTCAGACCGCTCCGTTCCAGCAGCCTCTTGAAGCGGCGCAAGGCCGCACCAATCGGTTCCTGATTAAAGATACGCATTCGTAGAGCCATACGTTCTCCTTCCAGGTACGGCACGAAGCAGGACGAGAGGCGACTGCGCTCTGGACACGAAGCGCACCCGGAAGGCGAGCGAGGGACGTGCGTCCACCATCTTCCTGCTTGCTCAGGACGCGAACCTCCCTCGCTTGCCAGAAACCGGAGCGGTAGTTAATAGCGCCGGCCGCCAGAACCATCGCCGCCGCGGGTGAAGCCGCCGCGGCCTCCCGAGCCGCTGCGAGCGCCCTCTGGCCTGGGCCGGGCCTCGTTGACCGTCAAGGAGCGGCCCCCGGCGTCTTGGCCGTTGAGCGCGGCGATGGCCGCCTGTGCCTCCTGGTCCATCTTCATTTCCACAAAGCCGAATCCCTTGGAGCGACCGGTTTCCCGGTCTATGATGACCTGGGCCGACTCCACCGTGCCGTGCGGCTCAAACATGCTCAAGAGATCGCTGTCGGTCACCCCGTAGCCCAGGTTGCCGACGTACAGTTTCTTACCCATTTCCTCACTCCACAAAAAAGAGGCCGCTCACCCAGACGGGGAGTAAAGCCAGTTAACGAAACAGAGAAATGCACTATTCTTCCCCGGATTCGGAGAAGCACGCAGCAGGAGCCCACCCCTCGCTGCGGACGGACAAAGATTATCACGTCAGCAACGGCGCCTCAGTTGGCGCCGTCTCGGGCATCGGTTCCTTGACAATTTGCAGGAAATGGATGCCCTTCTTCCGGGCGAGCAAGTCCGCGAGCTTCTCGTCCGCGGCGGCGCGTTGGTTATAGTCGAAGATCGCGACCTGCTTCATACTCCCATCGAAGACGCCCCAGCGGGCACGCAGGCGGGGCGGCGCCTTTTTGACACGCGGTTTTTTCGCCTTCGGCGCAGCCGGAGCCTTTGCCTTGGGAAGCCGCTTGGGCGGTATCGCGACCCGCGCGGTGCTGCCGGGAATCGCTTGGGACTGCTCAACTTGATCGGCCTGCTCGCGCAAGGCCCGTCGATTCAGAATTCGGCCTGCCATGAGAACCTACTTTCTAGTCGGGAGACTTCAGGAACGGCGTTGCTGCATGCGTTTTTGGATATCGGTTTCAAGAACGCCGTAGTTGCTTTCCTGTTGCTGAACGGCCCAGTGGAGCGCTCCCAGCAGCCGCTTGGCCGTGTAGTAATCCAACACGAGACGGTGGGTCAGCTTAATCGGCTCTTGGAGGCTGGGTGTCATCTGGGTGTTCAGGCCGAAGTCCAGAACCAATTCTTCCGGTGTCCCTGTCAGACGGGCGAAGTTGACATAGCCCGTCAGCAAGTTCGTCGTATCAACCGCGAATTCTCGGGCCGCGACCTGCTGCGGGGGCGCTTGCTGTGGCGGAGCAAAAATGGAGTCCGTAATGACATCTGCCATGGGTTATGTCCTTGGGAAAGAAGGGTCCATCTCATCTGCCTGACGGGCCGGGCCTCCCTTCAGGAGCCACCGCGCAAAAAGCGGTGGCGCCTTCCGTCGTTGCCAGCCGCCATTCACAACGGCACGTTCCGTTTCTGCAATTCTTTGGCGATGCGCTGGACTGCCTTGTTGGCTGTCGCACGCTTCTGCTGCGACGTGGACTGGTTGAAGGCTCCCGTAGCCTGGTCGTACATGCGCAAAAGCGTATTGCTGTCGGCCCCGCGGATGTTGCCATGATTGAAAGGAAAACCGTTATAGTTCATGTTTCGGCTACCTCTTCGCGATTTCCAAGGACTGTCTCCACAGATCCATATCGTTTCGTAAGCTTCGGGTTTGACGCGATGATCTTTCCATCGTGGTCCGACGTCAGGAAGTAGCTGTTGGCAATTCTGGCGGTAGTGGCATCCGCGCCGACAAAGACATTGACGCGGTAGTGATCTTCCCAGAGCCGCCACACTTGCACCTTGTGCAGGCCCGGGGGTTCGCCGAGCCTGTGCATTACCTGTTCTCGAATGAGGGTCTTCTGCGTCTCGCGTTGATGCTGCTGGATGTCTTTGTGTTGCTCGCGCTGCTCTGCCATGGGCATCACATTTCTCCCGGTCACCGCGACAGTACCCTGATGGAAATCAGCTGCTGTTGCCCAAACGGTAAATCAATTGCGAGAGTTCTCGCTCTAAGCCTCTCAGGTTCTGGTTGATCCCTTCGATCATCTTGGCAAGGCCATCGCCCCCTTGATCGGCCGCCGTGTTCAAATGGTCTTGAGCTTTAAAGAGCGCATCGAGAGCTTTTTCCAAGCCCGACATGGCGGATCCATTTCTGCCGGTGCGCCATCCATCGCGCGCCGCCGCCTGTTGTTTGTTTTCTTCTTGCCGGCTGGCCTGGTTCTGAGGCTGTCGCTCGGGTAGTTGTTCGCTTGCGTTCACGAACATGCTCCTTCGTCATGGAAGCTGGCTGCGTGCAAACGAAACGCCGGATCCCATTCGGTGTGGCATCCTTTCCGCTCCGGTGCGAGGCTTACCAACTCGCCTTGCGGACGCCGGGGATCAGACCGCCGCTGGCCAAGTTGCGGAAGCAGATGCGGCAGATGCCGAACTTGCGATACACCGCGCGTGCCCGGCCACATAACTTGCAGCGGCGCTTAATACGAATCCGTTCGCGGGGCGCCATCTTGACCTTATCGGGAGTCAGCCTGCTGGACTCCAGCTTCTTCATCTGGCGATGGAATTTGACGTTTTGTGCTTCGGTTGTCATGGTTGCAGTCATCTCCGTTGATTCTTCCGCCACCTTCTCGAAAGACGCATGAGGCGCTCACGGGCTCGGAGAGGTCAAACCCGCCGAGTTCATGCAACTGGCGCCGTAGTGCCTCTCAGCGGGCTCTTTGGTCTACTGGCAACGAGGATCCGCTCCCACACTTCCCAACGATGAACGGGAACTTCTTCATCGATATCAAAGCCCAGTCGTACCTTTCCGCCTTTGATCTCGAGCACGGTGATTTTGAGTACGTGCTCGAAGCCGTCGCAGCCTCCGACGACAACGGCTTCCTGCAGTTTCCTCGACAAGACCAACATGGTAGAACCTCCGTTATTATGACGGATTGCCTGGCCCACTCCCGCTCCAGGTCTCCCCAGGGACGCTCCGGTCGAGCAGGAACACCTGCACCACGGTGCCGGTCGCGAACATCTGCATCACGGCGCCGGTAGTCGTCTCGACTTCTGCGGTCGCTTCGCGCACCTCCACCCCGATGATTCGGTTGATCTCTTGCCGTAGCACCTGGCAGGAGTTATCGAACAGCTGGCGGTGAAACTTCTGCATCTGAGCTGCGCCGGTCGGGCTCTGAGCCACGGCTTTCTCCGCCGGCGACAAGGCCCCGCGCAGCGTAATCACCAGCGTGTCCGCGCTCAGGACCACCGTCACCGACTTGGGCGCGTGGCCCGTACGCTGCCGCTCGAAAGCGCTGGCCGCTCGGGCGATCTGCTCTGCCATGGTTGCCTTGGATTCATCCATCGGTTCGTCTCTGCGGCTTGCAACCGCGCCGTGTTGGCGAAGGCGAAAAAAAGCCGACGTGGTCGAACACCCTGAACGGTTCGACCACGTCGGCTTACTCGTCAACCGGCCCCCCGGCACAGCCGGGATGCCTTTCATCTAGTCATCCGACGACTTCGAAAAGGCGCTGGGCAGATCCCCTTCACGCCCACTAACGCTCCATTAATTCTATATTACAGCTAGGAACAAGGAAAGCAAGTGCATTATTGCTCCACGCTTGGTATTATGGGTTTCGGGTTCCCTGGCGACCAAAGACTCCGGTTGTGTCGCGCGGGGCAGGCAATTGCCCCTGCGGGCCTCCGACTGGGAATGCGGGCAGGTTCGAGGGCACCATGAAATCACAGGGAGAAATCGAAGCTGCGATCTGCGAAGGGATCACGCGCTTCGAACAGGAATACATGGGCCGCGGACCCAAGGACATTCATACCCACCTGATTGGGGATCTTCTCGTGGTCCGTCTCCAAGGTGTCTTGACTGCGGCCGAGCAGCAGCTGGTCAAGTCGCTCCCCGCTGAGAAAGGAAGAGATCTGCTCAAACAGGTCCGGACTCACCTGATCGAAGCAGCCCGACCCGTCATGGAGGCGATGGTCGAGCAGCTCACCGGCGCCAAAGTATTGAGCCTGCACCATGACATTAGCACGGTAACCGGCGAAGAGATGGTGCTCTTCACCTTGGCAGCATTGCCGCAGTTTCGCGAACCAAAGAAAAAGTAGGGCATCGGGTGAGCCTGCGCTTCATGCTCATCTCTGTGCCCAAAGGCCAGTGACTTGGCGATAACGAAGAAAGGAAGTGACCAATGGCGAACTATAATAGGCCAGCCGAAAACCGCAGAGCGCGCCTCAAACGGCGTCACCGTGAAGTGAGGCGGTTCGTCGAGCAGTGCGAAGCAACCAACCGAAGTGCTCAAGCAAAGGGAGAGGCGCCGACAGATTTCACCAAGGCTATACGAGACTTTGCGGAGTTCAGAAAGTAGCCTCGCCCAGCACAGCGATCGACTACGCTTGCCTGGCGACCGATCCCGCAATCCAGCCACGACGGACGCCGGCCGAGCCGAAGCCTATCCCCCGAGGGAGGTGGCAATGTTCAGTCGTAACGAAGTACCGGAGAGTTTCCGTCCGTTTTTCTGCGGAAAGCCCTGATCTACCCGGCCACGCCGGCGCATTGCTACCGAATGAGCCCAACAAACGCACTCGGCCTTCTGGGCCAGCGCGATGCGACAAACCCCCGTGGCCGTTGAAGACGGCCGCGGGGGTTTGTCCAATCTGACCATCCAGCGCCTCAATGACCTTGTGGGGCCGCAAGTGTCAGAACCTGCCCGGCTGCGGTGAGCGCCCAGGCGCCGGCGGAGTTGCCATTGGCGTCAAAGGACTGCTCGTAGACCTGGTTATCTGCCATGACGGCAAACAACTCTTCATGGTCCATGCCGTCGAAGCCGACCGCGATCGATTGCGCCTGTCCCGGCTGGGTCAAGACGTAATTGCCCACGGAATTGCCCGAAGCATCGAACTTCAGCGCGTAAACTTGGCTATCGGAAAGCAGAATGACGAACAACTCCGGGTCGCCGGACCCGTCCATACCCACCGCGATCTGCTTGACCGCCCCCGCTTGGACCAGCTGGTAACTGCCCAGTGGATTGCCCGCGGCGTCGAACTTGAGCGAATAAACCTGGCTGTCCGACATCATGATGACGAACAGCTCGGGGTCGCCGCTGGCATCCGCGCCGACGGCGATCTGACTCACCTGCCCTGGCTGGGCCAGCACCCAACCGCTGAGCGGATTGCCCGCCGCATCCAACTGAGCGTAATAGACCTGATGGTCAGTGCCGATCGCAAACAGCTCGGGATTATGGCTGGCGGTGGCGGCCAGCGTGACCGACTGCACGGCGGCTCCCGTGATCGCCGTGTAGCTGCCCACGGGGTTGCCCTCCGGGTCAAACTGGGCGATGGCGGCCTGATTGTTCACGCCGACAGCCACCAGCAGGGGCAGGCCGGAGGCATCGTTACCCGCCGTAATGGATTGCACTTGATAGTAAAAACCGGGATGGACCGGGAAGAAGCCGCTTCCATTGCCAGCGTTGTCGAAGACTTCGGCATAGACCTGGCCGTCGCTGAGCCCAATGCCAAAGACCTCGTATCCTGCACCTTCCAGTCGGGCCACCGCAATCGCCGAGAACTGTCCGGGCGCCGTCAGGAAGTAACCGCCCGTCGGGTTGCCGTTGGCATCGAGTTTCCGGCCGTAAATCTGGTGATCGGCTTCCAGCACGAAAGTCACCGATGGCTCACCGATGAATCCCGGTTCGACAGCCCCGATGGAGACACCGGTCTGAAGGAACAACGCCGGTCGGGGAAAGCCCCGTTCGTCGCTGGTCGGGGCGTCGGTGGCGACGCCGTTGCCGATGGCCAAGCTGTTGGGCATCGGGAACTCCGTCAGCAGGACCTGCTGGTCGGTGCTCGAGCCGGCCGTCGGGCCACTGTTGATGGCATTCAGCGGAAAGAGATTGGGGGGCCCGAATTTATCGGTCGCTGACGTCAGGCCCGGGATGCCGGGGGCGCCAAGCAGGTTGCCGCCACCATCGACCAAGAGAACTTGGGTGAAAATGTCCTGGCCCATGCCGCCTGCGGTGTTCCCGGAGACAATCGTGTTCTGCAGCCGGAGGATGCCCGCACTGCCATCCGCAATGCCACCGCCAAAGCGCCCGGCCGTGTTGCCGTTGATGGTGTCGTTCAGAAGCAGCAAATCGCCGGAGGCGCCGCTCAGGGACGGAGCGAGGCCGAGGGCCCCGCCGTCGAGGAGCGTGGAGTTGGCGAACAAGGTATCGTTGATCAGCGAGGAGGCGCTTCCGGTAGCGATCGTGCCGGAGCCTGCGAAGAACACGCCGCTGCCGCCGTTCACCGCGTTGTTGAGGTTGAACGTCGAGGCGATGATCCCCAGCTGGACGCCGTTGAAGAACACGCCGCCGCCCAGGAAGCTGGCAACGTTGGCCGTGAACTGCGAGTTGGTGATGGTCAGCGTCCCCCCCGCCTGATTGATGCCGCCACCGAAGCCGTTGGTGAAATTGACAGCCGTGTTGTTGACGAACCGGCTGTTGCTGACACTGACCGTGGCCATGGCGCCGGGCACATCCAAACCCCCTCCCTGACCACCGGGACCGACCACAACGGGGTCGCCGCCGTTGGTGCCCACCGCATGGTTGTTGACCAGGCTGACGCGCGTCAGAATCAGCGAAGCAGCGGCATCCTCGATCCCGCCGCCGTTGGGAGCGGAGTTCCCGGCGATCAGCGTGTTGGTCACCGTGGCCGTGCCGCCGGAGAAGAAGATCCCGCCGCCACCGCCGGTGCCGTCGTTCTGGTTGCCCAAGGCAACGTTGTTTACGATGACACTGTTGCTGATCGTGGTCGTCGTACCGTCGCCGCCGGCCTGGATGCCGCCGCCGTTGGTCCGCGCATAATTCATGAGGAAGTTGCTGTTGGTGACGGTCAGGTTACCGAGCATGTTCTCATCGCCGAAACCGCCGCCGGTCGAGCCGGAGAAGTTGTTCTCGACGGTGCAGTTGTTGATGGTGACCGTTCCATTGCCGGCGTTGCCGATGCCGCCGTCGATCGTGAAGGCGATGTTGCCCGTGACCTGGACGGTGTCCAGAGTCAGGTTGGCGCTGACGGGGCCGATGTTGTCGAGCCAAATACCGGCGCCCTGGTTGACACAGGTGTTGTTGTCGATCGTGGTGCCGGTGTTGATGAACACCTTGCCTTGGCCATCGGTTTCGACACCGCCGCCCGCGTCCCCGGCGTGATTGTTGGCGATCAGGGTGCCGTTTTCGATGGTAAGCGTCCAGGGCGCGTTCACGAGGTTTTCCATCGAGATGCCGCCCCCATCCGCAGTCGCAAAGTTGTTCGTGAGGACCATGTGGTCGAGGACCACACTGGCCATGCCGATGGAGCGGATGCCGCCGCCACTGCCATTGGCGCCGTCGGCCGGCGCGGCATCGCCATTCTGGATGGTGAAATTGCGGAAGGTCACGGTGAACGGCGTGGGGACATTGTCGACGTTGATGTCGAAAACTCGGCTGTGGAAGCCCCCATCCACCGCGACGAAGCCCCCACTGGTGTTGGCGATGATAAGGTTCCCGCCCGTGGCCTG
>Ga0070734_10003686_pt1 | contig 15598 bp, 14 predicted proteins | sample Coa_R1_8_FD_66444 | JGI IMG/M metagenome (GOLD analysis project Ga0070734, IMG submission 66444) | Surface soil microbial communities from Centralia Pennsylvania, which are recovering from an underground coalmine fire - Coalmine... | ecosystem: Environmental > Terrestrial > Soil > Unclassified ...
TTAGAGCGTGCAAGTGAAGATTTGCTGAACCCTTTCTTGCACCAAAAACACTTTCTTGCAGCAGCGGCTCGCTAGAATGAACCGATGCTTTTCACGCTGCTCAGGAAGCTCCACACCTATGCGGGACTGTTGACGTTTGTGCATCTGGGGGTCTATGGGATCGTGGGATTGACGGTGCCGTTCTTGCGGGTATCCCCGGCGCATGCGCTGATTGTGCGATATCAAAGTTTTCCAGTTCCAAAGAACCTGACCGACCCGCAAGTAGCTGAACAAATCTGCTCCTTGCTCGGACTTTCGCTGGCCACGACTCGCAATAGCCTGCCGCTTTATCTTTACACCTGCACGAAACCACCGCCGCTTTTCATTCCGGCGACTGGCGAATGCAGTTGTGGGCGGATTACAACGAGTTCGCCATGTGGTGCCTCGCGGGGATCATCTCCTCCGGTTTTGCCATGTTCCTTCTTTCGCGCTGGCGCAGCATGCTGGCTTGGATTTCGCTGGCCGCCCGCTGCTTTATTCGGCGCGCTCTATTTCTTCGCGAGTTGAGCATGTATCAGAAGCTGCGAGCGATTCATCTTTCCACCGCGCTGTTTTCGCTGGTATTCCTGCTGGCCTTTACTATCGGCGCGGTGGCGTTCGCGCGCGATCCTTTCCATGCGCCGGGATAGCCAATAGTACTCATGGGACTTCCGTGATGCCCTCGCCCTTGTAATGATTTATCGCGCATGGTACGCTTGACCAAATTTTCTTTATGAACAAGCTTGCCGGAACGCTTCTTCTGTTCATCGGGATGTCCTCAACCGCGTTCTCTTGCGCAGTGCAAGCGCCAGAGATCGATGGCGCTACAGGAGTAGCCGCTCTGGTTCTTCTGTCCGGCGGGTTGTTGGTGATCCGTGCACGGAGAAACAGGAAATAGAAAGGCACTGAACATGACAAGAATTACGGCTTTCGCATTCATCTTGATCGGGACCGCAGGTTTCGCGGTTGCAGGAGGGCCGGTTGTTCCCGAGATCGATCCGGCGATGGGAATTGGTGCCTTGGCATTGCTCTCCGGTGGGTTGCTGGTGATTCGTGCGCGGAGGAAAAAATAGAAAAGGAATGAAAATGACAAAACTAATTGCTTTCGGACTTCTCTTGATTGGAACTGCCGCGGTGGTAAGCGCAACCCCGGCGGTACCTGAAATCGATCCGGCATCTGGAGTATCGGCTCTCGCGCTACTCTCCGGCGCGCTGCTCGTATTCCGCGCTCGGCGTAAGAACTAACTTCCGGATCCAGTCAAAATGCTTTCGGGCGCAGCGGTTTCGGCGTTCTTGCGGAACGGCTGCGCCAGCATAAACCCGATTCCGAGGCTCTCTTCGTTCTGAAATCCCTTGAGCCCTGTCACGATTCCCGCATCGCCGGCCGCAGGCGCGTCCGCATAGGTTCCAAACAACCGGTCCCAAAAGCCGAAGATGTCGCTCAAGTTTTTGAACTGCTCGCCAACTTCTTCCGAGTGATGGATGCGATGCATATTCGGCGTGACCAGGACGGCACGCATCGGCTTATCCAGCCAGCCCGGTAGCGATGCATTGGCATGAATGAAAAAACTCTGCAGCACGCTGCCCAATTCAGCCAGCAGAACGGCCACGAGTGGAGGCGCCAGCAGCGCCACCGTTAAAAGATACGTTCCCTGCGTAAACAGCACTTCGATTGGGTGAACGCGGAGCGCCGTGGAAATGTCGAACTCAGGATCGGAGTGATGCACCTGATGCACTCGCCAGAGTGCTCCCACCGTATGGCTCAGGCGATGGGTGAGGTAGCGAACCAAGTCTAGCATCAAAATCGCAACCGCGCATCGCACAACATAAGGCAGCCACGGCTTGTTCAATATTCCGTATTTGCTTTCGCTGACATGGGCGGCCATCACTACGGGACTGATGCGGTAAAGCGCCACGGTCGCGACCGTGCACACAATCAGGATCACGCCGTGCTTGCCCCAACGGCGTTCGGTTGCGGTCGTTTCGCGCAGCGGCCGCAACGATTCCCAAACCGCGCATGCGAGAAACGCGCCGACAAACGAGATCCAATAGGCCGCACTTTCGACGTGAATCCAATGCACGGTGTCCCATGGTAAGCCAGGGAAACGAGTGCGTCAATGAGGTACTGGAAGTACTATAAGGTGTTTACCCCAGCGGAATTGCGAATACAAAACCGATAGTATCGAAATATGGTGCTCCATGGCCTGGTTCTGCTAGCGGCTCTCACCGTGAGGTCGGACCAAACGCCGTTGCGATCGGGCTGTGAGGTCTCCGACCAGAGCCTGGCATCGCTTGCGGCAGGCACGCCGGTCGAGGTTTTGTTCCGGGTTGCGGACGGCTCAGATTGTTTTAAGGTATCCGCCACGGTCGACGGCAAAACCGTGATCGGATATGTGGCGCCTTCCGCGCTTTCGAACGTGGATCAGTTCGAGAAACAGCGAACCGCTGCAGTTTCGCTCGACTCGTCGCGCGCGCTCAATCCAGTGGAGGCGGAGTCGAAAAAGGTGGCCGCCCGGTCCGGCGATCCGGACTTGCAACGTGCCGGCCAAATGCTGGAAGCGAATCAGCCCACGCGCGCGCTGGAGATTCTGGAGCCGATGCTCAAGCGCGATCCGAAGAATGCGGATTTGCTGCTGCTGGCCGGCGTCGCCGCGTATCGCGCCGATCAGGCCCGCGTCGCCCTGGATTATTGGAAGCAGTCCCTCGATTTGCGGCCCAACGATTCGCTCTCGCGCGTTTACGACAAAGTTCGACGGGAATCGGAAGCGGATCGCAGCGGAGACAAAATCTACGGACTGCACGTCGCGCTGCGTTACGAAGGACAGACCTTACCCGCCGAAACGGCGCGCGCCGTTGTGGCGACACTCGATGATGAGTTCAGCCGGGTTTCCAGTCTTTTGGGATGTTGGGCCGATGAACGCATCGTCGCCATCGTGCAAAGCCGCGATGCTTATTTGCGCAGCACCGGTGCGGCCGAGTGGAGCGGCGGCCAATATGACGGACGCATCCATATTTCCTGGATGGACGGGACGGACGTCAGCCGGGAAATGCGCCGCAGACTGGCGCACGAATTGGTCCACGCTTGCCTGACGAATCTTTCGGCAGGACGGACGCCAGCGCCCGCCTGGCTGCAGGAAGGGCTGGCGCAAAAGCTTTCGGGCGATACGCTATCGGTAGCTGCGCGCGACCATCTGCGCGAGTTGGCAGAGGCGCACCAGATCCCGCGGTTGGAAGACCTGCGGCAGAACTGGTCGCGCATGAGCACCGAGAACGCGCGGATCGCCTACAATCTGGCGCTCGCGGCAGCCGATGCTTTATATGACAACTACTCGAGCTACGGAATCAGGAACGTGGTCGGGAATCCGCAAGTCCTGCAGCAGGTGACTGCGGATTTGGATAAGAAACTCGGGTTGTAGAAAGAATTCGTGGATTCCTCGAATTCTGAATTGACGCCAAACTACGAGGCGATCGAGACCACTCCCCGTTCCTTGAGCCCGCTGAGAGCGAGGCCATAACGGCCGCGTACGCCGGTCTTCTCAAAGATGTGTTTGAGGTGAATTTTAACCGTTCCGGGGCGTATCCCGAGTTCCACGGCGATTTCTTTGTTTTTGAAGCCTTGCTCCACCAGTTGCAGCACCTGCTGCTCGCGCGGGGTGAGCTCCGAGCGCGGATGGCGGCCTGGTAGCACAGAATCCCGGAAAACGGAGTCTTCCATCCAAGTGCGGCCGCTTGCGACCGTCCGAATGCAGGCCAACAGACTAGTAAGTTCGGCGGTTTTCCTTACGATTCCGCTGGCGCCGGCCTGCAGCAGGCGAAGCGCTTCTGCCTCCGTCATGGAAACGCCCCAGACCATGAGAATGGGTGCTCGATCCAGCAGTTTTCGATCGTGAATCCAGTCCAGCACGGCACGCATGCCGAAGCCTTTATCCAGGACTACGATATCCGGCGAATGAGTTCCAATGAATTCCGCAGCCGTCTCGAGCGAGTTTAGGGTATCCAGAAACTCCAGATCCGGGCTCGACCCCAGCAGGTTCTTGAGCCCCTCGGCGGTGATCGGCTGCGTGTCGCAGATTGCTATGGTTTGTTTGGCGTGGGTTTCAGGCATTTTCTTTCTTTTGTTCGCGACACACCCTTTCGATTGAGGTGCTTTTGCCGATATCTCAACTGGCTGATCTTATCGGCGAGGGCGTTCGAAGGTTTAGTTGAATCAGGGGGGGAAGGCTCTCATGTTATCATCACTTCTAGCCGATTTGATCGATAGGACTTCTAAAGGAAGAGGTCCGTCCCAGCGCCAATGCCCCAGCCGGAAGCCGCCCGAAACAATGGTAAATGGAAGGCGCTGTTTATCTGTCCTAACTCTAAGGTATCCAGAGAGTTAGCCCCGCTTCTAAACCACTTCCTCCCGGCCTTTAGCAGTCATGAAGTGACCGCCTATCCGAACCGCCATCAGATTGCGGATTTACTGGCCACTCATGCACCTAGCTTATGCTTTGTAGAGATAAGCGATCCGCCTGACCGCGCCTTGGCGATTATCCCGGAACTGTTACGGCTCGATCCCAAGCTGCCCATCGTGGCGGTGCTGGCCAGCAACAATCCGGAGATGGTCTTGCGCTGCTTACGGCAGGGGGCCAGCGATTTCCTGATCCAGCCGTTCACCATCGAGCAGGTGGATGCGGCGCTGCAGAAAATCGCCCGCTTGCACCCCGGGCGCACCAAAAATCCAGGCAAGGTGTACTGCGTCATGCCGGCGAAAGGTGGCTGCGGCGCCAGCACCATCGCGAGCAATTTAGCTTATCAGCTCAAGCGTTTAGGGGACAAACGTATCCTATTAGCTGACCTCGACCCGCTCGCTGGGACGATGTCGTTTCTGCTGAAAATCAAGTCCAGTTACAGCTTCATGGATGTGCTGCAGCGCTCGGGTGAAATGGACGTCGACCTATGGAAAGCGGTAGTCACCGCGCGGCAAGGAGTCGATGTTCTGCTTTCTCCGGAAGTGATGGCGGAGGGTGTTAGCGAAGTAGCCGATGCTCGGAGCATTATCGAATACGCCCGCGGCACCTACGAGCTTGTGGTGCTGGATGCGGGCGGCGTTTATGGTGACTGGAACCTCAGCCAGGCGCAAATTGCGGACGAGATTCTGCTCATCACCACCAATGAGCTCACGTCACTCCAGGCGGTGCAGCGATCCCTGACCTATTTGGAAAACAACGGGGTGGACCGGTACAAGATTCGATTGATCGTGAACCGCTACGATCGCCATGTCGGGTTAAATAAGGATGTAATCGGAACCGCCTTGCACATGGACATTTTTCATCTGATGCCGGCCGATTACGACGCCATTCAAAAAGCGCTCATGGAAGGCAAGCCGCTGGCGCAGAGCACCAGTTTCGGAAAAAGCGTCACCGCGCTGGTAGACAGATTAGGCGGAAGCTCGGAGATCCCGAAAAAGGGAACTTCGTTGTCCGGGCTGTTGTCGCTCTTTTCGCGGACGTCGTCTTAACTGCGTTTGCGCCACGACTACTTCGGGCGGGCTTCCACGCAGAAGAGCTTCCCGATGGTCTCGCAACTCACCACTTCAAAACCGGCGCTTTCCAACATTGCAAAAACTTTCGGCTTGCGGAAGAAGTAGACCGGGCATCCGCGAATGAATTGAAGGCGCACTTTACGGACGGGCATCCGCCAAGTCCAGAAGCGAGGCCAAGCCGACAGGAACGTTTGGTTGGTAAGGTTCCGAATCAAGCGCAGCCGCTCCGGTGGATCCTGAATATAATCCCAGAATCCGATGGCGATGGTGATATCGAACTTTCGGCCGGTCTTCCAATTCAACACATCACTCAGAACGAAATCGCAGCTCTCCGCGACCCCATCCCGATTCACTAGCTGCTCGGCCAGCTTCAACATGTCCGGAGCGACGTCAACCCCCGTGATGTGGCCGGCGCCGCGTTTGGCGAATTCGGTGACGAAACGTCCGGAGCCGCAGCCGATGTCGCAAATCGTTTTGCCGCGGACGTCGCCGCACTTTTGCATCACCCAGTCGAACCGCTGGTAGATATCTTTACGGAAGAAGCGGTCCAGGAACCGGCTGAATCCGCTCTTGTTTTCGCCCGTGTAGATGGCGTCGAATTCCGCCGCGATGGTGTTCCAGAACCGGGCCACCTGCGGCATATTGTCTTGCTTCATCCGGAGATTGCTTCCTTAAAAGAGAATGTGGGCGCCGAATCGGCCAGGCCGCTATCGCGGAAGCTGGAAAACTCGCCCAGCGCCAGAAGCTTCCGCAGGCGAGGTTCGGTGTGGTGCAGATTTGTATAGTGCCGCAAGCGCGATCTCAAGGGGCCCGCCAGGCGCGGCTGTTCCGGATCGAGTTCCCAAGGATGGATATAGCTCACAACCGGTAGCCCTTCGCGCCACGCCCGCGCGACACCCGCCTTGGTATACCAATAGGGCAGCATGCGCAAGTATCCGCCTCCGGCCACCGGAAGGTTGGGCCCGGCGCTAAATCGGAAAGTCGCCATCGGAAATTCGATAATCGGGCCAAAGGGCGTTTCTACACGGAATGGTCCACGCGGAGCGCTGGGAACTCCGTACACATCGTGCTTGATGGGGAACACGCTGGAATCGTACCGGAAGCCAAGCTCGGCGAGCATATCGAGTGCCCATGCCGAACGGCCCGTGATGGAAAAGCTCGGCGCCCGATAGCCGTAAATCGCGACTCCCGCCGCCTGCTCAATGGCATTCTTGGCTTCGAGCGTATCCGCACGGAATTCGTCGGGCGTGAGTTTATAAATGAGGCGATGCCAGTAGGAATGGCAGGCCGGTTCATGGCCACGTTCGGCAATTTCCCGCACAAGTTTCGGATAGCGTTCCGCCACCCATCCCAGGATGAAAAAAGTGGCCGTGGTGTGAGAATCATCCAGCAAGTCTAGGATGCGTTCGGTGTTGTGTACGACGCGGCATTGGTAATCGTCCCAGCTTGTACGCGGGATGGCGCCCGCAAAGGCCTCGACGTGGAAATAATCTTCGACATCGACGGAGATGATGCTCCGGCGGTTCATGCGTCTTTCCAGTATAGGGCGTTCATCGTTTCTCGTTCACTTCCAGGCCATTCGGCGGCGCGCGGTGAGTGCATGGTAAACACCGAAAAACGTCGCCGCGTTGATCATTGAGAAGTAATAGGGCAGCATGAGAGGCCTGGGGCGCAGGCGTACGATGGCGCCGGCGGCGGCCAAAGCGTAGAAGAGCAGTTGTCCGAAAAAGATGGCCCGGTAGAACGGCGAGTCCAGGAGCAGCAGATTCGCCGCCAGCGCGGTGAGCATGGCGAAGGGAACCAGGAGTCTTGCGAATTTGTGCGAGAGAAAAAAGAAGAGCGGCAGCGGCCGGAACGGATGCAGCAATCCGCCGATCTCGCGCAATTGTTGAATGTTTCCGGTCATGATCCGGATGCGCCGGCCGAAGCCGGTCATTTCGCGGGCTTCTTCGTAGACGATGGCGCAGGGTTCGTATACGGCTCGATAGCCTTTCGCCAGCACAGAAACCGGGATTACGTAATCGTCGTTGATGGTTTCAGGATCAGGAAACGGATAGAGATCCTTGCGAATGGCGTGCAGGTGGCCGTGGCCGCCCAAAGTGGAGGCAAGCTGCGATTCCTTCACTTTCAGAAACGTTTCGTAGCGCCAGTAGAAATCCTCCGAGCTTCCAATGTTCACCTCATCGGCTTTAACCACCTTATACAGGCCGCTGACGGCGCCGACCTCCGGATCAGCGAAACTTTCCACCAGCTTCCGGACCGAATCGCGCAAAAGCATTGCGGGAGCATCGGAAAACACCACAATCTCGCCGCGCAGTTCGGCCATACTCTCGTTCAGCGTGGCCACCTTACCACGATTCTGCTCGAATGCCAGCACCCGAACGCGCGTTCCGTCGGCGCGCGCGCGGGCAGCGGCGACCGTGTCGTCGCGAGAGCCGTCGGAAGCGACGATGATTTCGATGCGATCGGGCGGATAATCCAGCGCAAGTGAATTATCGATCTTGCGCGCAATTACATCGGCCTCGTTGTGGGCGGGAATCAAGAGAGAAACCGATGGCGTGATGGGCTGCTTTCTTACATCCCGGCGGATCACCAATCGGAGTGCGAGCAGGAGCAGCGGGTATCCTGCGTATGCATAAAGGGGCAGGAAGACGGCGATCCAGAACGTGATTTGCGCCAGCACTGATTAAGCAACCCGAACTTCCCGGAACCACAACTCGAGCATTAACAACTTCCAGAGATGGTGATAATTGTCGCGCCGTCCTCGATCGTGCTCTTCGAGCAGGTAGCGTACAAAACGCGGAGACACGATGCCGCGATTCAGGAACGAGGGACTCGTCAGGTGATCCCACAAGAAGCTGCGCAGCGATCCGCGAAACCAGCGCGCGAGCGGAACACCGAATCCGCGCTTCGGCTGACGCAGCAGTTCGGCAGGCAAACGATCGCCCAAGGCTTGGATGAAAATATCCTTGCCGCGCCCGTTGCGCAGCTTCCATCCGTGCGGAATGCGGGCGGCGAGATCGGCGAGCTGGTCATCCAGCATTGGGCATCGGACCTCGAGCGAGTTCGCCATCGACATGCGATCCACCTTTACCAGCATGTCGCCGGTCAGTTTTACCTTCGCTTCGAAAATCATGGCTTGCGTCAGCGCGTCGGCGCCATTGGGAAGCAGGAAGCGTGCCAGGCCTTCCGGAAGCGCGCTGGATGGCTGCCACTCCGGCATCAACAGACGGTTGAGTAGAAAGTGCGGCCCCTCATGCTCGAAGTAACGTAGTAAGGCGGTGGGCCGGCTGATCATGCGCAAGTAGTTTTTTCCGTAGGCGGAATAGGGTAGCAAATCCGCGATTTTCGAGAGGGCTGTTCGCGCGGACTGTGGAATGCGATCGAGCGGGCGCTGTCTCTCAACATCGAAAAAGCTCTGATATCCGCCAAACAACTCGTCGCCGCCATCGCCGGTCAGCACGACTTTCACGTGCTGCGCCGCGAATTCGGACACCAGATACGTCGGAATGGCGGAGGAATCCGCGAACGGTTCATCGAAGTGGCGCACCAATTTCGAGACCAGGCCCACGGAATCCGGCCGAACGACCAGCTCGTGGTGATCGGTGTTGTATTTCCGGGCGAGGAGCGCAGCCAGCGGAAGCTCGTTGAATTCCGCTTCCTCGAAGCCGATGGAAAATGTTTTCACTCGCTCTTTGGTCTGCAACGCCATGGACGCCACCACGGACGAGGAATCGATGCCGCCGCTCAGAAAAGCTCCAAGCGGAACGTCAGAGATCAGACGCATCCGCACGGATTGGTCGAAAATGTGACGAAGCTGTTCGTGCGCGGTGGATTCCGTGAATCCCTGCACAGGCCGCTCCGCGGGCGTGGGAAGTTTCCAATACGAAGCTTCGTCGGTCTTCCCGTTCGCGTAGTAGCGAAGCCAAGAGCCGGGCGCGAGTTTCCGGATGGCCTGGAATGGACTCCACGGATCGGGAATATAGTTGAACTGGATATATAACTGGAGTGCCTCCCGGTCGATCTCAAGTGGCACGCCGGCCGCGCGCAGGCATTTCAATTCGCTGCCGAAATAGAGACCTTCGGGGAGGCTCGCGTAGTAGAGCGGTTTCTTGCCAAAACGATCGCGTACCAGTAACAGCGAGCGATCGCGCGAATCCCAAATCGCATAAGCGAACATGCCGCGCAGTTTCGCGATCCCAGCGGTACCTTCCTCTTCGTAAAGATGGACCAGCGTTTCGGTGTCGCTCGCAGTCTTGAAGCGATGTCCAGCACGGATCAGCTCCGCCCGTAACTCGTAAAAGTTGTAAATCTCTCCGTTCAAGACCACCCAAACGGTGCCATCTTCATTCGAGATGGGTTGATGGCCGGTATTGAGATCGATGATGCTGAGGCGGCGCATGCCGATGCCACACGAGCCATCGATGTTGTAGCCATCATCATCGGGTCCACGATGCCGGATCTGATCGCACATTGCGCGGATCGCTGCGATGTCGACGGGCCGGTGGCGCAAGAACTGTCCGGCAATGCCGCACATATTACGGTGATCTGATTATCGCAACTTCAGGCGAAACATTTTGGCCGCGAATGAACGCGGATGAACGCGAATAAGAAAGGTAGAATGAACCGTGCGTAGTGCCCGCGAGATCGCGTTTCGTCTGAAGCAGGAGCTGACCAACGCCTATCAATTCGCAAACCCGCCCGACGTACAGCTCACTCCGGACTTTAAGCCGCGGCTGAAACTTCCCGATTCCACACCGGTTGCGACCGCACTCCGGGGAACGCGGTTTGCTTCCGAGGTGGACGCCTTGGCGAAACAGATTCGCGAACATCGCTTTCCGATCTTCGGAAGGACCGTCGACACAGGCCCCGATATTCCGTGGCGGCGCGACCCTGCCAGCGGTGTGGAGACCGGGCTCGCCTATTTCCGGCGGATCCGCTATTTGGATACACGCGCGAGCGGCGATCACAAATTCATTTGGGAGCTGAATCGGCATCAGCATCTGGTGACTCTGGCCCAGGCATTTCTGTTGGGCGGTGATCCAACGTATCTGGCAGAAATTCGGATGCAACTGGAGAGCTGGTTCGCGGCGAATCCGTATCATCGCGGAATCAACTGGGCCAGTGCGCTCGAAGTCGCGTTTCGCGCGATGGCCTGGATGTGGACCTATCATCTGATCGGCGAGAAAATGGTGGCCGAGTTTCGAATGAAATGGCTGCGCCAGCTCTATCGGCATGGATGCCACCTGGAACACAACCTCTCCTTCTATTTTTCGCCGAACACGCACTTGCTGGGCGAAGCCCTGGCTCTGCACGCACTGGGGATGTTCTTCACTGGAATCGGAAGAGCGGCAAAGTGGGAGCAGCTTGGCGCGCGTGTGATGCGCGAACAGATGGTCCGGCAAGTTCACTCAGACGGCACACACATTGAACAGTCGGCCTATTATCACCTGTACGCGACGGACATGTTTCTGTGGCATGCAATCCTCGCAAAACCCGACAGCGACTACATGAACAAGCTGGAAAGAATGGTGGATTATCTGCACGCTGTCATGGGTCCGTCGCGGACGCTTCCTTTTCTTGGCGACGACGATGGCGGCCGGTTGTTTTATCCGTACGGGGCGCGCAATCGATTCGGCCGGGCCACACTCGGAACCGCGAGCGCGGTATTGAATCGATCGAACTGGCAGTGGTCGCGCGAGGATCTGCACGAGCAAGCCGTCTGGTGGCTCGGCGCGGATGTGCTGAATCGCGCGCCAGGGGAAGGCAGGTGGGAGTCGCGGCTGTTTTCCGATGCCGGTGTGGCGGTGCTCGCATCCGGGGAGAACCAGGTGATTTTTGATAGCGGCCCGTTCGGACCGTGGAGCGCGGGGCACAGCCACGCCGATGCGTTGAACATTGTGGCTCGCTGCGGCAATGACGAAATCCTGACCGACCCGGGAACTTTCACCTACGTGGCCGAACCAAAATGGCGCGATTGGTTTCGCGGCACCGAAGCCCATAACACGATCCGCTTGGATGGCCGGGACCAAGCGACGCCGGCCGGTCCGTTCCGTTGGGCCAATCTGCCCGAGGTCACGATTCTCTCGTGGAAAACCAACGCAAAGCGCGACGCCATTGAAGGAGAATGCAGGTATCGCGGATTCACGCATCGCCGCACCGTGGAATTTCAAAAACCCGCGACGGTCTTGATCATCGACGAAATCGACGGCCCGCCGGGCGAGCATAACGTCGAGCAGTTTTGGCACCTGGGATCCCTGGATGCGCGCGCGCGTTTGGAACTACCCGAGGGGGGCGGATTGGTGGAGAGTTGGAGATCGGACGTCTTCGGCGAAAAGCATCCTTCGCCCCTCGTGCGAGTGCAGCGGAGATGTTCATTACCGCTTCGCTTGGAGTCGAAGATTTTGTTGGATCAAATCCACCCGCGCGCGTAGTAGTACACGATCTTTGTGGTCTCCAGACACAATCCCCAAAACACCGGCCACCGGTACGGCCAGGAGTTGATTCGCTTCGCGGCGTCGGGCAGCGGACGGGGCGCGATGTCGATGCCGGCTTTGTGGAACACGCGGACCGCACGAAACATGTGGTAGTCGCTGGTCAGCAACACCTTGCGACCGGGTAATTTATCAAGCAGCGCTTTCGACCTCAGCGCGTTCTCGTGCGTGCTGTGGGAATCGCCTTCCACCTGAATGGCGGACGCCGGCACGCCCTGGGACACCATGAAGTCACGCATCCTTTCGGCAGCGGGCGTCTCGCCGCCTAGCGAACCACCGCTAACCAGGACTTGATGGAATCCGCCCTCACGCCAGGAACGCACGGCGTAAACGCTACGCCAATACGACGACCAATCGATGACATCGCGCACCGATCCGGCGCCCAGCACCACGAGCACGTCTCCCTGCGGATCGTTCCATGGCCCGGCCAGCCATTGGATCCACCAGCCCTCGATGGGTGTGACGGTGACGAAGACCATTAGCAATCCGAGCGCGGCTAGAGCGCGCGCAGTCCATCGGCCGGCTCTTCGCATATCAGTCCATCAGGAGGTGCAGCACGATGCTTCGCTTGTGAGGACGCACGCGATGCTCAAACAGGTAGATGCCTTGCCAAGTCCCGAGCGCCAATTCGCCATGGTGAATGGGAATCGCAAGCTGCGAGGCCGTGAGCGCCGAACGAATGTGCGACGTCATGTCATCCGGCCCTTCCGCGGTGTGGCGATATTGCCGGACATCCTCCGGAACCAGGCGCGAAAAGAAATCGTTAAGGTCGGCGACCACGTCCGGATCGGCGTTTTCCTGAATCACTAGCGAGGCCGAGGTATGCTGGCAGAAAACCGTCAGCAATCCAGTGCTAGGTTGTTGCGCACGGACCCAGGACGCCACTTCACGCGTGAAATCGTACAGGCCTTTTCCGCGCGTTGCTATATGGAGCTGGTGCGTGAGTTGCTTCACTCGACGGTAACGCTCTTGGCCAGGTTGCGCGGCTGGTCCACATCGCAACCGCGGCGGACCGCGACGTGATAAGCGAGCAATTGGAGGGGGACAATCTCGAGAATCGGCAGCAACAGCTCGACGGTGGGAGGAATGGAGATGAGAAAATCCGCCATCTTTCCGACTTCCGCCTCATCGCCTTCGCAAACCACCGCGATGACGATACCGCTGCGCGCCTTTACTTCCTGAATATTGGAAATTGTCTTTTCGTAGCGTAGGCGGCTTTCTTCGCTATTCGGATCGCGCGTGGCCAACACCACGACCGGCAGGTTCTCATCGATCAGCGCATTGGGGCCGTGCTTCATTTCACCGGCCGGATATCCCTCGGCATGGATGTACGAGATTTCCTTCAGCTTGAGGGCGCCTTCGAGTGCAATAGGGAAATGGATTCCGCGGCCCAGGAACAGAAAATCGTTGGCACGATGCAATCTTTTCACCAACTCGTCGTAAATGGAATCCTGGCTGAGAACATGCTCCAGCTTGCCCGGAATTCGAACCAGCTCTTCCACCAGCGACAAGGATTCTTCCGGCTGCAGCGCCTCGCGAACCTGGCCCAGATACATCGCCAAAATGAACAGCGCGGTCACCTGGGTCATGAACGATTTTGTGGCGGCTACGCCAATTTCGGGGCCGGCGTGCGTCAGCAGCGTTCCGGACGCTTCGCGCGTAATCATCGAGCCGACTACGTTTGAGATGGCTAGCGTTTTCGAACCCTTGCTGGTGGCTTCCCGTTGCGCGGCCAAGGTATCCGCGGTTTCTCCGGACTGTGAAATCAGGATCGTGAGCACTTTTTTCGAAAGCAGGGGATCGCGGTAACGGAACTCGCTGCCGTAATCCACTTCTACCGGAATTCGCGCCAACTTTTCGATCATGAACTTTCCGGTGAGCGCGGCATGCCAACTGGTTCCGCAGGCCACAATTTTGATGGACTCGAATTCGCGGAAGTCTTTCGAAGTGAGGTCCATCTCTTCCAGGAAAATCCGTCCGGTTTCCTGGCCGACGCGGCCCAGAATTGTATCTCGCACCGCACGCGGCTGCTCAAAAATTTCCTTGAGCATGAAATGCTTGTAGCCGCCCTTTTCGGCCATGATCGGATCCCACAGAATGTGCGTAACGGCGCGTTTTACAGCGCGGCCGTTGAAATCGGTGAGATGCACGCCTTCGGGCGTGAGAATCGCCAGGTCCCCATCGGCCAGGAAAAACATATCGCGCGTGTGGCTGAGGATGGCGGGTACATCGGATGCCACGAAGTATTCCCCATCGCCCAATCCCACTACAACAGGAGGTCCGGAGCGTGCGGCGACAATTTTATTGGGATCGGAGCTGGCGATCACGCCCAAGGCGAAAACTCCCGAGAGTTCCTTCACCGCCTTGCGCACGGCGTCTTCGAGATTGCCCTCGTAATGCTTTTCGATGAGGTGCGCGATCACTTCGGTATCGGTTTCGGTGACAAACTTGTGGCCTTCCATCTGCAGTTGGTGCTTCAGGTGGAGATAGTTTTCGACGATGCCGTTGTGGACTACTACGATGTCGCTCTTGCAATCGCGATGCGGATGCGCATTCTCTTCGGTGGGGCGTCCGTGGGTGGCCCAACGCGTATGACCGATGCCATAGGGGCCATCCAGGGGATTGATCCGAATTGCATCTTCAAGATTGCGCAGTTTGCCGGAAGCGCGGCGCACGGCGAGCTGGTTATCGCCGTTGAGGACAGCAATGCCGGCCGAATCATACCCGCGATATTCCAGACGGCGCAGACCGTCCAAAATAATGGGAACGGCTTTCCGATTGCCGATGTAGCCGACGATGCCGCACATATTTCCAGGATACAGGTAATAATCGGCAGGTCGGGTCTAAGACAACAGGACCTTTGCAATCAAGAATATCTCGCCCGCCAGGAGGCCCAGCAGAGCCTGATATTCCTGATTCCGCAGGTAAAGCTTCCACTGGAAGACCGCGCGGGATTTCGCCGGACGAAGCGTCGGCCAGAGCGACCGAACGCGCTTTGAGTACTCGGCATAATCCGGAAACAGCTTGCTCAAATGCTGCTGTTCGAGCTCAATGACCGGGAGATAAATCAGTACGAAAACCGCCGAGAAGAGCGCGGCGAGCAACCACCTGCGGGTTGCAATCACCAGTCCCGCAGCGACCAGCAGTGTTCCCAAATAAAGCGGATTGCGGACGTAAGCGTACGGACCGCCTTCGGCCAGCGTCATGTTTTTCGCCAGATGTCCCGCGGCCCAACCGCGCAATAACAATCCGGCAACGGATACGGGCAACCCAAAAATAATCGAACGGCTGTCGGGGTGTGCGAACCAGGCGAATGCCGCCACGAGTGCAAATCCGCAGACGACCCGCAGCTTTGCTACAGAGTCCGCATACGGCTTCGGAAAAACGCTCATCCGCGTTTGTTCGCGGCGGAAAGAACGGTTTCGAGCGCTCCTGCCACCTGGTCGGGCGTAATCTCGCGCATGCTCGCGTCGGACTGCTCGGTGCGCTTGTAGGTGGTGACAGCGTTGGGGCTGCGAAGGACGGAGAGCGTTCCGCCGTACGGACCGTTCAGCGCGGGATC
>Ga0070734_10003687_pt1 | contig 15595 bp, 10 predicted proteins | sample Coa_R1_8_FD_66444 | JGI IMG/M metagenome (GOLD analysis project Ga0070734, IMG submission 66444) | Surface soil microbial communities from Centralia Pennsylvania, which are recovering from an underground coalmine fire - Coalmine... | ecosystem: Environmental > Terrestrial > Soil > Unclassified ...
CCGGTCGCCGGCAGTCTGCGCCGCATCCGATAGATCGCAGGTCTTCTTCCAGACACAGTCACTGACGACGCCGAAATAGCTACCCGGAAGCAGACACTCCGACACTACAAGTCCCATCTAACCGGGTACCAAATGTCGTTGGCGCGCGCGAAAGGCCGCCACCTTCATTCGATTACCACAAAGTGCCATGCTGCACCAACGACGCTTGTGCGCCTTGGTATGATCGTAGAACCACAACACGCACTCGCTGCCTTCGCACTGGCGCACGAGCCTAAAGTCACCTTCAGTCAGTAGAGACGCCACCGCCTGCGCAACTGGGACGAGCAGCGATTCAATCCGCTCCAAGCGGTTATGCAATCGAAGGACGGGCTTCTCCGGTTGCGTCCAGACCAGCTGCGAATAGGCGCTGCCCGCGGCCAGTATCCGGTTGAGCACCGAGGTTTCACTTATGCGACCTCTTTTGCGTGCCGTGATTAGCTGCACCGCGGTGCTGCGCAGCTCGTGGGCCGCGGAGAGCAGTGCACCCGACCGGCCGCGTTTGCCTGGCGGGGCGGGCAGACCCGCGCATCGCAACCAGTCAAGCACCTGTACATCACTGCCCAGGCATTCTTGGTGCCCAGCACCGACCCCAAAAGTGGTGTTTACGAAATCAAGCGCGAGGTTATCTGCAATGAACAGCGGATCCGTCCGGGTGTCGGGTGCGGGTAGGGAAGCGGGCATGGCAAGAGGCCTCAAATTCGCATGGACCATTGTAACCGTCAAAACATGCATTGACTAGTTACACAATAGGTGTAACCTTAATTAAGATATTTTGATGGTTACATTCTCAACTCTCGCAGGAGTTACATCCGTGTTATTTCGCTTTGCATCAGGTGCTTTGCTGGCTACTGCGGCCATGGCCAGCGAGTCGGGTCCTGCTTTTGGCCAAACCGTCTCTGCCCGCGCTCAGCCCTCACCCCAGGTCACTACCCACATGGTCTCGGTCAACGGAATCAAAGTGTTCTATCGGGAGGCGGGCGATCCCCGATCCCCAGCGATTCTTCTATTGCACGGCTTCCCGGCCTCCTCCTTCATGTATCGAAACCTGATTCCCCTATTGGCTGACCGTTATCATGTGATCGCGCCAGATCTCCCCGGCTTTGGCTTTACCGAGGTTCCGAAGAGCGCCAACTATCGCTACAGCTTCGATGACCTCGCGGGCACGGTCGATCACTTCACACAAGTCATCGGGCTGAATCGCTACGCTCTCGAAGTGTTCGATTATGGCGCTCCGGTCGGCTGGCGACTCGCTGTCGCCCACCCGGAACGCATCACGGCTATCATTTCCCAGAACGGCAACGCTTATGAGGAAGGCTTGAGCAGCGGCTGGAATCCGATCCAGAGGTATTGGCGGGAGCCGACCAATCAGAATCGCTCGGCGCTTCGCGAATTGCTTAAGCCCGCATCAGTGAAGTGGCAGTACACCTATGGGGTGAGCGATGAAAGCCTCGTAGCGCCTGAAAGCTACACGCTGGATTCGGCGCTGCTTGCACGCCCGGGCAATGACGAGATCCAGCTGGACCTATTCCTCGACTACGCGAGCAATGTAAAGCGTTATCCGCAGTTTCAAGCTTATTTTAGAAAATGGAATCCGCCGATGCTTGCGGTTTGGGGTAAGAACGATCCGTTCTTCTTGCCTGCTGGTGCCGAAGCTTTTAAGCGTGACGTACCGAGTGCCGAAGTGCGTTTCTACGACGCTGGACACTTTGCGCTAGAAACGAACGGATCCGAAATAGCGGAGGAGATCCACAGCTTTCTCGATCGAAATCTCTCGCAGATCCAACCTTTGAAGTAGACGCGGGTAACCAGCCAAAGCCATCACTCGTCGCGAATGCACCCATACGGGTAGTCGCGACGAGCCATTTCTCAAGCTTTCATGTTTGCTCAGCGCCGAGAGCCTGCTGCTCTAAGGTCGCAAGCAGCTCAAGCGCTTCCTGCAGACTGCGCGCAGCCGTTGCCCTTGCCGCCCTTTCGTACACGGCTTCGATTCGTTGCCGACCCGTCCCCGTTGGCGTCCAGCGCCCGAGAAGATTGCCGGTGAATGAGCCCATGGCCGAGAGCCTAGCAAAGGCGGGCTGATCGCGCCGCCGGCAGGCCGCCGCCGCGCTCATTGGAGATTGGCCGTCTGCAGTTCCGCTTCGGCGAGAACCGTTAGATTGTGATGTGTCAGCAGGGCCGTGACCGGCCAGTTCGGATCCGCAGTGCCTGCGCGGAAGGCGGCCAGTGCGCGCGCCTTGGCGGGGCCGACCACCAGCAGCAAAACTTCTCGTGCCGCGGCAATGGTCGCTATCCCGACCGTGATGCCGTACTCCGGAATGTGAAACTGGCCTTGAGTTTGCGCCGCGTGGGTTGCGCGGGTCTCCTGGCTCAAGCGGACCACATGCGTCCTCGCCGACCAATCACTGCCCGGCTCATTGAAGCCGATGTGCCCGTTGGTGCCTAACCCCAGAATGGCCAAGTCCAGACCGCCCGCTGCCGCGATCGCCGCCTCGTAGTCGCCGCATTCCGCCTCGACCGCGACGGCGTCGGCTTTCAACAGCCGAATACGCTCCTCCGCCACGCCCGCGGGCCTCAAGAAGTGCTCTCTCAGGAAACGCGCATAGCTCAGGGGATGATCCACGCCCACCCCCAGGTAGTCATCCAAGTTGAAGAACCGCGCCTGCGCCAACGCCAGCCGCTTCGCTGCTGCACGCGCTACCAACTCGCCGTACAGCCCGAGCGGTGTCTGTCCGGTGGGCAACGCTACGACCGCCCCAGGCTTACGAGCCAGCAGTTCAGCGACGTGGTCCGCGGCGGTGCGAGCAAGCTCGGCGCCGCTGCGACACCAAAGGATGCTTGACGTGGGCGCCGACATCCCCCTCACGCTCTCAATGTGCTGGCTGCGCGGCTCGTGTTCCTCGAGCCGCCTCGTACTGCGTAATAAAATCTTGAATCGCCGCGCGTACGCCGGCTTTATCGAACACGAAAAACAGTTCGTTCGCCCGCGGCGCGCGCCGAAAATAATCCTCCTCCGGAGCTCGTGGATAATCCGGACGGTGCGCGATGGTCAGCGAATTGCAGCTCATCTGCTCATCCGGAGAGAGGCGTAAGTCATGCATCGACTCCAGGGCGAACAATTTGCGGATTTGCAGGGGGCGCGGCGTGGGATGCGAATAGACTCTTTGCGTGCTGAGGCGCCGATCAGTGGGCGGCAGCGACACCACGGTGCCTGCGGGTCCATACGGATAGTGATTGCTGTCGGTATGATTGGTGTAAAGCAGAAACACCGGATTCCCTTGCCATTGTTCGAGTGCTTGGTCGAGGGCGACGCTGGTGAATTCATGATCCAGATGGGTGTCCAGCCGCGGATCGGGCATCACCACGATCGCCGGGTTCACCTTGCGCAGCACCTGAACCAGATCCTCCACCAAATGTTGCCAGCTATTGCTGCGCGCCGCGCTCGATACGAGCTTACTGAGGTTGGCACGGCGATAGCGCGCCACATCGGTATTCGGCCCGTAGACTTCGGGAATCGTTTGCTCGGGTGCCAGATACATCGCATCCAATCGTCCATCGAAGTAACCCAGGTTGGCGGTGTTTTCGGGAGAAACATTGCCCTGCCAAGGAATGGTCACGCTATCGACCGCGCGGACATAGCCTTTGAGCGCGTAGTGCTCCGCCGGGTCGCTGACGATCGCACGATAATTCATGTCGCCGGCATTGCCGGCGGTAACAGTGACGACGGTGGCTTGTCGATCGGCATACAGGCCAAAGGCCGCGATTTCGGCATCGTCGGGATGAGGCGCAAGCACCAATATGCGTTGTCGCAGGTCGAGATGATTGTCGAACAAGCGCAGCGGCGCCTCTTCGGGCTCCAACGTCACCGAGTGCGCCCGGATGGTTACTTCGACACCGGCAGTAAGATGCTCCCGCAAACCGCTCAAATTCAACCAACGGACTCCAACTACATAGGGATCGAAGTACTGTTGAAGGCGCACGTCGCCGACCGAGACTTCAACCCAGGGATCCTGTTCCGCGCCCCAGCTGCGAACTGCGAGCAGCGCGGTGTCCCACGCAGTGGCGGTGCGTGGCCAGATGAAGCGAATGCCGTCCACCCATCTGGACAGTCGGATCGCGTGGTCGACGCTGCCCGATGGCGCAAACTCATAAGGGTTTTTGCCATAGCGTGCAGCGCTTGCGGAAGTTGCCGCCGGCGGCACATTGACCTCGGGAGAGGACGGCGCTTGAGCGCTGCTGACCCGGACGGCGGCCGCGACTACCGCCAAGGCCAACCTCAGGACGTACCTATGCATCGAGTTTGTTTGCGGACCCCCGGGTTGCATTGCGAATGAGCGGTTTCGCCCACACGCCCACGCTCAAGACGAACCCGAAGGTGAGAAACAGGAACATCATGCCAATTCGCAGGCCATACCGGTCCCCGAGCCAGCCGATGACCAGGGGCACGAGCGCGCCACCCATGATCCCCGAGCACAGGATGCCCGCGAACGGGCCGTGGTACTGCGGTACCGAGTTCAGCCCGAGCGACACCAGTGTTGGCCACATGATCGAGGCGAAGAAGCCGATGCAGGGAAAAGCCACGCGCGATACGTCGGCCGGCCCGAACAGGGCCGCCGACAACATGCACAGCGCGCCGAGCGAGAATCCGATCAGTACGCGGCGGCTGTCGAATAGCTTGAGCAAACCCATTCCCAGAAGGCAGCCGGCAGTCATCAGCCCCCAGTAGTAGGCCACCGCGTCCGCGCCCTTCGTGTGAGGATCGATATGGTGATAGCGCTCGAGAAAGGGCGACATCCAATCTGCCGTGCCCTGCTCGCAGCCGACGTAGGCAATCACTGAGAGAAAATACAGCCAGACGAATGGATTGCGCAGAAGTTGCCGGTACATGGAAAGCGTGCCTGCCGACTCGTCCGACGTACGCTGCACCTCCGGCAAGCGCAGAAATGCGATCACGGCAACGCAGCCCCCGGAGATCACCGCAAATATCCAATAGATCGATGCCCAAGGAAACGCAGGCGTCGTAATGCTGCTCAGGACCGCATAGAGCCCGCTCGGATCGGGATGGGCGGGACCGAGGTGCTTCATGAGATCGGAATAGACCAGGGGGCTCACGAACGAAGCTGCCCCGAAGATGACCTGTGCGAAAGCCGAGTTGAACGCGAAATGCTCCTCCCCTCCGGCCACACGCAGCAGGGGATTGATCGCCACCTGCAGTACCGCCATCCCCGCCCCGATCACGAACAGCGAGGTCACGGCCATTGCATAACTGGGGAAGGCCGCGAAACTTGCCGCGCCGAGCGTCGCCGCAACGAAGGAGGCGATCATGGGTTGCTTTTCCCCCCAGCGCTGCACGGCGAAGCCGGCGGGAATCGACATGACGCCGTACGCGATGAAAAACGCGAACGGAAGGATGGCCGCCATTGCGAGCGATACGTGAAAGCCCGTGATGATGTCGGGAACCAGCGGTCCGAGGATGTTCGTGAGAAAGGAGATCACGAAAAACACGAAAAACACGACCGCAACCAGAAACTGGTTTCTGCCGACAGCGGCAACGCGCACCGTGGATGTCATCGTCATGTCATCAGACCACTACACGACCGGGACCTGGCTGATGTTGTTCTTCGGGTCCATCCAGAACGATTCATTCACGAAGCGGCTGAAGATCTCGCGCGGCAGGATGGGGGTGCGCTCGATCGGCTCCACCTTCGCGCGCACCCTATGCAGGCCCGGCATGCCGACCCGGGCGTCGAACTCGTCCGCGTTATACGAAACATGTTCGAAGTCATGGTCGAACCAGGGTTCACCGATGAACTGGTAGACCGCGCGCATGGCCGCCGAGGGATTGCGCGCCAGGCTTTCATAGGTCAGCAGCAGCAAGTGGCCTGGAGCATATTGACCGTAGAACGCATCCTTGGTCGCCTGGAAGGAGAACCCCACCATGCCGCGCGGATCGGTCAGCGCCTCGACACGCGAGTACACCGTGGTATTGGTGTCGAACCGGAACACCTTGCTGACGGCGACCGGTTGCCTGCGCACCAACCGTTCCATGCTGTCCAACACCCACGACAGCTGGCGAACGCACGCGATGACCTTCGCCTCCGGAAACAGGGTCTCCAACAACTGCATCCGACTGCACCACAGCCGGCTGGTGTCGAACACGACGCCCGCATCCAGTTGTCCGGCGTAGAAGTTCTCGACCAAGCCGCGCAGCAAGGCAATACGTTGCTGGTCGGAGACGTCGAACGAGAAATCGTTCTTGCTGCTGGTCTCCGCCATCACCACCCCCATGATGTCGGCCAGCGGGCTGGTCATGCCCGAACGGAAACGTGGGTTCTGGTTAAGGATAGCGGCCAGGAGCGTGCTACCTGAGCGCGGCAATCCTGAAATGAAGTGGAACTTCAAGGCTGACTTCGCGACGCGGGGTACCTCTGGCATGGAGTCCCTCTTTAACCGGGGTGGCCAGCGGATGATATCTGGTCCGGGCTATGGCGTGCCCGCAGTCGTCGCCAAAGGCCGCCCGAAGTCAATGTTTTCCCTCCCGCGCAGCGGCTGTCCGATTCTCTGCAGCGACCGGAATACTCTGAGTCGGAACGTTCCAGCCACTCACTTCGACGACCGGCATCACCCCTCCTGGCGTCGCGAAGCGCGCCGTAAGAGTGATCGATTCGCCAGGCCACAGCGTGACGTCGTTGTCGCTCCACAGGATCGGCAGCAGAGGGTCGCCGCCCTCCGGTCGCTTGACCGATACATGCTGGAACAGCGCCACAGTTTTTGAGGAGGGCGGTACCGTCAGCGTGACCGAGGCGATGTCCTCGGCTCCCTCGCGCCGTATCGTTGCCCGAACCTCGCTCGTCGCCGCCGGCAGGGATTGCAACAGGGTCAGGTCCGCGTATCGCGACACGGGCGTCAGGTACCAATTGGAATGAGCCCAGTCGAGCTCGTCGGTTTGGGTGGAGAGCCAATAGACATTGCGGCTGATCGATTTGCCCACTGCGGAAGCAAGCTCTAGTTCGAGGAAGTACGTGCGCGACAAGCCATCAAGCGCTGGCAGCATCGATATTTGCTGTGCGCGATTGGCCCCCATTTCGAGGTCCTTGAGGCGACGCTCATAGGCGATGCTCCCATCCAGATTGCGTACCCGGATGACCGCGCGCAATCCTCGCTCACGGGTGAGCGTGTGATTGACCAACATGATGGCGCGCGTGTCGTATGAATACTGGATGTGCAGGGGCTCATTAGCCATCTTGGCGCCAAAGTAGGCGCCTGCCGGATTCAGGAAATAGTCGTACAGGTGCCAATACAGCGAGGGCCAGGCGTTGTTGAGCATCCAGTAGATGACGCCCGTCGAGGGTTTGGGCGTGCTCATGTGCGCATTGAAAGCTTCGAATTGCGCCCGAGCGTTTTCGTAGTTATCGAGTTGAGACTTGGCGACATAGTCCGCGAGGCTCTTGGGTGGCCCGTAGCGCCCGGATAGCGCGTTATCGAACGGCTCAAGGGTCGCGAATACCGACCAGGCGGCCGACGCGTGATACTGACGCGCGCGTGGGTTTTGCCACAGGGCCTCCAGCTCCTGCGGCGAGAGCATGCGGGTCAAGTCATCGAGCATGGGTATGGAGGCGCCTGCGCTGACTTCAGAGTCGAACCCGAAGGCGCCGCCGAGCTTATCGGCATACCAATAGGCCGGCGGAACCCAGGAGTACGGCCCTTCCATCCTCATGCCGGACGGACCGGTCTCGGGCGTGGACTGGTCGATGGCCGCCGCAACGATCGGCAGCGACCAGTCTTCGGCATGCAAGGTATCGACGTACGTCTTTGAGATCGCTGCCGGCGGCGCATTGTCACTGCCGATCAGAAATCCGATCACAGAAGGGTGGTTTCGCAGCAGTCGTGCCTCGCTTGCCATCGAGGCCGCCGCCACCTTCTCGTCAGCCGCGTCCCACGGCTCGCCGCCCGTCTTGGCCCACGATTCCCATTTGTCGCAGCACTCCCAGCCGGGAAGGATCATGATGCCTTCGCGGTCGGCGAGATCGTAAAAACGTGCATCCTCGAGCTTCCCCTCGCTGCGAATAGTATTGAGCCCGAGATTCACGACGTAACTGAACTCAGCCTCCATACGTTTGGGGTCCTCACGCAGGAACATGTCCGGCGCCCAGCCTGCACCGCGAATCAGGACGGGCTTGCCGTTGACGACGAACTGAAGATAACCCTGTGGCGTTCGCTGGGCGCTTACGCTGCGGATTCCGAAAACCGCATGGGCTCGGTCAGAGACCGCTCCATCAACGGCCGCAGCCATCTCCAAGGTGTAGAGTGGATGGCCGCCCATACCGACCGGCCACCAAACCCGGGGACTTTTGAGCTCGAGGCTTGGATCGCTCTTGGGGGAAAAGGACACGGTCTGCGTCTGTCCGGGATCGAGGTGGATCGTTCGCTTGAGCGGAACGCCGGCCACGAGCCCTGTGATCGTTGCGTCGTGTGCCGATGTATCAAGGTTTCGGGCCTGCACCTTCACGGTGAGCACGGCGCGGGACAGATCGGGAAGCGTTAATATCGATGACACCTGCGGGGCACGGAGCGCGACCGGGCCGCTTCGCACGATATCGACGCCCCGCCACGGTCCCATGTTGTTATCGGGTGGCGACGGGTTCCAGTCGACCCAGCCGATGGACAAGCTCGTCCTCGGGTCTCCCGGATGCACGCGCAACGCAAGGGTATTAGTGCCCGCATGAACCCAGCGTGTCACATCGAGTTCTTGCACGGGATAGGCACCGGCGATGGTGGCTTGATCCGCGACCCGCTGTCCATTCAACCAGACATCCGCGCCCGCGATCACGCCGTTGATCCGAAGCGTCGTGCGTATTCCGGGCGCCCCCCCGTCAATCTCGAATTCGCTGCGATACCACCACGGAGTCACGAACATGGTGCCGCTGGCGTCAGGCTCCTCAACCGCCCGCAGGTTGTCGCCGTAGAAGACGTCCTTGTACTTGCCGTTCTCCATCAGTCCCGCCATCACGGTCGCGCGTCCGCTCACCGGGTACCAGCCTTCCGTCGAAAACCGGGCCGAGGAGACTTCAGCGCCGCTTTCCTGCGCTTTGGGGACTGATTGAATCTGCCAGTAGGCGACGGGGGTGGCAGACCCGAGTTCGCCGGCGACTCGGGTGGGTGAGAAAACGGTCTCGGCGGGTGCTATCGATACGCGCGTCAGCAGCGCGAATGCAATGACCACCGGGAGCACGGGGATGCGCGGGATTTGCACCACCTCAGCGGCTCCCAACGACGGTCACCATTGTCCGCGGACGCCAAAGGTGAACATGCGTTCGGCGAAGTTTGCGTGCCCGAATTGGTCCGGCCATACCAGATAGAATCGCTGGTACTCGTTGGTTAGGTTCGTGCCGTCGACGAATACCTCGAGATACTTGTTGAACTTGTACGCGACCGACGCATCGAGATACCGCTGGGGCGCCTCGTACTCCTCCAGGCCGGCAATGCCTCCAATGCTGTCTTGATAGGCTCGCTTCGAACGGTAGTTGTAAGCGACGCGAGCCTGGAAGTGCTTGTCTTGGTACCAGAGAATGAAGTTCCCCGACTCGGTCGAGTTGTCCTGGAACGGGATCTTGTTTCCGGCCAGATCTTTTTCTCCCGTGTTGCTCGGCGCGTAGGTGAAGTTGAACTCCATGCCGGTGTAAGTGAGGAACCACGGCAGGAACGTGAATCCCTGTCGATAGTCGAACTCAGCGCCTTGGATGCTGTTCCCCGCGCCCTGTAACGGCTCAGTGATTGCAATGCAATGATGGCGAACGACACCGTCTGCGTCCGGCAGATTGCAATTGATCACGGCGCCATTCTTGATGAAGCTGTCCACGTTGATGCGGAACAGCTCGAGATTCACGATGCTCGTGGAGTTGATGTAGTACTCGAATGAAGCCCCGTAGTTCGAGGAGCGCCACGGATTGAGCGTCGGGTTGCCGTTCGAGGTACCCGTCGCAACCTGGTAGATCGGACCCGTTTTGGTTTCCTGCAGCGAGTAGTTCAGCTGCAAGCCTCCGCCCCACTGGCTCAGATTGAGCGGCAGCATGTTCTTGGAATAGGAGAGACGCATGGTGAGCTTACTGGTCATGTTCAACGCAACGTTAAGCGCCGGCAGGACGTCGTTGTAGCTGCGCAGGAATCTCTGTGTGCCGGCCTCGGCGGGCTCGGTGATGTTGGGTCCCGGAAGGCCAGTCAGATACTGGGTAATGTCGAGATTGGTGTGGATAAACCGTGCGCCCACATTACCGCTGTACCGCATGCTGCCGAGCTCGCCGCTGAAGTCAGCCTGCACATAGCTCGAGAGCTCCTTCTGCCACACGGCCCAACTGGTTTCAGGCGAGGCCTCAGTCGTGGTATTGGGGTAAAGCGATTTCCAGAACGCAAATGGATCATCCAAGGCGTGCGGGTTCACCGCCCAGAAGGTGACTCCAGAGCCGAGCAAATTGGTGTATTGCTGAAAGTTGTTGGCGAGAGGGCCGGGGCTCCTCAATACCTGCAGAGACGAAATCTCGCCGGCCCGGAAGGCGCCGAGCGCGTTGCCCGCGGTACACCAAGTATTGGGTGTCGTGGCGGTCGCATTGCCGCCCAGGATCACGTCGGAACCGGCATAACGCACCAGACACCCGTTCGGGTCGCTCGCCCCGATGCCGGCGTACACCGGAGTGACCAACGTGTACCCCTGGTTACCGCCGCTGCGAATGCTGTTGCGCACGCCGAAATTGAGATGGAACGAGTCGTTGAAGAGGTAGTGCCCATCGAAGCGCAGCGCGGTGAGCGCGGTATTTCGGTTGTAGTCCTCGCCCGATTCCAGGGTCTTCATGGTCCACGCGTTGGGATTCGCGAAGTCGGCGGCCAGCGAGGCCGGCATGCCGATCGTCACGTTTCGCCCCGTGAAATTGGCGATGATGGGAACCGTGTTCTGGGGAATGCCGTGGGCATTGAAAACACGGGGCCCGCCGAGTTGGGTTGGATAATTGAATGTTCCGCAGGGCAATGAGCTGTTGGGATCGGCCCACAGGCACCCATCGGAATCGGAGATATTGACGTCGGTCTCGATGTAATCCTGCCGCGCCGTTTCGCGGAGGGCCCGCACGCCCGCCTTGAAGGGACCGCCATTGTCGAAATCCAATTGCACGTTGAAGTTCTGTGCGGTGGACTGCCAGCGGTTGACCTGAGAGTACGACTCGACGTCGCCCGGCCATTTCTCGTACACCTGGGTGGTGTAGATCTTCGACCCTGCCCAATTGGGGTCTTGCGGCGGCGTGTTGTATTGACTCAAGGCGGTAACGCCGGTGTTTCTCGACTGCAAGGGCACGTAGGTCGCGCCTTGCCAATTGGTTGAATTGAACTGGATGCCCACGGTGCGTTCCCACTGATCCTGATGGGCGTAGAAGTAATCGCTGGTCAGTTTCAATCCGTGGTCGAGGTCCAGCTGGAACGACGCATTGGCGGCCTCGCGCTTGCGCTGAATGGTGCTGTCGTAAAGGCCAATGTCCTGGCTACCCATGAACACGCCGTTGGACTTCCCGTCACCATTTACATCGACACTGCCGTTCGGATTTTGCACGATGCTTTTCGGAATGGGCGCCCCGTTCCACGCCCCGATGAATCCGTTGTAGGCGGACGCGCTGTAACCGTTCTCGCCGTGGAAAATAACGCCATACTGGTCAAGGCTCTCGCTCGCGTTGGCACCCGAGCCATACTTGCCCACCGTGCCGTACCGAGTGGTATCGGAAAAGTCACCGTGCACCAAAAAGCCCCAGCGACCATCGTCGTTGAAAGAGACGAGACCACTCGCCTCCGGCCCGGTTTTGCGGGAGGTGCTGCCTCGCTCTCCATCGGCCGAATAGTTGTAGGTGAAACCGTGCGGCAAATCCCAGGGCCGATAGGTGTGTAGATCGAGTGCACCCGAGATGCCGCTCGAGGTCTGGCCCGCGGTGGCGGACTTGATGACGTCCACCTGATTGAACAGGGTCGCAGGCACCGTGGTGAAGTCGGGTTGTTGGGAGTCGATCTGATCCGGTGTGATGAAGACTTCACCGTTCAGCATGGTGCCGACCTCGGGCAGGCCGCGCACGTTCACCGAGGTCCCGACGCCGGCGTCGCGGTTGATCTGCACGCCGGTGATGCGCTGAAGCGCATCCGTGATGGTCACGTCGGAAAATTGACCAATGCTCTCGGCCGAGATGCTGTCCTGGATACTGGGAGCCAGTCGCTTGATCTCGATCGCGCGTATCTGCGACTCACGCACGCCGGTCACGGTGAGCTCCTGCAACTCCTCTTCTTTGGCCGATGTCTTCGGTGCGTCCGGTTGTGCAGGGTTCTGCGGCCCCGCGTTTGCCGCGGGGGCACTCGTAGGCTCTGCTGCCCTGGCCGAGGCCGCCGCAGAGGCGAGCAACGCCATGGATACCGCAACCGACAGGGGATGCTTGCGATGTACGTTTGACACGGGCGTTGCCTCTAGTTATTTCCCGAATCCCTGAAGTCCTGCGGTGGGCGTGCCGCCTAAATCGAATGCGCCACTCGCCCTAGCACCCACGAGCCATCGCGTGGGTAGCCAGTGGCAAAAACGCACAGACCACGAGCATTATTCGGAGCATCGACATCCGCTGCTGGAAGTCGCGTCGTGGAAACTGCGCTGTCGACCCCCATGACCGATTCCCCCCGCGCCTATTGATTCGGTCTCCTGACGAATCAATCTCGCACGGTGAGCGCTTTTCGTCAATAGGGGATGGTTTTAGTAGCAAATACGGATATTATTGTTCGGCGTGGTGACGAACAAATGAGAGCGACCATCCCTTCCCCGCCGATAACCAGCGTAACTCGCCAACTTTCGCGACGGAGCGTCTTTGAGGCCCTCCTGCACCGCGGCCCCATTTCGCGCGCCGACCTTGCCAAGGTGACCGGCCTGTCGAAACAGACGATGTCGGAAGTCATTGACGCGTTCGGGCAGCAGGGGCTGGTTCGCCCGGTGGGACGTACCAGCGGCAATGTTGGACGCACAGCCGTGTTGTACGAATTGAGTCCCGAAGGCGGTCACGTGCTCGGGATCGATCTTGGAGCTCGACGATTGACAGTCGCGCTCGCCGATATTGCAGGCAGAGTCCTCGCTGAAGCCGACGAGCCGACCGACAGCCGCGGCGGAGCTTGGGCCCTCGACCAGATTGCTCGGCTCTCGGACCGTCTGGCGCGTGACAACCACACCCACCCCAGCCGAATTCGCTCGATCGTGATGGCCACCCCTGGGGTAGTAAATCCCAAGAGCGGCGCCATCGAAATGGCTCCCAACATCACCGGCCTGGACCATTTGAATGTCGTCGGCCTGCTCGGCGAGAAACTCGGTAGTGCCGTCGTCCTTGAAAATGACATCAATCTGGCTCTGCTCGGGGAACTCTGGCATGGGTGCGCGCAAAACCTCGACAACGTGGCTTTCCTCGCACTCGGTAGCGGCGTCGGACTGGGCCTGTATGTGAACGGACGGCTCGTCCGCGGTGAGAATGGCGCCGCCGGCGAGATCGGCTATCTGCCGATTGGTGGCGACCCGCTGCAAGCCGAGTCACGCCTGCAGGGCTGTCTTGAGTACCAGGTTGGCGCAACCGGTGTCGTGCGGCGATACCGGGAGGGCGGCGGCTCCGATGTTGATTCGGAGAGAGAGGTGTTCGAGCGCGCACAGGCCGGCGATGCGATTGCCGCGTGCGTAGTTGACGAGACGGCGCGGCTGACCGCTCTGGCCGCCGCCGCGGTCATCGCAACCGTCGATCCGCACCTGCTTGTGCTGGGTGGCGCAGTCGGGGCGCGTCCAGATTTTGCCGACAAGGTCGCGCGCGTGCTGTTGCAGCTCGCGCCGCGGCCGGTTGAGGTCCGCGCGAGCAGCCTCGGCAGGCGGGCAGGGGTCGTTGGCGCTTTATCCGTTGCCTTGCGCCGCCTGCATGACGAATTTTTCGGAGTCGGGGAACTCGCCGCAGCTCTTCCTCTTCCGCCGCCGGCACACCGCAGCGCACGTCAGTGACGCGCGAAGAGGCCTATTGTTTTGCGGCGGACCTCGGCGGTACGAAACTCGCCGCAGCGATCGCTGATAGCCGGGGTGGCATCGTGGCGGAATTGACCGAGCCCACCGACCCGCGCGGGGCAGCGTACGTGGCCGAACAGATCGACGCATGCGCCAAAAAGCTGGCGCCCGCTGTCGGGATCGATGTCACGCGCGTGCGCCATGTCATGGTCGGCGTCCCCGGAGCGGTCGATCCTCGCACCGGCCATGTTTCCTTGACTCCAAACATCGCGGGGCTGGAAGACTTCGATGTGCTTGGGTTTCTGCGTCACCGCTTCGGACCGGAGGTGGCAATCGAGAATGACGTGAATCTGGCAATGCTTGGCGAACATGCGCTCGGGTGCGCTAGTCGATGCCGTAATGCGGCGTTCTTATCGCTGGGTACGGGTGCAGGTCTCGGATTGCTCATGGATGACAAGTTGTTTCGGGGGGCGAACGGCTCGGCGGGAGAGATCGCGGATCTACCCATCGGACGCGATCCCGTTTCGCCGCTTCCCTTTTCCAGTGGCAACTTCGAACTTGAGGTGGGCTCGGTTGCCATCGTCGATCGATATAGGCGCCAAGGAGGAACCGCGGCCGATACGGTGCGTGGCATCTTCAAGCTCTTGGAGCAAGGAGACCAAGTGGCGGCGTCGGTCCTGGACACGACTGCGCGCTGGGTAGCCCTTGCCGTCGTGACGATGCAATCCCTCCTCGATCTGGAGCTCATTGTTTTTGGAGGAAGCATTGGTGTGCGCCCCGAGCTCTATGAGCGCGTCCGACAGACCCTTCCAACCCTCTTCTCGCGACCAGTTGCCATCGAACCCAGTCAACTTGGCGATCGCGCGGGGCTCGTCGGCGCCGCGTGGGCCGCGGGGCAGGCGTTGAGTCAGAGCCTCAAGCTGGCGTCGTGATCGCGGGGAGGCGCTTATCAGTCCGAGGCCCACCACAAGCTCCGCGCGATGCGCAACAGAAGACCGAGAGGGCGCTATCGTCCATACACCATCAACTCTCGCGCAGCGCCCTGTGCAGGCCGATAAAGCAAGTCCGCCGGCGAGCGAGAAATCCGGTGTGCTCCGGAAAAAAAATAGGTAACGTCCGCCCAGTTAGGACCGGTATGTGATTGGCGCGCCATAGGTGATGAATCGGGGCACTGGGAGCGCCCAGTTTCCCTCGCGGCTCTGTAATTGAGAGGGCCGATAACTGACTGGTTTCGGCCCCTCTGCTGCCTGTCGTGACAGTCCGCTTTGGGGCAGCCATTTTCCGCATCGGTGAGAACGCATGCTAAATTCGCGCGACTGAACGAAAAACCAAGGAGACGGCGGTGGGACAGCGAGAAACCGAACAGTTGAACGAAATCATCTTCGGCGCAGCCCTCGCCTCGGCTATGTGCACGGCCGCCGAACTTGGCGTCGCGGATCATATTCGGCGTGGATCACCCCGCTCGGCTCGGCATCTGGCCGAAGCTACCGGCACTATCGAGGGCCCGCTTTACCGGCTAATGCG
>Ga0070734_10003688_pt1 | contig 15578 bp, 15 predicted proteins | sample Coa_R1_8_FD_66444 | JGI IMG/M metagenome (GOLD analysis project Ga0070734, IMG submission 66444) | Surface soil microbial communities from Centralia Pennsylvania, which are recovering from an underground coalmine fire - Coalmine... | ecosystem: Environmental > Terrestrial > Soil > Unclassified ...
CGATTCCCATCATGTTGGCGCGCCCGATATAATCGGAGATCCAGCCATTGAGCGGCCTGCCGACGCCGTTGGTGATGTTGTGGGCGGTCAGCGCGGCCACGATCGCCGGCATACTGATCCCGAAGATCACGACGGTCGCATCGGCTATCCCGCGCTCCTTCGCGATCGGCGCAAGCTGCGCGGCCGACATCAGCCCACCGGCGGCGACGAGAAAGAACATCAGGTACATGATCCAGAAGATGGGGGATCGCACTGCCTCCGATGGAGGAAAGTCACGCGTGCCCTGCGCCACCTTGATCGTGGAGGCAGCGGGCAGATCTTCAGCCCTCGGCGCCATGATGAAGTTGGAAACAACAACAATGATGACGCCATAGATGATCGCAAACACCAGAAACGTATGCTGGTATCCGCGTGTCTCGATCATGGAGCGGATCGGCGCAATGGTGATGGCGGCTCCGGCGCCGAAACCGGCCGCCGTGAGCCCGGCGCACAATCCTCGCTTGTCCGGAAACCACTTCAGCGCGTTGCCGACGCAAGTTCCGTAGACAGCGCCTGCGGCGAAGCCGGCCATCGCCCCACCCAGATAAAGCTCTGCGAGCGACGACGCGCGCGAGTTGATGAACCACGCGAGAAAGGTGCCGACACCGCCGGCCAATACCATCCAGCGTGGACCGATGCGATCGACGATGGCGCCTTCGAATGGAACGAGCCAGGTTTCCAACAGGATGAAGATCGTGAAGGCGACCTGGATTTCGGCCTTGCTCCATCCGAATTTCTGCTGAATCGGAAGCACGAACAGCGTCCAACCGTACTGAAGATTGGCAACGCTCGCCATGCAGATGATGCCAAGAATCAGCTGGGCCCAGCGATTCGGGCGGCTTGCACGAGCCGGTGCTGCGGGCATTAGGCGCTCTCCCTCCATCGGAGGCCGGTCTTGACGACTTCCGGCCTATTTTTCGAGGGAGATTGGGCGTTTGATCAGATCGCGCTTTAAAGGAAGACATTGATCCAGGTTAAAATGCGCTCGTGATGACAAGCGATCATCGATGAGTGACAGGCTGTTCGGAAGCAGAGACCGACGTCACAGCGCCAACAACTGGTCCAACACGCTGCGATCGGACCTCAGCGCGTCGGCGGACCCGGCAAACCGCACCGCGCCCTTCTCCAGCACGTAGACTCGGTCAGCGAGTGCGAGCGAAAATTCGATGCCCTGCTCTGCCAAAAGAATGGTCAGGCCCTGGGCCTTCAGCTCGCCGACCTTGGCGAGCAGCGCCTCGACGACGAGTGGTGCGAGTCCCTCCGACGGCTCGTCCAATAGCAGCAGCTCGGGATTGCCCATCAATGTGCGGGCGATGGTCAGCATCTGCTGTTCGCCTCCCGAGAGGAAGCCGCCCTGCCGGTCGGAAAGCTGGCCGAGCACGGGAAACAGATCGATGATCGCCTCGATGGTCCAGTGTCCAGGCCGGCTAGCTGCTCGCCGGGCGACGTCGAGGTTCTCCCAAACCGACAGCTCGGCAAAGATGCGGCGATCTTCCGGCACGAAGCCGATGCCGGCGCGGGCGACGCGGTGCGGTGGCCAGCCGGTGATGTCACGTGACTTGAACCGGACATGGCCGGCACTGGGCGGCGTCAGCCCCATGACGGAACGCATCGTGGTGGTCTTGCCGACACCGTTGCGGCCAAGCAGACAGACGCATTCACCCTCGTTGACCTCGATCGAAATGCCGAACAGAACGCGGCTCAACCCATAGGCCGCATGCACATCCTTGAGCTCGAGGAGCGCGTTCATGAGCGCGGGCCCATCGGCTGGTCCCCAAGATAGACGCGGCGGACTTGCGGATCGGCACGAACCGCCGTCGGATCGCCGTGCGCGATCACGCGCCCCTGATGCAACACCGCGATCCTGTGCGCGATCGAGAACACCACGGCCATGTCGTGCTCGGTGAAGAGCAGCGTCAGTCGGCGCTGGCGCGCGATGCGCTCGATCAGCGCGATCGTCTCGTGCGTTTCGCTCGCCGACATGCCCGCGGTCGGCTCGTCGAGCAAAAGGATCCTGGGATCGCTCGCGAGCGCGATGCCAAGCTCAAGTTGCTTCTGGTTCCCGTAGGACAGCGTGCCGGCGATGGCTGATGCCTGCCGGGCGAGCCCGATCGAGGCGAGCAGCGTCTCGGCTTCGCTGTGACAGAGCGCCTTCGCACGGGACCAGAAGTTCGGCCCCTGACCGCGATGAGCAAGAAGCGCTGCGCGCACGTTCTCAAGCACCGTAAGCTTCGGAAAGATGTTAGTGCGCTGGAACGAGCGTCCGAGCCCCATACCGCAAATTTTGTACGGCGCCACGCCGGTGACATCGCGTCCATTGACGAGGACGCGACCGGCGGTCGGCTGCAGGTGGCCCGTAATCAGGCTGAACAGTGTTGATTTGCCGGCGCCGTTTGGCCCGATAACCGCGGCAATCTCGCCCTCGGCCACGGCCAGGTCGACGTCGGACACGGCGCGGAAACCACCGAAAGATTTTGAGAGGCCGCGGACTTCAAGCAAGCTCACGCCCTCCTGCCTTGCGGCCAAGCCACGCGACGCCAGTCGTCAGACCGCCGACAATTCCGCCGGGGAAGACGAACAGCAGGATCAGAAGTATGACCCCGAGCACGAACGGCCAGTACTGGGTGTAGGACGTGATCTCCTGATTGAGCAGTACGAGCGTCGCGGCGCCGACCACCGGTCCCCAGAAGTAATCGATGCCGCCGAGAATGGTCATGATCATCACCTCGGCCGATTTCGGCCAGTAGACGAAGTCGGTAAAGACGCCGCGATTGAAGATGCCGAACAGGGCTCCGGCAATGCCGGCAAAGCCGCCGGCAATCACGAAGGCGGCGAGTTCGTATCTGCGGACGTTCAGGCCGATTGAGGCGGCGCGCTGCGGATTCTCCCGTATCGTTGTCAGCATGAGGCCGAACGGCGAGCCGATAATCCGCTGGATCACCAGCAGCGACAGTAAGACAAGAACGAGCGTCAGCACGTAAAACTGCTCGGCGATGCGCAGATCGCTGAGCAACGGCACCTGCGACATCCAGTCGAGATTTGGATAGGGCACGTCGGGAATGCCTTGGTCGCCACCGGTAACGTCATTCCATTTGTAGCAGATCGCCCAGACGATCTGCGAGAAAGCGAGCGTCAGCATGGCGAAATAGATCTTGGTGAGGCGCACGCAGAAGAAGCCGAACACCAGCGCCCCGAGGGCGCTGCCTGCCGCCGCGGCCGGCAAAGCGATCGAAAACGGCACACCGTAGGTCTTCATCAGAATGCCGCAGACATAGGAGCCGATGCCGAAATAGGCGACGTGCCCGAAAGAGACGAGGCCGGTGGTGCCGAGCAGCAAATTGAGGCTCATGGCAAAGAGTGCGCTGATCGCGATCTGCGTTGCAAGAAAGGTGTCGTAACGGGTACCGAGCCACGGAACGCTCATCGCCGCGATGAAGACGATGAGCATCCACGGGATGCGTCTGACGAGAGCGATTGCCTGCTTCTTCATCATCGCAGCGGCCGTCCGAACAGGCCCCAGGGGCGGACAATCAATATGACGGCCATCAGCGCGAACACGGAAAAAAGCGAGAAGCCCGGCAAGATCAGGATGCCGAACGAGAGCACCTGGCCGTAGATGATGGAGCCCCAGAAGGTGCCCCAGAACGAGCCGAGACCGCCGATCACCACGACGATGAACGCCTCGACGATGATTTCGACGTCCATTCCCGGCACGATACTCTGGATCGGCGTGACCAGAGCCCCAGACAGGCCGGCCAGGAAGGAGCTGACGACGAACATGCCGGTGTAGAGCGCGCCCACATCGGCGCCGAGCGCGCCGAGCATCTCGCGATCGAGCGCCGCCGCGCGCACCATCCGCCCCGCGGGGCTGCGCGTGAGCACGAACCAGCCGGCGACGGCGATCACAACACCGCTCAACATGATGAATAGATTATAGCTCGGCAGCGTGGCGCCAAAAACGTCGAAGCCGCCGGAAAGGATCGGTGGTCGCGACACCGAAAGCTGCTGCGTTCCCCAGACGATCTTGGCGGCATCGCCCAGGATCAGAACCAGCGCGTAGGTCAGCAGCAACTGGTAGAGCTCCTCGCGCCCATAGATATGGCGCAGCAACAGGCGTTCGATCAGTCCACCAAGTATCGCGACGCCAATCGCGGCGGCGAACGCCGCGAGCCAAAAGCTGTGCAATGCGGGTGCAAGCCACTGCACGGCCTGCCAGGCGAGATAGGCGCCAATCATGTAGAATGAGCCGTGCGCAAAGTTGAGCACGCGCATCACGCCGAACACGAGCGACAGCCCCGATGCGATCAGAAACAGAAACATCGCGGTGGTGAGGCCGCCGAGAAATTGCCCAAACAGGAGCGACATGTCGAACATGGCAAGACCCTTCGCATGGTTCGCGCCGCAGCGCGGAGACAGCGGGCGCGCAATCGCTCGGCGCGTGCTGCCTCCCGCCGTCTCCGCGGGTGCGTGCCGTCAGTTCGTGTACGGCCCCTGAGAGAGATATTTGGGGTTCTTCATGACTGCGAAGGGGTAACGGTCGTCCTTGACCATCTGCCCCCAAAACTCGCCCATGTCGGTCTCGTGGGTCTTTTCGTTGAAGGTGAGCTTGCCGATCGGTGTGTCGAAGCTCATCCCAAGCAGCGCCTTTGCCACCTTGTCCGAATTGGTGCTGCCCGCCTTCTTGACGCCCTCCGCTAGCGCGACGATGGACGCGTAGCCCATCACCGCCCAACCGGAGCCGTACTTGTCCTTCGTGTATGCCTTGAGGCGATCGATAAAGGCCTTGTGCTCCGGCGGCTCGTTATCCGGCCAGATCACGGGGTCATACGCATCGGACCAGATCCCATAGGGATAGTCGTTGCCCAGTGCGATCGCTTCATCGGTCGTCCCGACCTCGCCGGCGTCGGCCAGGCGGTTGTTGATCATCTTGAAGTAGCCGAGCGGGCCTGCCTGCTTGGCCAGGGTGACGAAGTCGCCGCCGAAGACATCACAGAACACCGCATCGGGCTTCTTGGCCATCTGCGCGGTGATGAACGGCGTGAAATCGCTCTGGCCGAGCTTGGGCCATTGCTGGTCGACGATCTCGATATCGGGCCGCGCCTTCTTGATGTAGTCGACAAAGGCCGCAACGGCGTCGCGACCGTAGGCATAGTCGGGCGCGATGGTCGCGACCTTTTTTACGTCCTTCCAGCCGGCAATGATTGCGGCGCCGGTACGGCCATCAATATCGGTGTTGGAAGCGAGACGGAAAATGTAGGGATGAAGGTTGGCCGGGGAGGTAAGCTGGATCGTCTTCGACGTCGGCGCCATGAAGACGATCTTGTTTTCCTTGGCGATGGTCGATACCGCCGGCGCTTCCGCGGAGGTCAGGGTCCCCGACAGGAAATCGACGTTGTCCTTGATGATCAGTTCGCGCGCGAGCCGCACTGCCTCATCGGCGCTGGCCTTGCTGTCGCGCGTCAGTAGTTCTAGTTTGCGGCCGAGGACGCCGCCACTTGCATTGATTTCGTTGACGGCCATTTCAGCGCCCTTGACGACAGGCACGCCATAAACCGAGGCGGGCCCGGACAAGGGCATCGGATAACCGATTTTGATCGTATCGGCCGCTGAAGCGGCCGCCGGGACAAGAGTTGCAAGAAGTATTCCCAACAGAAGGCGCTGAAGTCTCATAGGCATCCTCCCTTGTACTTTTTATGTGATGTGTCGTTCGCATCAACCTCGCTTTGTCCTGCGGCATGGCGCCAAGGAAACATCAAGGCGCCCGTCCGCCGGGGGTATTGCTCCCGTCCCAGCGTGCTACCGGCGAGCGCGCGTGACCGGGTTGAGTGCGTGATTGCGATGATGATCCTTAGGTCAGGGCTGGTCAATCCGAGGACAATACGCCTTTTGTCCGAGTTTTTGGCAGCGCAACTTGCTTGGCTCAGCCAGCAATCGCGACGTTTGAGCTTCGGAGGGGCAGTTCGCGCTCGCTTCGCGAGCGAAGGCTGGTGGGCCCGGCAGGGACTCGAACCTGCAACCAGACCGTTATGAGCGCCTTGGTTCTGTCGGAACTATCGATTTTGATTGTGTTTTCCGGCTTCGATGCGTGCCGTTCGACGCCGTTTGTTCACGGCGTATCGCTGATCAATTGGTGGTCCGGAATATTATGGAAAGAGGCCGCGGCATCAGGCTAGGAGACTAGGCGAGCTATGACGAAGCTGTTTCAACAAGGGTACGGCGATTGGAAGCAATTCCGATCAAGGTTCAACCTTTCTGCATCTGATGAAGTTGATCTGCACTTTGGCAAACGTGACCAAGGAGTTTCATTTAGTGATGTGATGGATGAAGTTATCGACATCGTAAAAGACAGCCTTAGACATGCCCAACTACGAGGATGCCAATATCTGATGTTCATTCACGGCCATTCGACATCCCGTCGTGGAAAGACGACTGCACGTTCGCAGGTCCGCAAATTCATGCGTTCCTCGGCTGCTACACCGTTGATCGAACGCAACCGCTGTATTCAGCACCAGACTGTTTTTGTAGCCAAGATTCGCTCTCCTCAGCTTTAAACCCAGAAGCAATAGGGCTGCGCCAATTCCGCTTATATGCCCATCTAGCGTTGGAGTTGGTCGCCCGCGCTGCTGCGCCGTTATTGCTGCGCTGCGGCGCGCCGCTCTTGATCGTTCTGACCGCAAGGAACGAATGCCATCAATTCCGATTGACTCCTTTGTTTGGAGTTCCGCGTCCCAGCCATGACAGACACGGTATGGCTATACGTCAATGCCAAGGGCAATTGCGTCAAAGTTTTCGACTCATCCGACGCCGCGCTTGAATGGCTTCAGGCACATGATCCGGATGGGGTCGCGGTGCAGTGGCCGCTTGAAGAACCGAAAGCCTTGGCGATCAAACCGACGCGCACTGATTATCAAATCCTGATCGATACGTTTTTGAAAGCGCGGACAATCCTTGGCAACTACATGGAAGATGGCCAAGCTTCGAAGGCCGTTGAGCAATTGCTGAACGCTATGATCAACGATCAGGTAATTGCCGCAATCAGCCGTATTGAAGGGCGCAAGCGATTTGGATTGATCGAAGGCTTCTCTTCGAACCCACACCATGATGCGGGCTGAAATTAATTTAGACCGCCCCGAGCCGGTCGCGGCGACGCGCCCTTGCGAAACTTTACTGCTTGGCGTTACGGTTTGCCCGCTGGCAGATTCTGGTGAGATCGATTGCCCTACAAGCTGACCTATTCTCGGGGTGCTGACGCCCCGACTCAGACGATAACGGCTGCAACCGCCAAGGAGGTCGATTGGCACTACTAGCATCTAGTTAGAGATGCGGTACACAATCTCACCATTTTCGGTCCAAACGGAACTGAAATCGACATGCTTCAGTTATGGGCTGATGAGAAAGAAGAACAAAATACCAAAAAGCCCTGACGGCTGGCTGATCAGCGCCTGCGCCACGATCAGCGTCATGCAGATCAAGGGTGCTGCGGCCGATGCGGTTCATCCGAGGATGTCCCCTTCATTGCGAAGGCGTCCAGCTTCATCTGTGCTCGCGCCCCATTCGCGATGCAAGAGGAATACCGGTGTTGATCTTGCCCAGAGCGCATTGGCAGTCAATTACATAGGTTTGCTGTCGAGACCGAGCGCAAGCTCATGCGCGTCGCGACTCTCTCCCCTCGCTGCGGTGCAAAACCGGCAGCCAACAAGCCGCCTTTTCAGGAGCGGACGTTCGAGGGCGAACGGCAGGCCTTGGCTTTGAGTCATACGGCGACATCAAACGGCATCCAGTACAACGTCCCGCTCGACCCTCATAAGCTGACCTCCGCAACCTGATTGCGCGTGTCAGCAATGCGACATTCGCCCAAACAAAAAGACCGCCCCGAAGGCGGTCTGTCGAAAGTCGTTGGGTGCGTTGGCTTACGCAACGTTAAGTGCTGGCCATCGCTTGCGTTGATGTGCAAGAAGGCCGAGCCCGAAGAAACCGAGGATCATCATTGCCCAAGTCGAGAGTTCGGGAACGGCAGCAGCGGAAGCGAATGTCGCAGTGACACCCTCCGGCACGTCAAGAGACCACGGATCATGGATGGATGCGGAGCCGCCCGTGAAAGTGCCCTCGGCGCCTCCGCTAAGGCCGGTCGATGCGTCAACAAACGCCAACATCAGATAGGGGACGCCGTTGGATATCTGGACTTGGTCCGAAAGAGTGTAGGCTCCGTTCTCTGGCACACCGCCATTTCCCGCGAGAAAATAACCTACTCCGGGTGAAGCGCTCGCAGGCATAAGGATGGCCAATGCATTTGCCCTTGCAGTATCGCCTATCGCCGATGATGGCGCAGAGACGATCGCCACTCCAGAAATCGTAAAGATCGCGATTTGACCCGCTTGCGCGCCGGAAAACGTCACTGTGTCCCAGATCAAGGCGCGGCCTCCCGCGCCGTTCGGATTAGCCGCTTCAGTGTTGGCCGATGCTGAGGCGGAAACATCGCCAGACCACAAATTCGCTGAAGCAGACGCGCTGGAATTAAACCCGCCGGCTGAGCCGGCGACGGCGGTTGTTTGGGAAAGATCAAAAAAACAGGGGGAGTTGCTGCAACCAACGGCACTCCCCTCAACGACACTACCAAACGCCGGGTAAACAACCGTGCTCGCCCGGGCCTCACCGCAAGCAAGAGACAATCCGAATACGGCCAAAACCGCCGAAACGCGAACGACTTCCATCGCAGGATTATTAAAAGCCATTGGAATCGCCCCCAAGCGCAATGGTACCTCAGTACGTTGAGCCCGAAACGGATTTGGTGTCAAGCGGCGACGCAAAACGACGATGATTGACGATGCGTCCTCGTAGGTCAAAACCAATCGTAGTTTGGCGGGACGGCTGCGCGTTACCGCAGCGGCTATCTCGTTTCCGGCGGCGTGGAGCGTCCTCATGACGTAGAGCCTTGGCGGCCGGAAACGGGCTTCGCCGGGAGTCAAGGAACAGGGAATTTAGAACCTGTTGTCCGATCCCAGCCTTGAGCCTTTCGGAGTGTTGAACGCTTGTAGCAAACTAGCGATTCCGTATCGTCTAATCCTTCGAACTCAAAAGGCACGAAGCAGGCCAGATCGTTTCGAACGTTCCGATTGAATTTACCGCCAGCCTGCGGTTCGACCTGTTTAAAAGCGTTTTCTTTTTGACCGCCTTCAAAGGCCCAAGAAATTCGTTACCTTCCTAGCCGAACGCCACGAGAGCAGTTTCGCGAACGTCGGGCGAACCGTTGTCGCACCCTAGTGGGTGGGGTGTGACTACAGAGCGAGAATATCAATATTTCCAAGCGTGATGCTGCCGAATGGTGGGCCCGGCAGGACTCGAACCTGCAACCAGACCGTTATGAGCGGCCGGCTCTAACCATTGAGCTACAGGCCCCGCCGTGCATGGTGCGGCCTCTCGGGTCGCACAACGGGTGCCGGGTTCCTTTACAAGCTCGTGCCGCCGATTTGAAGTCCCTGCGGTGCATCCCGCGAGTTATTTCCAGGGACTGCAAATGGAAACGCGGCACGAGATTCACAGCTTGGCGAGTGCCCTCGACCTTCCGAAAAGTTCGGGAGAGAACCGTGGCAAAGAGCGGCGGACTTCGGGAGGTGGCACCAGTCCGGCGACCCGGCAATGCCGCCCGGCCCGATACTTGATCCTGTTCAAATACAGCCTGCTCCGCGGGCAAGCCCCGCGAATACGGGCATCGCGTATGAGACGCTTGGTCCCTCGCACTGCGTGACCTGAAAGACGGCTCCGGTCTCGATGGACTTCAAGACCGAGAGAAGCCTCGCCGCGTGCACAGCAAGCTTATTTTGCGTCCTTCGCTTTCAAGACCCGAGAACGACCGCCGATCACCTGGCAGATCTGGAACTTGTACTCGCTGAAGAAGCTCTCCATCCCGCGCCTTTTCGCCTTGGCGTGCTCGGGATCCACGCGCCACGCATTGAGTGCGTCCTCATTCTCGTACTCCACGACAGTGACCCGCTCGCCGTCCTCCGCCGTGAAAAGCTTGGCGGAGATAAAGCCGGGAACGGCGCGCACCAACTCACTCATGTGCTTGGCCATCGGGCCGTACTCGTCTTGAGCACCAGGATTCAATCGGTTGCGAAAAACCACGACGATCATGTTTGCCTTTGCAGCGTGTCCTGAACCTCCTGCGCTTTACGCGCCGGCCATATATCATGTAAAATGAATAATTGAGATCATTTATATCTTCCGGTGAGATGCATGGACCTGTCCGACCTTCGTATTTTCAGGGCTGTTGTGCAGAGTGGCGGAGTCACTCGGGCCGCCGAGCGATTGCACCGGGTGCAATCGAACGTCACGACCCGCATTCGGCAACTCGAACAGGATCTCGGGGTCTCATTGTTCATTCGTGACGGCAAGCGGCTGCACCTCGCCCCCGCGGGCCAGCTCCTGCTCGGCTATGCCGAGCAGCTGCTTGCGCTCGCGGACGAGACGAGGAGCGCGGTGCAGGACGCACGACCGCGAGGTGTGTTTCGGCTGGGCGCGATGGAAAGCACCGCGGCCGTTCGCCTTCCGGGTCCTCTTGCCGCCTTTCATCGACGTTATCCGGACGTAGTTTTGGAGCTGCGCACGGGAAACCCGCAGCAACTCGCAAGCGCGATCCTGGCTGGCGAACTCGACGCCGCGCTGGTGGCCGAACCGATTTCGGAAGCCGCCTTCGAAAAAGCTCCAGCATTCATGGAAGACTTGATTGTCATCGCGCCCGCGGGACATCCGCCGATCGGCAAGAACAAACCGGTGCCGCAAACAATGATTGCGTTCGAGAGCGGCTGTCCGCATCGCGCCCGGCTTGAACAATGGTACGCGATGCGTGGCGAAATGCCGGTGCGCACGATCGAACTCGGCTCCTACCATGCCATGCTCGGTTGTGTCGCCGCGGGTATGGGCGTTGCCCTGTTGCCGCGAAGCGTGCTGGACACGTTTCCAGAACGCCGGCGGGTTTCGGTCCATGAGCCGCCGGCCGGCCTCAACCGGGCTATGACCATTCTGATCTGGCGCAAGGGAGCTTACTCGCCCAAGCTCGAGGCTTTCGAGCTGATCTTGCGCGCCAAGTCCGACGTCGCGCGAGCGCGCCCCTCAAATGCGCGACATCGCGCGGCCAATGGCCGCAAGAATTGAAACTCGCTTAAGCTTAGTGGCGGGACGAATAATCTGCGCGGGACGGCGCAACGCCCGATGGCGGCACGTCCAGCCTCACGACCACACCTTCGAGCTCCCGGCTCGGCGGCGGATAGAGCTTCATGACAAGCGGATCGTGCCCCGGAACGATGTGGCTTTCACTTGGTGCAAGCTCCAGCAGCCGGTCAAAACCCTCCAGCATCTCGCCGATATGAAAGGCCGTCGTGAACGGCCGGCTGCTTGCCATATTCTCGTAGAAGTGAGTGACATCGGAAGCGAGCACGACAAATCCTCTCGATGTCTTGACCCGAACGAACTGAAGCCCCGCGGAGTGGCCGCCCACGGCGTGCACCGTCAGGCCCGGCGCAAGTTCGGCATCGCCATCATAGAAGATCACGCGGTTAGCGTAGTTGAGCCGCACGATGCCGCACACATCCTCGACCTCGAAGGAGTGAGAAAGGCGCGGGTAGCGCATGTAGCGTCCGGTGGCGTAGGTCAGCTCGCGCTCCTGGAGATGAAACCGCGCTTTCGGAAAGCGGTCGAAGTTGCCGACATGGTCGTAATGCAGATGCGTGAGGATCACATCCTTGACCTCGCCGGGATCGATGTCGAGCAGGCGAAGCGCCTCCACCGGGCAGCGCAGGAACGTGCGCTGGCGCCTTGCGGACACCTCGGCGTTGAAGCCGGTGTCGACGACAAACGTCCGGCCGCCGCCTTTTGCCACCCAGACGAAATAGTCCATCGGCATCGGGCCATCATGAGGGTCGCCGCCGATGAAATGCGCGGCGCGACGCGCCTCGCGCGTGGCATAGCGGACGGCAAAGAGCTCGTAGTCGATGTCAGTCATGATGCCTCCTGCTTGGTCGCAGCGGGAATCTTTCTTCGGCCGCCCAGGCGATCATGGATGCGTCGCGGATCGCGGTCAGGAAATCGCCGGGCACGTTGTTGCAATCGCCCACCATGACCCAGGCCACGCCGGCCTCTTCGGCGATCCTCGCAACGTCGCGCACTGGCCGCGCGCCGATCGCAAGCACGATCCGGTCGCCCGCGGGATGACGAACGACGCCCTCACCGTTGCGGCATGAAATCGCGTCGCCGTCGATCGAGACGACAGGCATATCCGTGAGTATCTGCGCCTTGGCTTCGCGCAGACGCAAGAGCACGTCCCACCGATTGTTGCGCGCCATCTCCTTTGCAACGACGCTCTCGCCTTCGAGAATCGCAACGTGGCTTGCGCGCTTGACGATGCATTCGGCCGTCTCGATGCCGACCATGCCGCCATCAACCACAGTGACGCGTGAGCCTTCGGGGATAAGCTCCGGCCTCCGCAGCACGTCCCAGGCCTGCACTATCGGGACGCCGGTGCTGACGGGAAAAGGGGGATCGCGCGGCGCAGCACCGGTCGCAATGACGATCAGGTCCGGCGCATAGGCGCGGATGCGCTCCACTGTCGGCGTGATGCCAGTTCTGATCGGCACCTTGAGTTGATCCAACGCAGCGACGCGGTAGGTCCACACGCCCGACACGTCTTCCTTGTCCGGCGCCGCCAACGCGAGATCCATCTGTCCACCGGGACGTTGCTCGCGCTCCCATACTTCGACCTGGTGACCATTCGCTGAAAACAGGCGTGCAGCTTCGAGCCCCGCAACGCCGCCGCCAATAACGAGCACACGCGTATCCCGTTTTGTAATTCCCTCAAGCCCTGGCTCGAGCCTCGCCAAGGTCTCGAATTCGGTGCCGACCTGCGGGTTCTGCACACAGGCGACATCCAGCTCAAGGGTCAGCCTTTCGAAGCAGACGTTGCACGAGATGCAAGGGCGTATCGGCCGTTTCACCTCGCCGAAAGCCTTCAGGCACCAGTGTGGATCGGCGACCAGCGCGCGACAGAGCGCGACATAGTCTGCGCTGCCGGCTTGCAGCACGCCCTCGGCATCCTCCGGCGTCAGCATCCGCCCGGCCATGATGACCGGCACCGTCAGCGCATCCTTGATCGGCCGCGCGTAAGGCTCAAGAAACCGCCGTGGGAATGACGGCGGCTGGATGCAATAGCGTGACAGCTCCGGCGTTTCGTTGGTGCCGCCCGAAAGGTCGATTGCGACCACTCCCGCCGCTTCGAGCGCCTTCGACAGCGTGACGATATCGCCCACCGAATAGCCGCCATCGGCGTATTCGGTCGCCGACAGTCGGACCAGCATCGGAAAGTCGGGCAGTTCGGCCCGGATCAGCTTCACCGTTTCCATCAACAGCCGCATACGGTTTTCGACCGAACCGCCGTAATGATCCTCGCGCCGGTTATGACGCGGCGTAAAGAATTGCTGGAACAAATAGCCGTTGGCCGCATGCAGCTCGATCGCATCGTAGCCGGCGCGGTAGAGCCTCATGGCGCTCGCGAGGAACTCTTGCTGAATCTCTTCGATATCGTGCGTGGCGAGGGCGCGGACTTCATCGCCGGTCGCCGGATTCCTGCCCGGCGAGGGACCGACCGGCTCCATGCCGAGCACCGAGCGCCGCAGCAGCATGCCGCGATGATTGAGCTGGCCGCACACCAGCGCGCCTGCGCGATGGATCGCCCTGGTCAAATCGGCGAGGCCGGGAATGAACCGATCGTCGAAGATGCAGAGAGAGGCGCGATGATTGCGCGCCTGGGCTGAGACCACCATCGCCTCGGTGATGATCATCGCGGCCCCGCCCCGCGCGCGCTCGGCGTAATAGATCTTGTCGCGCTCAGTCGAAAAGCCGTCGGTGGTGCCGAAGTTGGTTCCCATCGGCCCCATCACGACACGATTCTTGAGCGATAGCGAGCCGATGCGGCCGGGCTTGGCCAGCAGCATCGATCGCGCGGTGTCATCGCGAGGCATCAGGGCGACGTCGCGCGTTCCGCCGGCTGCTTGGCGCGCCCCGGATTCATGGTGCCCAATCCGACGAGGCCCGCGACAATGTCGCTGGCATCAGTCATTCGTCCTTCTTGCCTTCGACAAGTACCGTGTAGGCGATCTGCGCGGCAGACATCGCGGCTGGCCAGCCTGCGTAGAACGCCATGTGGGTGATGACCTCGGTGATCTCTTCCTGCGTGACGCCATTATTGATCGCGCGGGTCAGATGCGAGACCAGCTGCTCCGGCCGGTAGGTCGCAACCAGCGCGGCCACAGTGATGAGACTGCGGTCGCGCTTGGACAGTCCCTTGCGCTCCCAGAGGTCGCCGTAAAGGACGTCGTTGGTGTAATCGACCAGCGCCGGCGTAAACGCCTTGATGCGGTCGCGTTTGGCGGACGGGGGTGCCTTGGCCATGCGTGTCTCCCTTGGTTTTTTTCAAAGCGGGTTCAAGAGCCCTCGACTTCCTTGAAGGCCTCGCGCGCGTTGCGGAAGGCGTCGATGCCGGACGGCACGCCGCAATAGACCGCAACCTGAAGCAGGATCTCCTTGATCTCGTCCTTGGTGACACCGTTCTTCAGCGCGCCCTTGACGTGCAGCTTGAGTTCATGCGGCCGGCCCAGCGCCCCGAGCATCGCAAGGTTGACGATGCTGCGGGTGCGGCGGTCGAGGCCCGGACGCGTCCACAACGCGCCCCAGCAAAATTCGGTCGACCATTCCGCCATCGTGCGCGTGAACTCGTCGGCACCGGCGATGGATTTATTGACGTAATCCTCGCCCAGCACCTCCTTGCGGACCTTGAGGCCCTTCTCGAACAGTTCAGTCTTGCTCATGATCTCGTTTCCTCCTCGGAGTTTTCTTTGCCAGTGTCTCTCGATTCCGAAGTTCGCAAACGAGCCTGCCGCATAATAATGCGAACTTCGAAGTCAGAACACTAGTCCGAGCCGCGACCAGCTGTCGAGAAGGCGGCTGCATGGAACAGCAGCCGCAATTGCAGCGCTCGACTTGATCGAACGGTCGTCGGACGAGCAAAGATGTTGTCCGACGGGGGAGGCAGGCCCTTCGGCCATGATTATCCGGGATCAGCGACGGCTGCCGGCTGCATCATGCCATCTGTTGCACCATCATCCAGCATTTCGAGCGGCACTTGCCTGGTCTCGACGCCGAAGGCGAGCACAACGATCACCTGCAACAGAAGCAGCGCGACGACATAGCTGATGACGGCCGTAACCCCGGCCCACGCGAAAAGGAACGTCGTGATCTGCGGCGTCAGGATCGTGAACATGCGGCCAAGGGTATTGCAGAAGCCCGCGCCCCGCATGCGGATCACCGTCGGGAACAGCTCCGGCACGTACATACTCCAGGCCACAGCCACGAGCACGTAGATTGATGTGACAAGGACAAACCCGTTGAGGGTCACGTAGGTCGGATCGACGAGATTTGGATAGATCGCCCCGAAGCAGATCGCCGCCAGGGAGAAAATGATCATGCAGGGCTTGCGGCCGAGCTTGTCCGCC
>Ga0070734_10003689_pt1 | contig 15578 bp, 11 predicted proteins | sample Coa_R1_8_FD_66444 | JGI IMG/M metagenome (GOLD analysis project Ga0070734, IMG submission 66444) | Surface soil microbial communities from Centralia Pennsylvania, which are recovering from an underground coalmine fire - Coalmine... | ecosystem: Environmental > Terrestrial > Soil > Unclassified ...
GAGCGACGCGCAAATCGCCCGGCTGGCCAACACTTACGGGCCGAACAAGAACGGGTCCGGCTATGCCAAGGGTGGAATTGATTTCCTCACAAAACCGTTCAGCGACCGGGTTCATCGTTTCCCGGAGGCGGCCGGCGGACTGTTTTCCACCACACATGACATTCTGCGCTTCGGGTTGATGCTGGCTAACAACGGCGAACTGAACGGTAACCGCTATCTCTCGCCTGCCGCGATGGATGAATTGCGGAAAGAACAGACCGGCACGACGAAGGTCAATTACAGCCTGGGTTACCATCTGCGCAACGGCATGTTCGGCCACGACGGTGCCTATGGCACCGATTTATCGGTCAATCCCAAGACTGGCATGATCGCCATTTTCATGGTGCAATGCACGAGCGATGACCGATGGACAGCGCGCGACCTTTTCCTTAAAACCGCCACGGAGGTTTTTCAGAAAACGAAGCAAACGGAATAAATGAGCCTCCTCACCCTGGCTGTTGGAAGGTCTCTTACCAGACCGTGCTGCGGCCTATAGAGATCATGGCGGACACAGCCGCGTACTCAGATGTGATCTTTGGCCTCTTCTATCTGCTGGGCTACCAGTTCAGTCCGCTGATTGTCAGACCCCATAAAGACCGGTCATGCCTCCGGCGGCCAGGCGCTCGCCGCCCTGGACCCGGCAGCGCGTTCCTCCCTTTCAAGAGAGCAAAGTTTCGCGTCTGTCGGCCACGGAAGCGGTCCCTAACTGGAGGTTGGATGAGGCCGCAGCCGTCGAAACACAGCGGACACGCCGCTTTCTCAAAAACGCTCGTAGGGGTATCATTTGAGACTTTGAATTGCAGACGGGTAAAGAGACTAGATCGCCAGTGATTTGCACGAGATCACTGGCGTCGTCAAAGCTGTCTCACAAGGAAGGTTTGCGAGATAGTCCGCTTGATTGCAAGGTAAAATCGAAGCATCAGGCAGCATATCGCTCATTAACAGCAGTATGCGCGTGACTGGACTCTACTGACTTCACGCGTATCACCGCAAACCTCGACGAGTTTGGACCTAGTCGGAATATGTAAAACATGTCGTTCAAACGCGGCATTGCTTCGGTGGGTCTTACAGGATTATTAGCTAACGGTCTCATCAGTAAGCACGCCAGAAGCTTGTGCACGTCTTCTTATCATTTTCTCCCGACTCGCTAGAGCCTTGTCTATAAACGGATGGGAGCCGTTGAACGCATTGCGCCAGCATGCCAAAGCTTTGTCGATGTACTGAATTGCGGCATCGAACTGGTTCAATCTGGCTAGACTAATGGCACACACGTGGTAACCTAGGCCAAGATCATCATCTGTTGACTGTATTGCCTCTCGAACTTCCAATGACTTAAAAGCAAGGTCCCTTGCCAGCGTGGGATTTCCGCGTAACCATGCCGCATCTGAACGATTATTCAGGACAACTGCCAGAATTCGCTGAAGAGCATGCATCTCATGGTCACGGTCAGTGCTGGCAGACATGCCTGATAACCTCTGCAATTCAGCACGGACCAGCCCTTCGGTTCTCACATACATGTTTTCCGCCTCAGTATGATCAGATAGGTTCACACTGCAGCTAGCCAATGTGTTGCTGACATTTAAGAGTATCCGCAGGTTTACAGTTACGTCTTCAGTAAGAAGTAAGTATGCGGCCTTAGCCTCTTCATACGCTTCAGGCAAGCGCTGCTGGCGCATGAGGCTCATCGCTAACAGATTCCTACATAATGCAACTTTCGGTTTTAGAATTAGGCTCAAGGAATCGTCAGGCGACAGGTGAGGAAAAAGCGACAGCAGTGCTTTACGCGCTATAGCCTCGGCCTCAGCATATTGGCCCATCACCGAGAGATATTCGCCGGTCTTGATAATTACATTGCAAGCGTATGGCTTTTGAATGGCAAATGCCACTATTAATTCGACACACTGGATTAGTTGGGGAAGCAGTCTCCTATACAAAGGCCAACTGGAATTCTCGCAGCCGGGTAAATGCCGCGCTATCGTGGCGACGGCAATATTCGCCCAGAACTCCTGAAGATCAACAGGCATATTCAAACGAATAACGTCTTGAGTTACACGATGCATTGAAATCGTCCGCGTTTCCGGATTTCGATGAATTAGTGCAGCCTCCAACAGCGCGATCTTTGACAACTCCCACCTGGCGGTATCTCCATGTACGGCGACAAGTTCGTCAGGAGTTTCTATATCTACGTAACCGCTTGCGTTTCCTCCCGTGAAGACCTGCTCTGGGACTACGTCTGGTGAATACATTGACAGATGCCTTAGCAGGTCTGCAGCTTCACGGCTCTGGCTCTCAATCTGACGAAACGCCATTGTGAACGTAACCCAGGCAGATTCAGGATGCTCCGTGTCATTTGCAATGCGTGTATCCAGCAACATCTGCTTACACTCATTGTAAAGTTGCGTGAAGTCCGATGGAAGTCGGTGTGATCTCTCAATAAATGCCCCAGCTTGATCGATTGCCAGCGGCAGACCACCTAGCAAGGCATGTACGTCTCTCGCGGCTTCGATATCCGATGGAGATGCTGCCTCCAATGGCGATTTGCGTCCTAAGCGATTTGCGCGTCTAAGAAACAGGCACATACCGGCAATTTCAGCCATTGGTAACAGTTCGATTGATGTTGCGAACCCACCCGTTGCAGAAGAGCGAACCGTGAAGATAACTTCACCTTGTCTCCCCAGTGGGAGTAACGACCGAAGTACTGTCAGATCGCTCACGTTGTTAAAGATCAGAAGCCAACCCACGTGACTTCCAAGGTAACCTCGAACCCTGGCAATGAGTGCATCGATATTTGTTTCCGTGGTATCGTCTTCGATGCCAAGCTGATAAGCAATCCCGCTATACTGCGATCGAAGTACCTCGACAGAAGCGGCTTCAACCCAGAAGACAGCCGTGTATCTTGAGCTATATTGGTGTGCATAGGCAATGGCAGCCTCAGTCTTGCCAATGCCTGGCATCCCGGTGATAGCTACTCTATCATGTTCCTCCAGTTCATTGGAGATTCTGTCAAGAAGTTGGTCAGGTGCGATGTATAACAGGTTTGCAGGAGGCGTTCTGGGAATCACATACGCCGCAGGCTGAGGCTCCGATGGCTTCCGAACGTGCCTGCGGCGTTGAGGCTCTACGCCGAACAAGCTCTTTCCAAACTTCTCAGCTTCGTCATCCAAATACTCTTTGGCAATACTCATATAGTTGTCGTAAATATCCCTCGCGGACTTAATACGAAACGCAGCCTCCAGTTCTACTGTCTCTTTGGTCTTTTTCCAGTCATCCGGGAACGCCCTGAGCCATAATTTCAAGTACCTAACTTTCCTGTCAAGATCCGATCGGCCAACGTTAAGTTCAAGAAGCTTCTCCACAACTCTGCAAAACAGAGCCTCTAACGCCTTACGTCTGCTTTCAAACCAATCGGACTGCGTCCAATTGAGGTTAACGCCCATAAGTAAATCAGGTTGATAAAGCTCTGCACACTGTTCCAGCAGGTTCACATCATTTGAGGCGAGACCGTCGTGCGCACTTTGCTCAAATGCAACAACATCAATGTGGTCCCCATCGGCCGGACTTAAAGTGTGGCATTTAGTAATATCGAAGCGCACAGAATTTCGGGTTCCTCCAGATATACGCCACTCATCATTGTGTAGAAATATACGCACGTCATGGAGGCAGTTCCGGAGTTGTTGCTTTGTCTTACGAGGGTCTTCATCGGGCCACAACTGTTCTACCAACCAATCTCTATCTACTTCTGCTCCCTTCTGGAGCGCCAGAAGGGCGAGTAGCCACCTGGATTTCTGCCTCGCATAGTTGGGCTTGAGAAATCTTTTTTCAAATGTAATCCCTTCGACATGAGCATTAAACGCCCCGAATAGTTTAATAAAAATTGACATTTTTTGCTGGTACGCCTTTTCTGTGACGATGCTGGTACGGTCGCTCTTTATACTATAGCAGATAGCAAACGAGAGGAGCAGTTCTAACAAGCCCGCTGTTGTCCTGAGGCTCCAACTGGCAATAGAGAATGCCCGCACCAGCCGATAGGTGAAGAGCAGGCAATTGCTGCATCTAATCAGATTGATCAGCCTCAATCATTCCAGTAATGAGGTCGGTGCTTGGCCTCATCTCCATCTCGCTATCGCTCACCTTGTACGGCATACTGATATTAGGCCGTATGCTCACACAAAAGAAAGGGACGTCAATGATGAAACGTGTCGCATTGAGCATCTTGCTCATGGCAACTCTGTTATTCATGTTCGGCAAGGCCGCACATGCACAGAGCAATGGGGTCCTACAATGGACAATTAACGGTAGCACACACAAGGGATTCAAGGTGGAACTTTTCCAGGTAGGCGCGCCTTATCCCAGCCGCCAGACCATCACCCCAAGCCTAAACCACTCATGGACTGCCAGTTGGTACAATCTGGTGGTGACTCGGAACTACTTCATTCGCGTCACGAATCTCGACAATAACGTGGCGCAACAGACCAGAGCATTCACCTTTGTGCCCAATGGGGGACGGGGCAATCCGTCATACTATGCAGCAGTGGTCGACATGACTTGGGGTTACCCTTACCTCATCGACGCTTACCTATACATCTACTACGTGTGACACACTCCATGGAGATGTATCTCATCGCTCTGAACCCGCTCGATCTTGAGCGGGTTTTCATTCATCAAGGGGTCCGTTCGCCGGTCCTCAACGTACGATTTTTTCGTTTCGTGAGCAGACCCCATACAGGGTATATCTTCATTCAGACATCGGGCTAAAAAAAACATGTTCTCAGCCCGATTCCAGTCGGGTAAGGGAATGGCGTTGCCATCATTCCCTCCCTAAGAACCGGACGAGCGAGTTTCCAGGCATCCTGCTCAAGCCTTCCCAACGCCCCGTAAAGGACGCGGTTTCGACACAGATAACCCCTCACGGTGCAGACGCCTATGACATTCCGGATGAAGTAACACCCGATTGGAAACACTCTGGGAGCCGCCCCGACTGCGCCAGACGAGGTGATGATTGTGCCATCCCGTCACTTTGGTGATCTGCTGCTGGCACAAGGGACACATCCCCCCTTGTTCCCGCCACAGATACCTCAGTAGACGCCGACCCTGCAGGTTGTTCGCCATCTGCATCCCAAGACGATGCTCGTAGTAAACTTCCCACAAAGGATCGTAAGGATTGGCCTCGTTACGAACCTTCACATACCGAAAGACCCGCGTGCGCGAGGCTTTCACCAATCGGACGGTTTGCATTCCTCCCTCGCCAAGAACTTCGCCGGTGAACGCCCAGTGATTGTCTCCCCAGGTCTGGAAGTAGCGCTTGCGGATTCAGACCCGCCCTTTGTTCGGATGACCTCTCCTCGCCCAGCGCCATAACATCTGGAAGATAACATGGTCTGCTCGCACGAATGTCGCCGTGCTACAGACGTGCCGATGATAGTTGGCCCAACCCCGGATCTTGGGGTTGAGTTGCATTATCAGTCCGCCCGCTGTCGCCCAGGCATTCTGTTTGACCAGAGTACGCAGGTTCCTCAGAAAGGTCGTGACACTGCTCTTGGACGGTTTGACTACCAGCTTGCGACGATACTTGCGCAGCGTCTGCCCCAGGAAGTCGAAGCCGTCGGTGATACAGGTGATCCGGGTCTTCTCCGGGGAGAGTTCCAGACCCCGTTCCTTCAAGAATTGTGCGACCAGCGGTTGGACTTTTGTCTCCAGCACCTCCTTGGAGTCGCCGGTGATGATAAAGTCATCCGCATAGCGCACCAGATAGACCTGATGAACTGCCGAAGTACCCACTTTGCGGGGAAAGGATTCCCGCAGAACCGCTCCCAGCCCATCCAATGCCAGGTTGGCTAAGACGGGGGAAAGGATCCCGCCTTGAGGCGCTCCTGCCTCCGTGGGATGCAGCCTCTGCCGGTAGAGAAATCCGGCGCTTAGCCACTTGCGGAGGATCGTTTTGTCCGTCGGAACCGCGTTGAGCAGCCAGGTGTGGTCTATTCGGTCGAAGCACGCCTTGATGTCGCCTTCGAGTATCCAACGCGCACAACCCTGCCTGGAAAGCAGGATCTGGCATTGGGCGATAGCATCCGCACACGAACGCTCTTTACGGAACCCATACGAGACCGGATCGGCTTGTGTTTCCGCGACAGGGTCGAGCGCCAGCAAATAGAGGGCTTGCATGGCCCGATCCTGCAGCGTCGGAATGCTGAGAGGGCGTTTCTTGCCGTTCTTCTTGGGAATGTACACACGCTTCAGGGCGCAGGGTTGGTATCCGCGCTGTTTTAGGCCGCTGATGGCCTTGTTTCTCTTCGGAGGCGTATTCCAGATCACTCCATCTACGCCCGCCGTCTTCTTGCCAGGGTTTTCTGTCACTCGCTTGACGGCCATAGCTTTGCCGGAAAACGAGTGGGTGAGCAGATGTTGCAAGGCTTTGACCTTGCCCCATCTCCCCTCCTTCCTTGCCTTCACGCGGGTGAATGCGCGCCGCGAAGCGGGAGGAGCGCAGAGGGCCGGACCCTGGGCGCTTGCAGCCGACGCACGTTCTCTTGAACCTTCTGCCAATCAATGGCAGTCCAGTTCACTTCTCTATGGGAAGCCGCACCCGCAGTACTGCACACCTCTGCCGTCATCTGCCTGCTTCCTTAGTCGGTTCCTCAAACTCTCTCGTGAGGGAAGACCCGTCGGAAGTCTGCTCGCTTTCGCGTCGGGGGATGTTTCACCCCGTATCCGCGCCATTGCAGCCCGGCATTGGCTTGCTCCGACGTCCTTTACCCGCATCCCTATCGGCCTTCCTTGCGGTCGGCTTTCCTCTTTCGAGGAGAGATACGGGCTTACCATGTTCCATAGAGACGACAACGATGCGTTAGGTTCTCTCATGCCGCCGGAAGGGTTGCTTGCCCATGACAAGGCTGGACGAGACCTTGTTCCCCCTTCATTGCCCGCTTTTGGCTCAAGCCTGTCAACGTCTTAGGCTTGCGCTTTATTACGGCAGGTGATCGAGAGTTCACATGGGTTAACCATAGCATCACCCACCCCCACAACCGCCTTGACGTTAGCAGTCGCAGGTTCACCTCACGGCGTTCCTGCCAGAGTATTCTGAGGGGAGATGTCTGAGGGCTGTTTGACGGTTCGTTACCTTGCCGCCTTACCTCATAGGGTCCGTTGATGGGACAACAGGTGCAGTCAATGCAAATGTGCATTGCTGCACAATCGTCTACATGACTTCATGTCGCACCGCCCCATAAAGCGGTATATGTTACATATTCCCGCTGCTTCCGTCTACTTTTCAGGAAATGCACCCAAATACGAACATGAAAGATTATAACAGGCAGCCGTAAAGGAGTCAAGCCTTTTATACGGCGTGACTGGTCTGGTTTTCGCCGCTGTCATTTGGCTTAGACAGGGCCTCGGTCAGAAGGTGAAGGGCTTCCTTACGGGGAATTTTGTAATCTTTCGGACCACAAGGGAATTCGCTGAAACGCTGGTTGAGTTCCAGCAGTGTGTGTTCATTTAGATCGTAATGGTGGAGGGCGTTGGTGAAGTCATTCATGGTTCCCAGGACGCTGCGACCGTCGGACGCGTCTCTGGTGAGACCATAGCACATCGAGCTGAGCGCACTCCTCTCCTGCTCCATCGCCTCTTCAGGAACATCCATTGCACGCAGAAGCGCCAAAAGAGATTCCTCGAACCGCTGCCTGAGTTGGTGAATATCGCGCGCTGTGGTCAGGACACAGAGAGAGGAGAAGGTTCGCGTACCAGTCTCCCAGCGCCGTAGTCGTTTCCGGAGTGGCGGCGTTTCGGAGGTCTTCGGCGGATAGATGCATGCGCTTGAGCAACTTTTGTGTACAGCGCAAGGTGAACATGGTTTTCACTCCTCTCCGGTTCCCCTGCCAATGTGAGGTATGATCGTGCCTGCGACTTTATTCTGACACACTGCCGCCTCCCAATGCATCACCCATGCCTGATCCTGTTCCAGCCGTCCCATCGCGCAACTCACGTTGTACGATGGCTCTTCCGACGCCTGCAAACACAAGCAGAAGAATGCCCGTATACCACGCAGCCACACTGAAGCTACTGGACAGGTACATCGCAATAACCACTCCGCCTCCCACAAGCACAGCGGCAAGTACCGCAAACATCCGCATCCCATAGAGAAAAACGAAAGGACAATAGTGCGCGCCCAGGAGGATCGTCATCGCCGGATAGAACCAGTTCAGACGATACAGACCGACCGGGAGGAGGAGGGGCATGGATAAGGGTAGGACGAACGCAGCCTGCATACCGAGGGAGCTCAGAGAGTTGGCCGCGCTCAGCGAGCGGCTCTTCCCAGAGACACGAATGAGCAACTCGGTAAGCGGAAAGATGAAAAAGCCGCCTACCACCAGCGCCGTGATTGCTGTTCGCGGGCTGCCCCACGTCGCCAGGCCCGCCGACACGAGCCAGAGTAGGCTCGAGACAAGCTGCCCGTAGAAGCCTCCCACGAATCGGGCGCGGTTCTCCCGTTGGGCCTCGGTGATGTGCATTGCGATTGGCTTTCTCCTATTATCCCAGGCCACGAAACCGGTTGTCAGCCCAGCGCTGTGCATACTGCAACTGCATCACATACCGGGTGCTATTGGATGTGTTCGGCGCGCCCCGATGCCATGCCTGATGGTTGGTAAAGTAGATGTCGCCCGCCTTGCAGAGGACCGCCTTCGGCTCCTGCCCTTCAAACATCGGCTCTTCCTGGCTGCTGGGAGGACGTCCGGAGTAGTGGCTGCCGGGCACGTACTGGGTAGGTCCGTGCGCCAGGGTGGGGATGTCGCTCAGCGCTACCTGGACCGTGAACCAGAAGATGGGCATCCGGATACGGGCATCGAAACGAGCGACTTCCGGCGGCAGGGGAAACTCCACCGTATCGTCCACATGCCAGTAGCTGATGGCCTGCCCCGGCTCGTTCCGAATGACGTTCAGCGCGTTGAAGGCCGGCTTCGGACCCAGCACGGCGGTAACCAGACTATAGATCGGCTCTTTTGTCACCATGGCCTGGAAGAGCGGGTCGAGTTCGGCTCCATAGCGCAGCACAAACGCGTTGGCGGCATAGGAGACATACCTCGGTGGGATCGTCTCCCGGTTTTCGAAATACCAGTCGGTCTTTTCACGGAGGGCCTGCACCTCCGCCTCGGTCAGCACTCCAGGGACCAGCACGCAGCCCTCACGAAAGAACTCCTCGGCGATCTCGCGGTTGCGCTCTTCGGAAAACGCCTCTCCGGAAAGGTTTTCTGTCACGTCTCTGCACCTCCTCTCAAAGAATATACCCGATGGAGGTCTTAGCCTACGCGTTTTCGGTCGGAAGGCAGAATCCCTTAACTTAACGGGGGATTTCCCAGAAATATGAAGAGGAACGTCTCCTTCCTCGTTCTGGAATAATCGCTGTATTGCACCCCGAACATGCACACGTCTACCGGAGGACAACATTGCAAAGCAGAAGAGCATTCGGAGCGGTCACTCTCTTGGTGATGGCCGCATTCGTGGTGGCGGGCCTCGGCGCAGTCGCTAGAGCCCAAGCCCCCACCATCAGCAGCTTCAACCCAGCGTATGGCCCCGTCGGCACAATCGTCACCGCCAAAGGCAGCGGCTTCACGGGCGCGACCTTCGTCGGTCTCGGCGAATCCGCAGCGGCGTTCACCGTGAACAGCGACAGCCAGCTCCAATTCACCGTGCCCAAGGGCGCAACGACCAACCACATCAAGGTCATCACTCCAGGCGGCAACGGATGGAGCGCGGGCTACTTCGTCGTCGGCAATGGATACCCGGCCCCCACCATCACCACGTTCACCCCCACCTCCGGCGGCTCCGGAACGTCGGTGCTCATCACGGGCACAGGCTTCGCCACAACGAATAGCGTCGGCTTCCACGGAACCGGAGCAAAGTTCAAAATTCTGTCGGATCAGTACATCACGGCCGTCGTCCCTGCAGGAGCGACGAACGGACCGATCACGGTGACCACACTGGGCGGCCAGGTGACGAGCGCCAATTCGTACACCGTCGGCGCCAGTAGCAGCGGCGGCGGGAATCCCCCGCCGCCGCCTCCTCCGGCCAACAACACCGCGCCTCCCAACCACGTCGCCCCACCCTCCACGGCCTTGACCACCCATCCCCGCCTCTGGATCCGCCAGGCGGATCTGCCACGCCTCCGCTCCTGGGCCGCCAACAGCAAGAACCGGGTCTTTGCGGACCTGCAGACGGTGGCGCAGTACTACAAGACCCGCATGGATCAGGGGATCGTGCCCGGCCAGGACAACGGCGAAGGCGATAACGACAATGTCCCCAACCCCTCCGAGGAGTACGCCGAAACCTTCGCACTCATGTCGCTCATCGATCCGAACCTGAGCCTCCGCCCCGACTGGGCCAAGCGCGCGCATGATCTGATCATGTACATCATGAACCAGGCGGTGCTCGGTCCCCAGGCCAACACTCCCTTCCGCACTCCCCACTTCGCCACCTACGACCGCAGCCGCTGGTATGGAGAGGCGTTCCCGCTCGTCGTCGACTGGTGCTACAATACCTTCTCGCCCGCCGAGAAGAAGACCCTCCGCAAGGTGTTCCTCCGCTGGTGCAACGAGATCCAGGATCCCAACCTCAGCTACTGCCCCTCTCCGGCAGGGGCTTACAACAATCCGGGGCTGCTCATCAACAAGGCCAACGTGCGCTGGTCCGGCAACAACTACCGATCCTGCCACGCCCGGAACCTGGGCTTGATGGCGCTCGCCCTCGATCCGGCGGACGACCTCAAAGACGCGACCATAACGGGAGATCGGAACTCCTATTTAGGGGATTACATCGGCGCGCTCTTCGGCGAATGGCTGCTCATCCGCCACTACGCCGAGAACCCGGAGGTTGCAAACGTAAATGGCGTCGGCCACGATCTGGTGGGCGGCATGGGCATCGAGGGTCCGCTCTACAGCGAATCCACCTACGCCGCCTACGCCCAGCTTCAGCTTGCCCTCCATACCGCCGGGTTCGACACCCCGCAGGCGGTGACGATCTACGGCCCGCAGGCGGCGTTCGGCCAGAATTCTTTCTGGCAAACCGATGTCCTGGCCGGTTACTGCCACTCGATGAGCCCCGCCCTCCATCAGCTCCAATCCTGGTGGGCTCCCCAATACCTGCCCGCCAGCTTCGGAGACTGCCTCCGCTTCGATGACGAGGACATGATCTCCAGCTTCGCGCCGCTGGCGGCTATCGATCTGGCGGACGGGAAAACGGCTTCCTCACGCCTCAACGCCATCCGCTGGATGGAGACCACCCTGCCGGCCGGCGGCTGGGCGACCCTGGACCAGCGGCTCACCTCCTCGCCCTGGAACTACGGCTCGCTGCTGCCGATCATGTACTTCCTCATGTTCGATCCCGCGCTCACCGACAGCTCCAAGACGCCTATCATCGCCGATCCACGGCCCAATATGGGGCTGGACTATCTGGCGCCCGGCCTGAACCGCATCCTCTCGCGTACCGATTGGACGCCCAACGCCACCTGGTTTGCGTTTATCTCCGCCTTCAGCAATACCGACCACCAGTGGGAGGACTCCAACTCCTTCTCCTTCTACCGTAAGGGGGAGTGGCTGACCAAGGAGTGGACCGGCTATGGGATGAACATCCGCTGTACCGACTACACCAACAACCTCTCTATCGAGAACCCGCCGCTCTCGCCGAACGCCCTCAGCTACAACGTGGAGCAAGCGGCCCATGGCAGCCAGTACAGCTATAACAGCGACGGTGACCCGGTGGTGAAGACATCGCTCACTCCGATGTACGTCTTCGCGGAGGGCGACACGACCAAACGCTACAACATGACGGCATTCCAGGCGACGGATGTGGCGCATGCCAGCCGCTCGATCCTCTGGATCAAGCCGGATTTCATCGTGGTCTACGATCGCGCCGTCTCGAAGAGCCCGAATAAGTTCAAGCGGGTGACCTTCAACTCTGTTACCCAGCCCACGACGCACGGCAACGGCGCGACGACCGTGACGCCCAACGGCCAGCAGATGTTCGTCACGACGGTGTTTCCGGCCTCCGCGACGGTTTCCTGGGACCAGCCCTCCACCACCTGGGACTGGAACGAGGAAGCGGAATATGAGATCAACAAATACCGAATCCTCGTAGAGGACAAATCCAGGCCGCTGAGCGTTCGCTATCTGAACGTGATCCAGGGCGCGGACAAGAACGCGACGAAGGCGGCGGTCGCAGCCATCACCCCCACGGCGGGCGCCTTCGATGGGGCGAGTTTCCACAACGTCGCCGTGCTCTTTGCACAGAGCCTGGGGCAGCTGTTCACTGGCCTCACCTATACTGCCCCAGCCACGACAACGACACACTACGTCACCGGCCTGACGCCAGGCGCCGGATACACCGTTGTCAGGCACGTGCAGGAGAGTGTCGTACAAGTCACCATCACGGCGGGAGGATCTGCTCACGCTGACATGGCCGGGCTACTCATGTTCTAATCCGATACAGAGGAGATAGAAACATGGGTCATCCCAAAATTCGGGATGACCCATGAAATTGTTCATGCACGGATGGCAGGGGGCAACGCCGGAGAGCGGTCTTTGGTAGTAAGCCGGATCGGTGGTAAAGAGAGGACGAAGAAGAGCAGACAGACCGTAACCCATCCTGCACGCCGTTTGTTCAGAGCACGGAAACGGCGCGGGTGCAGGTGCGCGTCGAGGGCTCCCGTCAGGATGTCCCATACCACGCCCCCGGAAAGAGGGATCTGCTCCAGCAGGCTCAGATACTCTTCCTCGTAGCGCCTTCGCCACGCCCTGGGATAGAGCCGAAATAACCAGGCGCTCTTCATAGCGGGCTTACCCCCAGGCGCTGGAAGCCAACGGTCACCAGACTCTCCATGCGGGTAAGTTGCTCGCGAAGCAACGCCGCACCGGAGGGGGTCAGGCGGTAGGGATGTCGCCGCTCCTGGGAGGGCAGCGCTTCGATCCAATTGCGCTCCTCCAAGCGAGCCAGCGCCCCATAGAGGGTTCCAGGGCCTAGGCGAATGCCGACCATGCGCTCAATATCCTCCATCATGGCATAACCATGCTTGGGGCCGTTGGCAAGGCTGGTAAGAATTAGCAGGGCGGGCTCGGAGAAACGCCCCAAATCAGATAAGCTCAATGCCACACCTCCGGAAGATAGTACGGATCATGATATATCGCTATCCGTAATAATACTCCAGAATGGGTGTGTTGTCAAGCCGTGCCCATCCATTGGAATAATCTCTGCTCCAATCCGTCCATTCGACGTGCTCAAAAGCGATAGAGGAACTGCAATGTCGTGTAGTCGGCATCCTTCCCAGGAAAGGTTGCTGCCTGGACGTCGCCGCCCCGCGCATAGCTCAGATACAGACTGACCGTCAGATTGCGCCACGGATTATAGTCCATGCCGAGGGTGTAGAGCGTCCCCAGATTACTGTTCCCGCCGCTGGTGCGGCCCGAATAGCCGAAGTTCAGCTCCTCATACGCGCCGCTGCCCGTGTACCAGAGATCCTGAGAATGGGCGAGTTGCAGCCCGTGAACCTCCGCGCGCACGTTCAGCTTCGGATGGGGACGCAGGATCACCTGCCCGAAAAAGTCCTGCATGTTCGACTGGGTGTAGAAGGGAAACGGCGCGAATTTCAGGGCGGTCGTCAGGAGGGGGATGTAGGTGCCATGTACGCTGTCGCTCGCGGAGCCATCGCCGCTGTAGTAGGAGTAGCAGAGGCGCAGCCAGGGTCTCCAGGCAATATGCGTAAACTGATATCCCAGTTCGGTATCGTAGGCATACGCGGCCTGGCTCAGATGCCCCCAGGAGCCGATCTCGCCCGTGCCCCAGAGGACGGCGTCGAGACGCCCCGGCCCCAACGCGACGGAGCGCACATAGTTCCCGCCGAAGACGCCCATATGGATGCCCCGCGTATCCGCGGTGCGCGCCGCTGTGGATCGGTTGTCTACTTTTACATCGTTTTCGCGCTCGTCGGCGTAGTAGATGCTGAAGACGCGCCCCTCCGCCGCATCGCGCTTTCCGGCCTGAGTAAAGGTCGCAGCAAGATAGCCGACCTGAATGTCGGCAAGGGTATCCCAACCGTTGAGGTCGTACGCACCGCGCGTCGGGCTGGCGAAGAACGCCGTGACGTTGCGGAGGCGTTGGTTGTCGGAAAACCGGACGCCGTCGAAGCTACGGCCCAGGTTGGAGTTGAACGCCTCGGAGATCAGCCTGTCGTTGATGCGCGTCTGTTTCAGGTAGGCGAGCGCGGGGTCAGCGGGAGTGGTCTCCGCTCCGTCCGAGAAGGTGAACCGCCCGACCTGTAAGTCGGCATCCGGGTTATTTCCAAGCCTTTTGAAACGCACGGACGCCTGTTTGATAAAGAGCGCCGCGCCCTGGTTCCCGTTGGCGGCATAGTAGTTCGCGCCGTACCCCAGGTTGCCGACGGCGCCGGAACCGGAGGCATTGTGCGGGACGGAGAGGAGTGTCGGCTGCTCGAACTCCAACGTGAAGTCGTTGAGCCGTGTAGAGTTCACGGCTCCGACTTTGAAGACGGAGGTCGCAAACGTATAAGCCCCGTTCGCCTTCGGAGTGGGAAACCAGTTCCAGTCCTCGATGCGCAGGCGATAGAGGCCATAGAAGCGGAGGGGCGACTTAGCGTCGGATACGGCCTTCTGCGGCGCGGCCTCGGAGAGCGCCGGAGCGGATGCCGTTGCCTCCCCGTCTGCTGCTGCCTGGGTCTGCGCAGGTGCAGCCCCGACGCCGAGGCTCAACACGAACAACGCGATAATGGGCACAATGCCATGATTTCGAAACAAAAAAGTCCTCCCGAAAAACACCCTGCCCTGGAGGGAGACCTCCGGGACAGGGTGTCTTCTCTGACATCCCGATGAAGAATCTATTTCAAACTACTTCACGGCCTCTTTCACCGCCTCGGCCGTCACGGCGTGGCTTTCATTGGTCTTGATCCGCATGCCGTAGAACGAGCGGTAGACGAAGACCGCCGAAATGACGAAGAGAATGCCCGCCGCGATCAGGCGCGCCACGCCCTGACCGTTGTGCGACATCTGCTCCGCAAGCTCGACCGCCAGCAGGCCGAACAGCGTGGTGAACTTGATGACCGGGTTCATCGCCACGCTGGAGGTGTCTTTGAACGGATCGCCCACCGTATCGCCGACGACCGTCGCGTCGTGCAGCGGCGTCCCCTTCTCCTTCAGTTCCACCTCGACGATCTTCTTGGCATTGTCCCACGCCCCGCCGGCATTCGCCATAAAGAGCGCCTGGAAGAGGCCGAAGAGCGCGATCGCCACCAGGTAGCCGATGAAGAAGAACGACTCCACACAGGCGAAGGCCAATGTCCCGAAGAAGATCGTCAGGAAGATGTTGAACATCCCCTTCTGCGCATAGATGGTACAGATCTCCACGACCTTCTTGCTGTCGGCAATGGAGGCTTTCGTCACCCCCTCCAGCTTGATGTTCGCCTTGATAAACTCCACCGCCCGGTACGCGCCGGTCACGACCGCCTGCGTGGAGGCGCCGGTGAACCAGTAGATGACCGCGCCGCC
>Ga0070734_10003690_pt1 | contig 15577 bp, 11 predicted proteins | sample Coa_R1_8_FD_66444 | JGI IMG/M metagenome (GOLD analysis project Ga0070734, IMG submission 66444) | Surface soil microbial communities from Centralia Pennsylvania, which are recovering from an underground coalmine fire - Coalmine... | ecosystem: Environmental > Terrestrial > Soil > Unclassified ...
AAGAAAAATGGATGGCTTCAATGAAAGGCAAAATCAATGCTGTGATGATAGGAGTCGGCGGCGCACTTCCATTATTTATCGGAGCACAAAAAAGAGCGCCAAATTGGATGCAAAAAATTGGGCTGGAATGGCTGTTCAGGTTAGCCATTGAGCCGAGGCGTTTATTTAAGCGCTATGCCTCTACAAATCCATATTTCATTTATATCGTCTTCAAAGAATTTTTTCGCCTGAGAGTTTTGAGAAAAGCAAGCTGATTAATAATGGTATTTGTAAATGACTTAATGAAATTTCAATTTATTTAATTATCTGAAACTTTATTTTATGAGCAAACGTTTTTTGCCTTCGATGCAGGCGCTTTTATTAACGATGGATCTGGTAGCACTGAATCTGGTGTACATCATCGCCTGCTATTATTTCCAGAACCATTTTATTAGAGGCTTATATACGCTGTATGCATTCTTCATGGCTTACCTGAATATTTCATGGTTGATAATAAGCTTTGTTGTGAAGCAATACAGCGAGAAGAATATGATGTCGTTTGAACTGTTCTCGAAACGCTCAACACAGGCATTTATATATTTCCTGTTATTAGGAAATATATACCTGTTCTTCTCCCATCAATTTTATATTTCAAGAATGTTCACGGTTATTGTGTTAATGTCTTTTGCATTTGCATTGCTTTTTAACCGTTTCTTATACCTCATCATTTCCAATTATTATAAAAAGAACGGAGCCTTATCAAATAAAGTAGTGATCATAGGATATAATAATTTATCAAAAAAATTAGCGGGCTATTTAGAAAGAGATTTCTCGAACAAAAGTGTTGTTGGCTTTTGTGAAGAATCGGAAAATGTGAATGAGCTGTCAAACTATCCCATCCTGAGCAATGTAAGCAGCGCACTTGATATATGTATGGAGCACGGAGCTTCGGAAATATATTCAACCATTGCACCAGAGCAAAACCCCGATATCTATCGGTTAATTGATAATGCAGAATTAAACTGCATACGGTTCAAAGTTATACCTGATCTGAAATTTTTTGTTGACGGGCATGGGCAGATTGATTTCATCAATGACATACCGATTATCTCTTTGAGACCAGATCCACTTGAAGATATCAGCAACAGAATGAAAAAAAGGGCATTTGATATTGTATTCAGTTCGCTTGTCATCATCTTCCTGTTAAGCTGGCTGATACCAATCATTGCATTATTGATAAAGCTTAGTTCAAGAGGCCCGGTTTTCTTTGTTCAGGACAGATTAGGCAGAGACAATAAAATTTTTAAAGTGTATAAATTCAGAACACTCAGGCATAATAGAAATGAAAAAGGCTTTAAGCAGGTCACTAAAAATGACGACCGGATATTTGCACTTGGAAAATTTTTGAGAAAAACAAGCTTAGATGAGCTGCCACAGTTTTTTAATGCGCTATTAGGCCAAATGAGCATTTGCGGGCCAAGACCACATCCATTAGCATTGAACGATGCTTACAAAAAAATAGTTGATAAATACATGGTAAGGCAATTTCTTAAACCGGGCATCACAGGTTGGGCGCAGGTAAACGGTTTTCGTGGTGAAACAGAAAATGCATTAAAAATGAAAAGAAGAATTGAATTTGATTTATGGTATCTGGAAAACTGGAGCTTGTGGCTCGATGTCAAAATAATTTTCCTGACTGTATTCAATATGTTCAAAGGCGAAGCGAATGCCTTTTAATTTTTTGCTTTGTTTTTAGAATCGCGAACGAAGATTATTAAAACTGACAAGCCTTACCAATGACACAGGACACACAAAAAAAGAAAATTGTTTGGGTTACGCCCGATAGCTTTATTGATTCTGATTTCAATCCTTCATTGTTCAGTCTTTTATTATCTATGTATGAAATCAGATGGATCATTATTTTAAAAACAAATGGTTGTTTTTATAAAGAATCAGATTTTGAAAATTTCAGAAAATTAAAAGGATTAGAGATTGAATTTATTTACAGCTCTTATCGCCAAAGAGACCCGCGCAGGCTTTTGTTTTATGCGTCGCTTTACAAGAAGATAAATAAAAAATCTTATGACTTATTATATACAAGTCAAGGCCCTGCAGAGCCATATTCCCTTCCCTTCTTTTGGAGCCTGAATAAAAATAAAACGATTTATGCAGTTCATGAAGGCCATGTGAATGATAATTTCAAACTTCCTTTTTTAAGCAGGCTACTATTAAAAAGCGTGTACCCCTTTGCTAAGTTTGCTCAATTGTTCTCACCTTTTGCTGCAAATATTTTTCTTGAGCATTATCCAAAAGCAAAGATTTTTATGATCCGTCTTGCTTTAAAACCTTTCGGTCAAAGCAAGTTGAAACGAAGCACAGAGAATATCATATTCTTATCTTTTGGCAATATCAATCATGCAAAAAATATCGATCTGTTGATTGAAGCAGCATGCAACATTTACGAGCAAGGTCACAAAGGATTTAAAGTCTCGATCAATGGATCTTGCGATAATTGGGATTTTTATCAATCCAAAATCCGTTATCCGGAAATATTTATATGCGATATAAGGAAGATTGAAAATGCTGAGATACCTGATTTATTCTGTAAGAGCCATTATCTCGTGCAACCATACAGATCTACTTCACAAAGTGGTGTTTTAAAAATCGCGCTGAATTATAATTTGCCGGTTATTGCATCCGATTTGCCAGGCTTCAGACAGGACATCGAAGAAGGTGTGAACGGATATTTTTTTAAACAAGGCGATGTCAAAGACCTAGAAAAAATATTGATAAAAGTCCTAAATGAGCATCATAAAAATTATGAATCATTATTAACAAAAATGGAAAAGGAAACATTTTCAAACTATTCTCCTGATAAACTGAATACACAATTTGCAAAAATGTTTGCGGATGTTCTGCATGAAATTAAAAATTAACGATCGTTGCAACACTGCCAAACAATTCTATTGCTTCATTCAAAAATGCATCCTTACTTTTCAATCATGATTGTAATCGATTGCAAAGTGGCCTTAACCTGAAAAATAAACTACAAATTGCGAAGATGACAAAGCTAAAGCTCGGAATTGTTAACAGTACTTCAATTAAGAACTCGTATGGCGGCATTTCTCCTTTCATGAAAAACCTCGATCCTTTTTTGAGGGAAGCATTTGACGTAACATACATCGTGCTTCCCGATTCTTTGAATAATATAAGATTTGTTCCTCAACGATTGGTATATATCATTTATCTGCTTTTCAAGAAAAACAAACTAAAAAAATTTGATGCCATATTATCGCATGTGCCGGAAGGTTCGTATATCGTCTCCCACTCAACGACACCTTTCATACATATTTTTCATGGCAATTTCAATCCCATGTCACAATCAAGGTTTTGGTATGGGAAATATTTTCAATCGGTATTTGAAAAAATGGAGAGACGGATTATTAATAAGGCAACATTGATGTACACAGTAGGAAACGAACGACAAGGGATACCAAAAATTTTTAATCCGATCTATCATGCCACGGAAATTAAAAGTTGTGAATCCAGAAGTGGATTTATTTTTTCGGGACGATTGGAAAAAATAAAGAACATCGACAAGATCATCACAGTCTATTCAAAACTGAACGCTGCCATTCAGGAAGCTAACCCTCTATACATTGCCGGCATGGGCAGTCAGGAATCTTTATTAAAAGAGCTTGCTTCCAATCTGCAAATAAAAGGAAAAGTAATTTTTTTAGGCAGCCTCAGCAATGAAGCACTTATCGAAGCTGATTCGTCGAAAAAAATATTGTTGATGGCATCTTCACAAGAAGGATTTCCGATGGCAATCGCAGAAGCACTTTCATTGGGCGTTCCGGTAATCTCCACTGATACCGGTGATATTTCAAGATTTCTTGTCAGCAACTACAATGGGTTTTTATTACCAATCGCATTTAGCGAAGATGACTATGTGAAAAGCATTCAAACTATCCTGAATGATTATGAAAGGTTTTCGAAAAATGCTTTAGATTCTTCACAGGTATTCAAAGCAGAGCGTGTTTCGCAGGATCTGATAAATGATATCAATCAGGCAATCCCCAAAAAATGAGAGTGCTCATTATCCATAACAGATATCAACAACTGGGCGGTGAAGATACTGTTGTAGAGCAGGAATCAAACCTTCTAAGCGAAACCGAAAATGTCAGCGTATTGATTTTTCAAAATTTACGGGGATGGAAGGGCGCTTTGCAATTTTTATTTTCACTCTGGAATTTTTCTGCGGCAGCAAAAGTCAGGAAAGCAATCCATGAATTCAAACCAGCGGTTATTCACCTTCACAACTGGCATTATGCAATTGGCCCGATCGTTATCAGAACAGCTAAAAAAAATAATATCCCGATTATATTGACGATTCACAATTACAGATTGTTATGTCCTTCCGGCATATTGCTTCACGATGGCTCTTTGTTTTTAGAAAGTGTCAAAGCGTCTTTCCCATGGAGTGCAGTTAGAAAAAAGGTGTATAGAAATTCAACGGCACAAACTTTTTGGCTTGCATTTATTGTTTGGTTCCATAAAAGGATAGGAACCTGGAAATTAGTTGATAAGTATATTTTGCTCACAGATTCGGTAAAAGATATTTTTATTTCTTCTTCATTGGGAATTAATGCATCTCAACTTGTTGTTAAGCCCAACTTTTTACGAGACAGTAATTTGTTAATGAAAGAAAGAAAAGGTTTTTTTCTTTACGTTGGCAGGCTGAGTGAAGAGAAAGGTGTGAATGTGTTGTTGGATGCTTTCAAAAACACTGACAAAGAGTTATACATTGCAGGCGAAGGGCCGCTAAAAGAAAAAGTTGTTCGTGCGTCTAATGAAAATCCAAAAATTCATTATTTAGGCCTATTGAACAGAGAAGCTGTTCAGGAAATGATAGCTCAATGCTCTGCATTAATTTTTCCATCTATCTGGTATGAAGGAATGCCGATGACATTAATCGAAGCTTTTGCAGCCGGCACTCCTGTTATCGCAAGCAATATTGGCGCTATGTCATCAATGATCAGGAACGGATACAACGGCATTCATTTTACAACCAACGATCCGATTGATTTATATAAAAAAACAAATGATTGGATAAACCTCGACGCTAGCGACAAAAAACAATTCTATCAAAACGCGAGATCTGTCTTTGAAGATCTTTACACTTCTGAAAAAAATAAAAAGCAGCTATTATTTATTTATGAATCAGTAAGAAAATAATGCATAAATTAAATGTAAGCTGTGATATTTTTTATCATTCCAGATCATTTGTATCTCCCCTTTATAATTAAAAAATTTCGCCCTTCTAAAAACAAATATTTTTCATTTCGAAAAAATGTAGAAAGCTTTTTCTTGAATCAACTTTTTTAAGTCATCGTCAAGGAGAATCAAAAATTTATTTAAAGTCTACAAATGAAAATTATTGCAATTGATGCTGCAACAATAATTCCCGGGAAAGGTGGTGCTGGAGGTGGCATCTGGACATATACCCAAAATATTCTCAAAATTCTTGATCAATTAGCAGAAACCGAATCTGGTCTTCGCATAAAAGTTTTCGTTAACAGCAATTTTGATCTGGAATTAAAAAATATTGATATTATTCGTGTGAATATAAACACAGCTTCGCTGTCAAAACGGTTATGGTATATTCATTTCATGCTTCCTTCATTGTGTAAAAAAAATCATGTTGATGTTTTGCATAAGCTTGCTACAGAGGTTCCTCTTTACTATAAAGGAGATATGATTGTGACATTACATGACTTCATGAATGATTATTATTATGAAAAAGGTTACTATAAAAAAAATATTTTCCAATTATTAAAGCTGTATTATTTCAAACAAATAGAAAAAATTGCAGTAAAAAAAAGCAAGCTCATTCTTTTAAACTCCATTGCTATAAAAGATGAACTGATAAAAAGATACGGCAATAAAAATGTAATAGTAACCGGCTCAGGGAATTCAGTAGATGAAATACTATTTGTGCCCCGTAAAAAAAAACCAATTTGTTTTTATTGTGTTGCGGGGTATTATCCGCATAAAGGTCAGGTTTCCGTGATCAAATTGGTTGAACTGCTTGTTTCAAAATATAATCTTGATATAACACTGTATTTCAGAGGAAATCCTGGCTATCCTCAATATTTCAATTCAATATTAAAAAGAATTGAACAATCTCCATGCAGGGAAAAAATTTCGATTGAAAATTTCGCAGCACATGAAACCATCACAGACATTTATTCCAAAGCAAGCACAATGGTTCTTTTAAGCGAATACGAAGGTTTTGGCCTTCCGGTGATAGAAGCTCAGGCTTTGGGGTTACCTGTTATCTGCTCGGATATCCCTGTTTTCAGAGAAGTAAGTGGCGGCTATGCATTTTTTGTGAATGTGAATGATATGGAAAATGCAGCAGGCGCTGTATATGATTATTTGCACAATGAAGAAGCCATGAATTCGAATATTAAAAATGGTCTTGAAAATGTTAAGCGATTCTCATGCAAAAAAATTGTAGCTCAGATATTGCTCGCTTATAAATCAACATAATTTGAGCATATATAAAATTGCTCAAATTCAGCTTACGTTTCCCATCTGAGAGCTCTTCTCTGATTCACCCGGATTCTCTCCAACATCAGGTTTTGTCACAATAACATATTTTTTACATCACAAATAATTTTGTTTACACTAATTCAGAGCTTTAGCTTTTAATTTTGCAATTGGGCTTTCCTCTATCGTTCTTATTTTTAAAACCATGAAAAAAAGCATTTTCTTATTTCTTCTTATAATCGCTTTTTATCCTTTTAATCAATTAACTGCAGCCAATTATTATTTTTCAGCATCTTCAGGCGATGATTCGCGAAGCACTACAGAAGCACAACATCTCTCAACGCCATGGAAAACGCTTGAAAAATTAAATTCAATTTCTTCTATCCTGAAACCCGGAGATACAATTTTTTTAAAAAGCGGCGAGATATTCTACGGATCAATTAATATAAAAAGCTCCGGAACTCTTTCATCGCCCATCATATTTACTGACTACGGATCAGGTAACAAACCAGTGATATCAGGGCTTGAAAAAATTTCAAAATGGACATCTCTTAACAACGGAATTTATCAAAACGTTTGCCCTGCTTGTGTGGCAGAAAACAAAATCCTGATCATAAACAGGATTCCTTATGCATTGGGAAGATATCCGAACAGCGGGTATCTCACCTATCAAAGTCATAAAGAAAGCTCCGCCATTTCAAGCAACGAACTTTCAGGACAGCACAACTGGTCCGGCGCAGATGTCGTCATTAAAAAAAAGCATTGGATCATTGACAGAAGCAATATCGTTTCGCAGGATGGCAATACATTGAATTATGCAAAAGTCAGTTCAAGTAGCCCAACAGATGGCTATGGATATTTTATAGAAAATGATCCAACAACACTTGATCAATTTGGCGAGTGGTATTTCGATTCAGTACGAAAAAAGATGCAGGTTTTTTTCGGAGATAAAAATCCTGATTCATATTCGGTAAGTGCCAGTTCAAAAAATATTCTGGTCAGCATCAACGGACAAAGCTTCATAACATTTGATAACATATCTTTTGAGGGAGCGAACATCAGCACATTCTGGATAAGGAATTCAAAAAATATTACCATTAGAAATTGCGATGTTGATTTCTCAGGAACTGATGCTATCAATGCTTCTGGTTCTCCTTACCTGGAAATCAGCAATTCATTTTTCAATCATTCACAAAATGATGCTATTACTTTAGACAGCAGTTGCAGATCCGCATTAATAAAAAACAACATCATCAAAAACACAGGGCTTATGCCAGGCATGGGCAAGAATGGCACGGGAACATATCAGGCAATATCTGCATTCGGCGCAAACACATCTATTGAGTTCAATGAAATTGACAGCACTGGTTACAATGGCATTTATTTCGGTGGCAATTCAAGTATTGCAAAAAATAACCTGATTAAAGATTTCTGCATTGTGAAGGACGACGGAGCCGGAATTTACATCAGTGACTGGTTTCCTTCTTCTGACAAAAAAATTATCGGCAACATTATATTAAATGGATTTGGAAATAACGAGGGAACAACTACAAAATCAGTATTGCAGGCAGAAGGAGTTTATATTGACGATAAAACAGCTGACATACTTATTCAATCAAATTCGATTGCCAATTGTGCGCACGCCGGTATCATGATCCACAATGCGCATGATATAAAAATTGAAGGCAATACCGTTTTTAATAATAATATTCAATTGCTGCTACAACATGACAATTTATGGCCTAACAACCCGATAAAAAATCTTACTGCAAGCAAAAATTTTTTCATCTGTAAAACTGCCGATCAGGTTTGCGTGAATATTTCCTGGAGAAATGATGATATGTGGTCCTTTGGCATATTAGACAGCAATTATTATTATCGACCGGCAAATGATAATAATGTTATTCAGGCTGTTTCGAATATATGGACAAGCAAAAGCACAACAAAAAATTTTTCTTTGCAGGATTGGCAATCATCTTACAAAATGGACATGAGTTCAAAAAAAATTCTTTTGAATACACCAGGCAATAATGATATGAGTGTTGAATACAATTTTTCAGGCACTGCAAAAAAGATTACCTCTAAAAGTTATTATTTGAATGCTGATGGAACGCTGAAACGAATGGATGAGTTTGTTCTCCAGCCTTATCAATCTGTTATCGTGATGAAACAGTAATCGGTAAAACTATATTTCAGAAATGTATGCCTGTTAAAAAGGCTCTACAGTTGCGTAATATCCAAGCCCAAGGCTTTTAAATCTGGCAACATCATTTTCGACCATTTCTTTCACTAATTCAGCAACCGAGTATTTGGGTTCCCAGCCAAGTTTTGCTTTTGCTTTTGAAGAATCACCAATCAGCAAATCCACTTCTGTTGGCCTGAAATAATTCGGATCAACAGAAACGATTGTTTTTCCAATGGGAAGCTGGTACTCTTCATTGTTGCAGGATATTACAATTCCTTTTTCGCTATTTCCTTCACCGATAAATTCGATGCTGATACCAAGTTCTGCAAAAGCCATTCTAACAAAATCTCTCACCGGAGTTGTTACGCCGGTTGCAATCACAAAATCTTCGGGCTCGTTTTGCTGCAATATCCGCCACATTGCTTCCACATAATCTTTTGCATGTCCCCAATCTCGTTTCGAATCAAGGTTGCCGAGATACAGGCAGTCCTGCAAACTTAATGCAATGGCTGCAGCACCCATAGTGATTTTTCTCGTAACGAAAGTTTCTCCTCTCAACGGGCTTTCATGATTAAATAAAATCCCATTGCACGCAAACATATTGTAAGCTTCGCGATAATTAACCGTTATCCAATAAGCATACAATTTTGCAACAGCATATGGACTTCGCGGATAAAATGGCGTTGTCTCTCTTTGAGGTATTTCCTGAACAAGACCATATAATTCAGAAGTAGATGCCTGATATATTTTCGTTTTCTTTTCTAATCCAAGAATCCTGATTGCTTCGAGCAAGCGCAAAGTTCCGATGCCATCAGCGTTTGCAGTATACTCAGGAGTATCAAAGCTCACCTTAACATGGCTCATCGCTGCGAGGTTGTATATTTCATCCGGTTGTGTTTCCTGAATGATACGAATGAGGTTGGTGCTGTCAGTGAGGTCACCATAATGGAGTTTGAAACGAACATTTTTTTCATGAGGGTCCTGATATAAATGATCGATCCTTGATGTATTGATCAGCGATGCTCTTCTTTTCAAACCATGAACCATGTATCCTTTCTCAAGCAACAGTTCTGCCAGATAAGCTCCATCTTGGCCAGTGATGCCCGTTATTAACGCCGTTTTCATTTTTGGTATAGTTGTTTATGAAATCAGAATAAGCAAGTGTGATTCCTTCTTTCAATGAAATTTTATTTTTCCATCCAAGCGCATGAAGTTTTGAAACATCAAGCAGCTTTCTCGGAGTTCCGTCTGGCTTGGATGTATCGAAAATGATGTTTCCTTCAAAGCCAACAATTTCTTTTATAACCTGTGAAAGTTCAGCTATCGTAATATCATCACCAACGCCTATATTTATTAATCCACCATCATTATAGGAGTTCATCAAATAATAACACGCATCAGCCAAGTCATCCGCGTGAAGAAATTCGCGCCTCGGCTTGCCACTACCCCACACAATCACTTGCTTTTCTCCTGCAAACTTTGCTTCATGAAATTTCCTGATCAGCGCAGGAAGCACATGCGAGCTTAACAAATCGTAATTGTCATTGCTGCCATATAAATTAGTTGGCATCACTGATATGAAATTGCATCCATGTTGATGTCTGTATGCCTCGCACATTTTAATACCAGCAATTTTTGCTATCGCGTATGCTTCATTTGTTGTTTCAAGCTCACCCGTCAACAGATATTCCTCTTTCAAAGGCTGTGGTGCCATCTTAGGATAAATGCATGAAGAACCAAGGAAAAGCAATTTTTTCACATTTGCTGTAAATGATTCATGGATGACATTATTCTGAATCATTAAATTGTCGTAAATAAAATCTGCGCGGTAGGTATCATTGGCTAAAATGCCTCCCACTTTTGCTGCAGCCAAAAAAACGTAGTCAGGCTTTTCTTTTTTAAAGAAAGAAGACACAGCATTTTTATCTCTTAAATCAAGTTCTTTTGAGGTGCGGAGCAACAGGTTTTGAAAACCTTCATTCGTAAGTTTGCTTGTAATAGCGCTGCCAACCATTCCACGATGACCCGCAACAAAAATTTTATCAGATGGCTGCATGGTCAACAGATGGCTTGTTCACAATTATTTTTACGTTTTGCTTTTCAACCTGAGCCGTCATCGTATATCCCAATGATGGCAATAAAACCTTCACAACTTTTTTGCTTGTGTCAGACATATCATTTTCGATATGCATTAGCGCACCATTTGTTGTTTTTGTTTTATCGTTACCCGTTATTAAAGATTTTTCAAGGCGTGCATAATTGTGTTCATTCAGAAAGTTTTTGATGGCACTAATTTCTTCATTGCTGATGACTACTGGTTTATGCAGCCAGTAAACAAAATTAATAATGCCATCTATTGAACGAATTTGAAACAGCTCATTTTCATTTGCCTTCACAAAAACGTATGAACTGAACAAAGGCTCCTGAATGTTCTTTTTTCTTTCTTTTGGTTGTCTAAATGCTGTATTGAGTGGGCAATAATTCTCAAAATTCATTTTGCTCAGAGTTTCTGCAATTTTCTTTTCCAACCGAGGCTTGGTGTAAACTGCATACCAATTTTTATCCATAGTGTATAGTTTAAATAAGTTTGGATGTTAACATGCTTAATCATAAACATGCCTTAAAAGTTTATTTATTTCTTGTCTTAACCTTTATCTTCTTTCTAATACAATACAAGTTTGTGTTGCATGTCGAAAGGTGCTCATTAGGTTATCACATAGCAATGGATATTGAAAACAATGGCAGCAAAATATAGCAGGCAAAATCAACGAATCTGTATGTAGGATATTTACAGAGACCAAGGAATCTGAGTGTGAAATTAACTAAGACCCGCTACATAAAAAATAAAAAATTCAGCATCTAAGGCAACTTGCATCATTAACCTCAAGCATATATAGCCGAAGTTTTTATTGTAGAAAAAATTCTACGCTCATATATTCATGGTTACAAGGGGCTTGTGAATACCCGGAAGAAGAAGAGGGAAGATTAACATCAATTGTGTCGTTAAAAATGAAAATAAAATATCCCAATATTTCGTGATAAGGTTAGTAAGTAAAAAAGAAAGGCATTCATGAAACCAATCATCAAATCATTCAGAGAAGGCTTTTCGCAATCCCCAATTCCAGGCCACGCAATTCTGCAAGGCCACGCAAACGGCCAATTGCACTATACCCGGGAGCGCTGCTTTTTTTCAGATCATCTAGCATCTGATGACCATGATCAGGGCGCATAGGGATTGATTCTTTTCTTCTTTGCATCAGCAAAACAATCTCTTTCACTACAGCATACATATCAACATCGCCTGTGAGATGATCAGCTTCGTAAAAATTTCCTGCTGCATCTCTTTTTGTGCTGCGCAAATGGATAAAATGTATATGATCACCTAATCGTTTAACCATGCCCGTTAAATCATTATCATCCCTCACTCCGTATGATCCCGTGCAGAAACACAATCCATTGGCGGGCGAAGGTGCTGCGCTTAATAATTCATTAGCATCTTTTTCTGTGCTTACAATTCGCGGAAGCCCAAGAATTGGGAATGGAGGATCGTCCGGATGTATCGCCATTTTCAATCCAAGTTCCTGCGCAACAGGAATAACTTGCTTCAAAAAATAAAACAAATGATGTTTCAGTTTTTCTGAATCAATGTTTTCGTATTTTTTAATTGCAGCTAATATCTGCTCTTCAGTGAAGCGTTCTTCACTTCCTGGTAAACCAAGCAAAGCATTTGTGTATAAAATATCTTTCTCGCTTTCCGTCATGGAATCCATTCGTTGTTTTGCTTTTTCTATTTCTTCTTTGGAATAATCTTTTTCAGCCCCAGGCCTTTTCAGCAAAAAAATATCAAAGCCGATAAATGCTGATTTCTCAAACTTTAATGCTTTGCTTTTATCTGGCATTTCAAAATTGATATCGGTGCGCATCCAGTCGAGTATCGGCATAAAATTATAAGTGACCACTTTTAATCCACACGATGCAATATTTCGCAGGCTCTGCTTATAATTTTCAATGTATGTTTTATAATTGCCTGTTTGTTTTTTAATATCTTCATGAACAGGCAGGCTTTCAATAACTGTCCACGTCAGGCCGGCAGCTTCTACTGTAGATTTTCTTTGTTTGATTTCTGCTGCTGTCCATATTTCGCCGACAGGAATATGATGAAGCGCAGTAACAACTCCCGAACAACCTGCCTGCCTGATATCCCACAAACTAACAGGATCATTTGGACCGAACCATCTCATAGTCTGCTCCATTAACATAATTCACTTTTTTATTCGCTAAATTAACTGAATCATTTCACATAAAATCTAAACATTATTTTGTTGGCAGTATAAAATATTCTTAACTCATTTTCGGTTACTCATAAACGTGAAATTAGTAATTCGATCAATTATATACCTGTCCTAAAAATTGCATAGATTTACAAACAATAGATATTATGCTTGAAATTGTTATTGAATCCAGAAAGGCTTCCATTGCTCTTGGCTTAGGCGTCAGGCGGATTCTTCCATTTCGTCTTCGAAGAATGGTTGGGCCTTTTATATTTATGGATCATGCAGGGCCGCTGAGTCTGCCTGTATCAGGCTCAACCAATATGGATGTATTGCCGCACCCTCATATTGGCCTTTCAACTGTCAGTTATTTGTTTGGAGGCAAGGTCACGCACAGAGACAGCCTTGGTGTGGAACAAATCATAAAACCGGGCGAAGTGAATTGGATGACGGCAGGAAAAGGTATCAGCCACAGCGAGCGTTTTGAAGATCCGTCTATGCTGGCACAAGGTGAATTTGAAATGATCCAGACCTGGGTAGCACTGCCTGAAAAAGATGAAGAGTCAGATCCATCATTCAATAATTATAAACCTGATCAATTATCTGTGTTCACAGAAAAAGGAATATGGATGCGGTTGATTGCAGGGCAAGCTTATGGATTAACAAGTCATGCAAAAACAAATTCTCCGTTGTTTTATTTGCACGTAGAGTTAAAAATCGGTGCGAAATTTAGTTTGCCAAAAGAACATAGCGAAAGGGGCATTTATATTGTCAAAGGCAGCATTGAATTAAGTGGGATTATATATTCCGAAGGAAAAATGTTGGTGTTCACCAAAGAGACTGATCCGATGATCATTGCGAATGAAGATACTACCCTAATGTTATTGGGCGGTGAGCCATTGGGAGACCGTTATATATGGTGGAACTTTGTATCAAGCCGCAAAGAACGAATTGAACAGGCAAAAGAAGACTGGAAACAAGGCCGCATTATTTTACCGCCAAATGATAATAAAGAATTTATCCCGCTTCCTCAAGACAAATCAAGACCTTCAGATCCGCCGCCGGGAATACTTTCCTGACAAAATTTGCAATGTGAAATATATCAACGTTAAGAACTCAATGAGATAATAAACGAATGTGTTGAGTATTTTCGGTTATACGTGACTGTTATTTATACACAGCTTTTTAATATTGGTCTTTTACAATTAATCATTTCTTCATAGCCGCAATCTTAAACATCTGAAAATAAAAAAAGTATTAACCACTTTGCCAGCTTCTGAAGCTTACATCTTCAAAAGCAAACTGGATAATACTTTTATTTTATCTGCGGAGAGGGAGGGATTCGAACCCTCGATACAAGTTTAAGCTCGTATAACGGTTTAGCAAACCGGCCCTTTCGGCCACTCAGGCACCTCTCCGTTCCTGTTTTAGAGGGAGGCAAAAATAGTCATTAATTCATTTTGTACCTAATCGGTTTTGCTTTTTTATTTTCAAAGTTTCGTGAGCATATAATTTGTGATGCTGAAGCTGCATAACAATCAAATGCATCCCGAAAGCTTTCGGGATGCGACGCAAGAATGTTGAATATTGAGCTAATGCTGGCCAACAAAAAACCCGTTCAAAAATGAACGGGCTTAAAATATTTTTTTGTACGATCTTTTACATTGCTGCGAGCTGCACTTTTTGTTGCAGTTCTGTAACATTTTCACGGAAAAGGCTATCAGTGTCCATCAGGTCTTTTACTGTCTGACAGGAATGGATAACAGTGGTATGATCTCTTCCACCAAAATGCTCTCCGATTGTTTTAAGAGAATTTTTTGTGAACGCTTTTGCGAGATACATGGTTATCTGGCGTGCCTGAACAATTTCTCTCTTGCGCGTTTTCTGCAAAAGTTTTTCATAAGGAACATCATAGAACTCACATACCATTTTCTGGATGATTTCGATTGTGATTTCCTTACTGCTTGTTTTCACAAAATTTCTAAGCACTTTTTTCGCCAATTCAAGATCAATTTCACGCTTATTTAGCGAAGATTGTGCCAAAAGGGATATTAATGCGCCTTCCAGTTCGCGAACATTGCTGCTTATATTATATGCGAGATATTTAACAACTTCTTTTGGCATGTCAAGCCCGTCGTTCTTCATTTTCTTCTCGAGAATGTCGATACGCGTTTCATAATCCGGCACCTGAAGGTCTGCGCTCAGTCCCCAACGAAAACGGCTCAACAATCTTTCCTGCATGCCATCCAGGTCTTTGGGCGGTTTGTCTGATGACAATATTAGTTGCTTGCCTGATTGATGAAGATGATTGAAAATCGCAAAGAAAGCATCCTGAGATTTTTCCGCTTTGCTGAAAAACTGAACATCATCTATTATCAATACATCCACCAACTGGTAGAAATGTATGAAATCGTTGATCGCATTGTTCTTGCTGTGATCAATGAACTGATTGATGAATTTTTCGGAGCTTACATACAACACCACTTTATTTTGATGCATTCTTTTCACTTCATTGCCGATTGCCTGAACAAGATGCGTTTTGCCAAGGCCAACCCCACCATAAACTACCAATGGGTTGAAGGAATTA
>Ga0070734_10003691_pt1 | contig 15577 bp, 15 predicted proteins | sample Coa_R1_8_FD_66444 | JGI IMG/M metagenome (GOLD analysis project Ga0070734, IMG submission 66444) | Surface soil microbial communities from Centralia Pennsylvania, which are recovering from an underground coalmine fire - Coalmine... | ecosystem: Environmental > Terrestrial > Soil > Unclassified ...
TGCTGGAGACGGCCGCGGCCCGGCCTCGGGCGCGGAGCGCGCTCGGCGCCGTCTCGGTCGCGGTCGGGGTGGCGCTGCTGGCGGTCGCGCTGCCGCGCCATCCGTTCCAGCTGCGCCTGCCGGCCCAGGGGAGCGATCTGGCGGCCGGCCGCGTCGTCTACCCGGCCGGCGCGGTCGCCTACCTCGCCGACCACGGGTTCCACGGCAAGCTCGTCACCTCGTTCATCAACGGCGGCTTCGTGCTCTGGAAGCTGCACCCGGCGGCGCGCGTCAGCTTCGACGGACGGTACGAGGTCGCCTACGCGCCCGAGGTGCTCGACGAGGACAGCACCATCCACGGCGCGCGGCCCGGGTGGCAGGGCCTGCTCGCCCGCGACGCGCCCGACGCCGTGCTGGTCGCCCGCGACGAGCCGCTGGCGGCCGCGCTCCCCGACACCACCGGCCTCGTGCGCGTCTACCGCGACGACGCCTACGAGGTGTGGGCCCGCCCGGGGCTGGGGCTTCCCCCCGCCGACCGGAGCGGCGCCGCTATTCCGACGACCTTTCCTTGAGATGACCTGGAACCTGCACGCTGCCGTGCAGCCAGTCGATGTAGGCCCGGCTGCCGTCGTGGACCTTGAAGGCCAGGATCTCGGGGACGTCGTAGGGGTGCAGCGCCAGGATCCTGTCGCGCAGCCGCTCGAACAGGGCGGGGTGCGTCTTCACGAAGCAGACGACCTCGTCCTCCTCGCGGATCTGCCCCTCGTACCGGTAGATGGACTTGGCGCCCGGCACCATCGTCACGCAGGCGGCCAGCTCCTCGTCGACCAGCGCCCGCGCCAGCGACCGGGCGGCCTCGGCGTCCGGCATCGTCACGTGAACCTCGAGCGCGTCAGCCACGCACGAATTGTACTACACCATGATCGCGTGGACGTAGCGCGGCTCCGCCGCGCGGAGTCCTTCGCGGGGGGGGGATGGAGACCCTTTCAGGGTCCCCATTTGGATTGACGCCAGCCTCGCGGGAGAGGAAATTGGCGCGCCTTGCTCATCGTACAGAAATACGGCGGGACCTCGGTCGGCAGCATCGAGCGCATCCGCAACGTCGCGCGCCGCTGCCTCGCCGCCCAGCGCCAGGGGCACCAGGTGGTGGTCATCGTCTCGGCGATGTCCGGGGAGACGAACCGCCTCCTGGGGCTGGCCAAGCAGATCTCCGAGATCCCTGACGAGCGCGAGCTGGACGTCATCGCCTCGACCGGCGAGCAGGTGAGCGTCGGCCTGGTGGCGCTGGCGATCCACGCCGAGGGGGGCAAGGCGATGTCGCTGCTCGGCCACCAGGTCCGCGTCATCACCGACAGCGCGTTCGCGCGCGCGCGCATCCAGGAGATCGACGCCCAGGCGATCACCGACGCGCTCGCCGACGGGAAGATCGCCGTGGTGGCCGGGTTCCAGGGCGTCGACCGCGAGGGGAACATCACCACGCTGGGGCGCGGCGGCTCGGACACCTCGGGCGTGGCGGTCGCCGCCGCCCTCAAGGCCGACGTGTGCGAGATCTACACCGACGTCGACGGCGTCTACACCGCCGATCCGAACGTCGTCCCCAACGCCCGCAAGGTCGGCCGCATCAGCTACGAGGAGATGCTCGAGCTCGCCTCGCTGGGCGCCAAGGTTCTGCAGATCCGCTCGGTGGAGTTCGGGATGAAGTTCGGCGTCCCGATCCACGTTCGATCGAGCTTCAACGACAACGAAGGGACATGGGTCGTGCCTGAAGAAAAAGCGATGGAATCGGTCGTGGTCTCCGGCGTCACCGCCACCAAGGACGAAGCCAAGATCACCATGCACGGGATCTCGGACCAGGCCGGAATCCAGGCGATGGTGCTCCGCCCGCTGGCCGCCGCCGGGATCGTCGTCGACGTCATCGTCCAGGCCTACGTCGAGGGTGGACGCACCAACTTCACCTTCACGCTGCCGGCCAGTGACCTGGTTCGTGCCAAAGACTTGCTCGTTCGGCAGTGCGGCCACCTCTGCCCGCCCGACCAGATCAAGACCGAGTCGGGCCTCTCGAAGGTCTCGGTGGTCGGCGTCGGGATGCGCTCGCACGCCGGCGTGGCGCTGAAGATGTTCGAGATCCTGGCCAAGGAGAACATCGCGGTGCAGCTGATCGCGACCTCCGAGATCAAGATCTCCTGCGTCATCGACGCCAAGTACGCCGAGCTGGCGGTCCGCGCGCTGCACGACGGCTTCGCCCTCGACAAGGCTTGAAAAACGCAAGGCTGCGGCCTTGCATTTCGCGCAGCCAGCCCCTGCGAATTGCCACTGTCAGGCACGTCAACAAGGTGCGCCGTCGTAAGTGGCTGTAGTTACGTAACTAGGTACGTCTCGAAATAATTGCGAAATGCAACGACGGCAAGATGTTCCCCAGGCGCCCAGCTGGCGTCGAGCAAACCTGGAGGGACATCGTGATCAAACGGTTCATCGAAGGAATGAAGTCCGCTGACAGGAGGCGCGTGTTTTACGCGCTCCTCGGCGGCAAGGCGCTGGGGCTCGCGCTCCTGTTTCTGATCATCGTCGGGGTTCCCCGCTACTTCGGGCACCCGGCCCTGGCCGACGACGCTGCCGCGGCGCCGCCGCCGGCCTACGTCAACCCGATCAACAACATGTGGACGCTCATCACGGCGTTCCTCGTGTTCTTCATGCAGGCCGGGTTCATGTTCCTCGAGGCCGGGTTCGCCCGGACCCGCGAGACGGTGAACGTCCTCCTCGAGGGGATCGTCGACACCTGCCTCTGCGGCCTCCTCTTCTGGGCCTTCGGCTTCGCGTTCATGTTCGGCGCGGGGAACGGCTTCATCGGGCACCAGTTCTTCTTCCTGCACGGCGCGCCTGACACCTACGGAAGCACCGGGGTCTCGATCCTGACGTTCTTCCTGTTCCAGTACGCCTTCGCCGACACCTGCTCGACCATCACCTCGGGCGCCATGATCGGCCGCACCGGGTTCGTGGGCGATCTCGTCTACTCGTTCTTCGTCTCGGGCTTCATCTACCCGATCTTCGGCCACTGGGCCTGGGGTCCGGACGGCTGGCTGAACACCATCCACCCGGCCGCCTTCCACGACTTCGCCGGCTCGACGGTCGTCCACACGATCGGCGGCATGGTGTCGCTCGCGGGCGCCATCGTCCTGGGGCCGCGCATCGGCCGCAAGTTCAAGCGTGACGGCGGCGGGGCGATGCCCGGCCACGACATGACCATCGCGGCCGTCGGCGGCGTCATCCTCTGGTTCGGCTGGTACGGGTTCAACCCGGGCTCGACCCTGTCGGCTATGGACGCGGCCGGCATCGGGCGCGTCGCCGCCAACACCACGCTGGCCGCCTGCGCCGGAGGGCTCTCGGCCATGTTCTGGATGTACCCGAAGAACAAGGTCTGGGACTGCGGCATGACCATCAACGGCTTCCTGGCCGGCCTGGTCGCCATCACCTGCCCCTGCTACTGGGTATCGCCGTTCGGCGCCATCATGATCGGCGCCATCAGCGGCCCGGTCTGCGCGCTGGCTGTCGACCTCATGGAGTACCTGCGCATCGACGACCCGGTGGGCGCGGTTGCCGTCCACGGCGCGGCCGGCATCTGGGGCACGCTCTCGCTCGGCCTGTTCGCGACCGGTCAGTTCGGCGCGCCGACGCCGACGGGCGCGGACAACTCGGCGGCCTCGGTCGTCACCGGCCTGTTCTACGGCGGTGGCGCCAACCAGCTCATCGGTCAGGCCATCGGCAGCGTCTGCATCGGCGGCGCGACCCTGCTCGCCTCGCTGGCCATGATGTATGTGGTGAAGATGACCGTCGGTCTCCGCGTCTCGAAGGAGGGCGAGCTGGAAGGTCTCGACCTGCACGAGCACGGCGGCGGCGCCTACCCCGAGCTGGTCGGCTCATCGCACGGCTTCGTGCTTCCGGACGAGGCTTCGGGCACGGCCGGGGCGCGGGTGCCGGTCCCCAGCCCGGCGACCTAGCCGCGCTGGCACACGGGCCGCGGACAGCCGTGGCCCGCTGCTTGAAAGATGGTGCCCGCCGGGCTCACTAACCCGGCGGGGGCCACGCGACACGAGGGTGGTTCCTCGGTCGTGTTGGGGTGGACGGCGCCCCCGGGAAGTACCCGGGGGCGCCAGTCCCGTTTGGATCGCTCCGGGCTGCGCCCTCCGCTTCGCGAAAGGGCCCCGCGGACGGGCCCCTCTCGCGGGCTCTCCCCGATGCGACGAGAGCCGGGCCCGGATCCTGCTCGGCAGGTAAGTCTCCGGCGGGCAGAGCCCGCCTTCGATCAACTGGTGTCTGACGAGCTCCCTGAGGGGGGCTTTTTGTTTTTGGGGTGAGCTGTTTTCCGGTTGGATCACCGACGGGGCGAGGACGACGACCGGCAGCTCTCATACGGTCGGAGGGGCGGTCGGGTCGATCGGGCTCGCGCCAGGGCTCTCGTCCGACATCGCCGCCCGACAAGATCAATTGGCGAAATCGCGCCGCCGGGGCCAACCTCGACCACATGAGCGGAGACGTCGAGGTGGCCCGGGACGAAGGGGTGCTGCGCATAGCCTTCAACCGGCCGAGCAAGAAGAACGCCATCACGCGGGCGATGTACGCAACGATCACGGCGGCGCTGGGGGAGGCGGAGGCGGATCCGGCGATCCGCGTGGTGCTCTTCACCGGCGGGCCGGAGATGTTCACGGCGGGCAACGATCTGGGCGACTTTCTGGCCGCCGAGCGCGATCTGTCCGCCGCGACGGGGTTCCTGGCGGCGCTGGCGCGGGCGACGAAGCCGATGGTCGCGGCGGTGAGCGGGCTGGCGGTCGGGGTCGGCGTCACGATGCTGCTCCACTGCGACCTCACCTACGTCGGCCGTGGCGCCAGCCTCTCGATGCCGTTCCTCAACCTGGCGCTGGTTCCCGAGGCCGGGTCGACGCTGTTGCTGCCGGCGGCGATCGGCCTCGCGCAGGCGACGCGTCTGCTCTACTTCGGGGAGAAGATCTCCGGCGAGGAGGCGGCGCGCCTCGGGATGGTCACCGAGGCGGTGGACGACGGCCAGGTGCAGGAGCACGCCGCCACGCAGGCGCGCCTGCTCGCGCGGCGGGCGCCTGGGGCCGTGGTGGCGACCCGGGCGCTCCTGCGCGAGCCGTTCGCCGAGGCGGTGCGCGAGGCGATCCGGCGAGAGCTCGAGGTGTTCGCGCGCCAGCTCGACTCCGCCGAGGCGCGCGAGGCGATGATCGCGGTGCTGGAGAAGCGACCGCCCGATTTCTCGAAGGTCTGACGAGCTTTGGCTCGCCGGCCGGGAACATTTTCGCCGGTTGATCGTCGTCACCAGAGATGAGTTCGATCTTGGTGCGGCGAACGTGCGTGCTACCATCGCCCCGCGTGATGGGGCGGTCGCTTCTTCGGGTGTTGGCGGTGGCGGGCTGCGTGGTCGGCTGCGCCACGGGCGCGCCGGCGCCGACGTCGCTGCCGCTCCGGCGGGTGGTGCTGTATCGCAACGGGCTCGGCTACTTCGAGCACTCGGGGCGGCTCGCCAGCGACCACCTGCAGATGCACCTGCGCGCGGGCGAGGTCGACGACGTCATCAAGACGCTGGCGGTCCTGGCGCCCGAGGACAAGGCGGCGGTCGGCGCGGTGGCGGCGCTCAAGAAGGTGAACGACGACGGAGACGTCGAGCTCGACCTGTCGGTCCCGACCAACCGCGAGGTCACCGTCTCCTACGCGGCGCCCACTCCGGTGTGGCGCTCGACCTACAAGCTGGTGCTGGGCGAGGGGGACGATGGCCTGCTCCAGACCTGGGCGGTCGTGAACAACAACTCCGACGAGGACTGGCAGGGCGTGCGCCTGACGCTGGCCACGGGCGCCCCGTTCTCCTACGTCGTCGACCTGCACAGTGATCAGTTTGGGTCCCGGCCCGACGGCACCCGGAGGATCCTGGCGCCGCCGATCAACGGCGTCGTGGCGCCCGAGCGCACCGACGCGGATCGCGACCACGACGGGATCCCGGATTCACGCGACAAGTGCCCCAACGAGCCCGAGACCTACAACGGGTACGAGGACGCGGACGGCTGCCCCGACAAGGGACGCGTGATCACGCGCAAAGGGACGCTGGAGATCCTGGACAAGGTCTACTTCGCCTCGGGGAGCCACGCGATCAAGCACGAAGTGGAGTCTCTGCTCGACGTCATCGCGGCGACGCTCAAGGGATACCCGCAGCTCAAGCTGGTCGCCATCGACGGCTACTCGGCCGACGACGAGCGCGACCCGATCGCCGTGGCCACCGCGCGCGCCACCGCCGTTCGGGACGCGCTGGTCGCCCGTGGCATCCTGGCGGAGCGGCTTCGGGTGCACGGCTATGGCGCGAGCCGCGCCCTCTGCACCGCCCGCACCGAGGACTGCCGGAGCCAGAACCGCCGGGTCGGGTTCTCGATCCTCGAGCGCGCCGAGCCGCGGGAGCAGATGGTGAAGCAGGAGGGGATGAACAAGATCGTCGAACGCTCCGCGTCCGGGCGGTCCGCCGTCGACCTCGATCTGGGGGGCCCGCCCGCGCCGGCGCGTCCCGCGGAGGTGGCCGGAATGATGCGGTACGAGATCGGCGTGCCGGTGACCATCCCGGGCCGGTCGTCGGCGATGGTGGCCATCGAGAACCGGCGCCTCCCGGCCGCCGAGGTTTACCTTTACCGGCCCGACGCCAACGCCCCGGGCTCCGACGCGCACCCATACCGGGCGGCGCGCTTCGTCTGTCCGCCCGGCAACGTCCTCGAGGGCGGACCGCTGGCCATCTACGCGCGGGGGACGTTCGTGGGTGACGCCATCCTCGACCCGCTGCGACCGGGGCAAAGCTCGCTGGTCCCGTTCGCCCTGGATCCCGAGGCGACCGTCCGGGTCACGCAGGACGGGGAGTCGAAGCCGCTGCGCCTGATCAAGATCGAGCACGGCATCTTCACCGTCGAGGATCGCCGGATCCTCCGCACGCACTACGACGTCGCGGCGGGCGGCACGCCGCGGGCGCAGATCTTCGTGCGGTACGATCCGCGCACCGGCTACGAGGTCGCGTCGTTGCCGCCCGGCAGCGAGCGGGAGGGCGAGGCCGCGCTGGTCCCCGTGGCGCTCGGCGCCGACGGCCGCGCCACGCTGACGCTGGAAGAGACGCGCGCGGAGCAGCGGGCGGTCAACCTGACGCAGAAAGAGGATCTCGACCTCGGAGCCTATCTGGCAGGGACGGCTGCGCTCCCGGCGGGGCTGGCCGAGCGCCTGCGCCGGCTCGACACCTTGCGCGCCGAGGCGGAGCACCTGGACGTCTCCCAGGAGCTGCTGCGGCGGCAGACCGACGACAGCGCGCAGCGCCTCACCGAGCTGCAGGACAACCTGCAGGCGATCGAGAAGAACCCCGCGGCGGGCGCGCTCCGCAAGCAGCTGAACGACGAGCTGGCCAAGGCCGTGCGCGCCAACGAGGAGCTGTCGAAGAAGACGGCCGAGCTGGTCGCGGCGCGCGACGTGAAGCGCGCCCAGCTGCGGACGGAGCTCGAGGTGCTGACCTATGATCACGCGCTCTAGCGCGCGACGTCCCCTCTAGACGGCGCGGCGGCATGCCGGTCAGCGCGGGCAAGGCAGTCCTTCCGCTGGTGTGGCTGCTCGCCGCGTGCGCCACGCGCGCGCCGGCGCCCGCGGCGTCGCCGCCGCCCGTCGCCGCGAAGGCGCCGCCCCCGGTCACCCACTTTGAGACCGCCGCCACCCCACCTGGCCCGCCCGATCGGGATGGGGACCACGTCCCTGACTCGCGCGACAGGTGCCCCGACGAGCCCGAGACGTACAACGGGTACCAGGACGCGGACGGCTGTCCCGATCACGGAATCAGCGGGCACACGGGGTCGCGCCAGATCCTCGACAAGTTCTACTTCCCGCCGACGAGCCACGCGCTCGGCGCCGACATGAAGCCCTTGCTCGACGCCATCGGGGCGGCCATCGTGGGAAACCCGGAGATCGTCCTCATCGAGGTTCGCGGCTACGCGACCGGCGACGAGCGCGCCCCGATGCGCCTGGCCACCGCGCGCGCCCAGACGATCCGCACCGCCTTGATCCATCGCGGCGTCGCGCCGGGGCGGCTGCGCGCGCGCGGTTACGGCGCGACCAACCCCATCTGCACGACCGACGACGAGGATTGCCGGCGAGCGAACCGCCGGGTCGAGTTCTTGATCCCCCAGTTCCTCCAGCCCGCGCCGCCCGCGCCGCCCCCGGGCCAGGCGCCGCCGGACGACCGGACGCTCGCCAAGCCGGCCTCGGACCCGTCCTGAGCGCGGCTCAGTCGAGCAGCTGGCGGATCTTGGACTCGAGGTCGGCCACGGCGACCTCCGACTGCGTGCCGTGGGCGAGGTCCTTGACCATCAGCTTTCCCGAGGCCATCTCGTTGCTGCCGATGATGATGGCGGCGCGCGCGCGCAGCTTGTCGGCGCGCTTCATCTGCGACTTCATGCTGCCGCCTCGGTGCTCGATCTCCACGCTGACGCCCGCGGCGCGCAGGCGCTGGGCGATCGGCAGCGCGAAGGCGAGGGCGGCGGCGTCCATCGGCGCGAAGAAGGCGTTCACCGGGCGCTCGTAGCTCTCGGCCGGCTCGGACAGCGCCAGCAGCGTGCGCTCGACGCCCAGCGCGAAGCCGATGGCCGGCGTCTTGGGGCCGCCCAGTGAGGCGACCAGGCCGTCGTAGCGCCCGCCGCCGCAGATGGTGTTCTGCGCGCCCAGCTCGCCGGCGGTGGTCTTGATCTCGAAGATCGTCGCCGTGTAGTAGTCGAGGCCGCGCACGAGGCGCTGGTCGACGGTGTGACGCACGCCGAGGTCGTCGAGCAGCTTGCGCACGGTGGCGAACCGGGCCTGCGAGGCGGCGCTCAGCGTCTCCAGCAGCACCGGCGCGCCGGCGTTGAGCGCCACGATCTCCGGGTTCTTCGAGTCGAGGATGCGCAGCGGGTTGGTCTCGAGGCGCCGCTTCGAGTCCTCGTCGAGGACGCCCTCGTGCTGGCGGTAGAAGGCCACCAGCGCGTCGCGATACGCCGCGCGCTCCTCGGGCTCGCCGAGCGAGTTGAGCGTCACCTCCAGGGCGTCCCGCGGGATCCCGATCTCGGCGAGCATCAACGTGAGCATGGCGATCGTCTCGGCGTCGCCCGAGGGCTCGTTGACGCCGAACCACTCGGCGCCGATCTGGTGGAACTGGCGCAGCCGGCCGCGCTGCGCGCGCTCGTGCCGGAACATCGGGCCCAGGTAGAACCAGCGGGTCACCGGCTCCTTGTTCCACTGCGCGTTCTCGATGTACGCGCGCACGGCCGAGGCGGTCCCCTCGGGGCGCAGGCTGACCGAGCGGCCGTCGCGGTCGTCGAAGGTGTACATCTGCTTCTCGACCACGTCGGTCACCTCGCCGACCGAGCGGACGAAGAGCGGCGTGTACTCCAGCACCGGCGTGCGCAGCTCGTGGTAGGCGAACGCCTCCAGCACGCCGCGCGCCTTCTCTTCGACAAATTGCCACTTCGCGATGTCCGGCGGCAGGGCATCGTTCATCCCTTTGACGCCGGGTGGGACTTCAGCCATGCGCGGCTTTTACCACGCCCGGCGGGTCACTCGGTCTTGACGACGGCGTCGCCGAGGCGCCCGGCCAGAAACGCCAGCGCGGCGTCGACGGCCGCCCGGTCGCGCCCGTCGAGGGTGATCTTGACCCGGTAGTCGGTCGCCTCGAGGTGCGGGTACGAGCCGACGTCGACGCCCGGGAAGGCGGCCACCGTCTCGTCCAGCCGGCCCGCGATCTCCCCCTCGCCGGCGCGCGAGTAGAGCGCGCGGCCGTGGATGGGCGAGGCCCGGAACAGCTCGCGCACCGCCTCGAACTTGGCCCGGAAGATCGAGGGGACGCCGGGGAGGATCCAGACGTTGCGGACCACCACCACCGGCCAGCGGGTGCCGGGGCCGCCGGGCCCATGCTCGAGGCGCGCCCCCACCGGCAGGTCGGCCATCCGCAGGTCGCGCTCGTGCAGCCGAGCCCCGTAGCGGCTGCGCAGCAGCGCCTCGAGCTCGGGGTGGCGGACGATCGGCAGGCCGAACGCGTCGCCCACCGCCCGCAGCGTGACGTCGTCGTGGGTCGGCCCGACGCCGCCCGAGGTGAACAGGTGGTCGACCCGGTCGGCCAGCGCGCGCACGCGCTCGGCGATCTCCTCGGTCACGTCCGGGACGACCTCGATGCGACGGAGCGAGACTCCCAGCCGCCGCAGCTCGCCAATCAGGTAGCGCGCATTTTGATCGTCGACCTTGCCCGACAGGATCTCGTTCCCGATGACAAGGATGGCGGCGGTGGGGTCGCTCAGCACGGCTTCTTCATCATTACACGGGAAGCTGGCATAATCGTCGCGCCACCTGATGAAGAAGAACTTGCTTGTGCCGCTCGTCGTCCCGGCCGCGGCGTTTCTGACCGAACTATTCACCTTGGCGACCTTGGCCATCTCGGGATGCTCGAGCCCCTCGGCCGGCACCCGTCCCCACGACGGCGGGATGGACGTCCCGGCCCCCAAGAAGGACGCCAACCCGGTCGACTACTACTGTCCGGCCGACGCAATGGGCGGCGGGGTCTGCCCGATCAACTTCTGCGGGACATTGGCGACGGCCAACGCCCTGGCTCTCAACCCGCCGGGGTACGCCCAGTCGGGGGCCGACTCGCTCTGCAACGGCGGGCGGGTCTGCGTGGTGGGCGCGCCGGTCGCCGCCGGCGACGCCTTCCAGCTGACCTGCGTGCCGCCGGCCTCGGGGGCGGCGGCCTTCGGCGCCGCCTGCTCGCTGGACGGCGGCGCCGGGACGACCTGCGCGGCCGACTCGCTCTGCATCACCAGCCCCGACTTCCCGGCCCAGCCGTTCTGCAGCACGATGTGCCGCAACGACGCCGACTGCCCCGCCTCGTCGATCTGCCTCGAGTATGCGACGGCCAAGGCGCCCGACGGCTCGGCCGCCAAGGTCGGCATGTGTACGCCGACCTCCAAGATCGCCGCCACCCCCTGCACGCACGAGGCGGGCTGCCCGTCCGGCCAGGGGTGCGTGGCGTACGGCGCGCGCACGTCACTGACGGTTTGCCAGGGCACCGGCGGGACCCTCGCCGTCGGCGCCGCCTGCACCGCCAACTCGCAGTGCCGGAGCGGCGCTTGCTTCGACAAGACGTTCAAGATCAATGGCGGCAGCAACCGCACGTACTGCTCGTCGGTCTGCACCGTCAACAGCGACTGCGGCGCCTCCCAGACCTGCGTCCGCCTGGTGCAGAACAACAACGGGACGCCCTCCGACCCGACCGACGACGTGGTGGCCGGCGAGTGCCAGACGCTCTACCCGCCCATCGCCTCCGCCGGCTGTGGGCTGGACAGCGACTGCGTCACGCAGAACAACGGCTCGGACACCTGCGACACCGCGCACGGCCTCTGTTACAACAAGTCGGCGCTGCCGGGCTCGGCTTGCACCGCCGACACCGGCTGCATGCTGGGCGGGACCTGCGCGACCGGCGCCCGCTTCCCGGGCGGCTATTGTCTGAGCTACGGCTGCGCCCCAAACCCGACCGCCAGCACGCCGAACGTCGACCTCTGCTTGGGCGCGGGCAGCGTCTGCGTCCAGCGCGGCGGCCCTGACGCGCCCCTCTACGCCTGCTACGACGGCTGCCGGCCCGGCTCGGACGCCGCCGCGGACATGTGCATCCGGGCGGGCTTCATCTGCGGGGCGCCCCTCCCCGGCCAACCCGCGAACATCTGCCTGGGGCAGACCGGAACCTGAGCGGAGTGCGGGCCAAAATCGCAACCAGGCTCGCAGCACGGCGGGTACGGCTGGCGTCGCTCGCTCTGCTGGCCCTGGCCGGGTCGTCGGCGCGGGCGCAGCAGCCGCCGCTCCCGCCGCCCGCGGCCCCGCCGCTGGCGCCGGCGCCCGCACCCGCGGCGCCGCCCGAGGCCGCGGCGCTTCCGGCGTCCCCCGCGCCCCTCGCCCCGGCGGCTCCCGCCGCCGAGCCCGCGTCGCAGCCGCCCGGACCGATCCCCACCAGCGACCAGACGCCGGCCCCCTCGGACCACGACGCGGTGGTCGGCCACATCGGCGTGGCCGCCCGCAAGGTCGACACCGGCCCGCTGCCGCTCGCGCTGCGGCCCGGGCAGGGTTGCGCCGCCGACATGAGCACCCCTTGCACGGTCACGCTGGGGGCGGTGGGCGCCCGCTACTGGATGAACCGCAACCTGGCGCTCAACGGGTACCTCGCGCTGGGGGCGGGGGGCGGTTCGCTCGGGTCGCAGGACCTCGACACCTATCTCGGCGTGGGGCCCATCGTGGGGGCGACGCTGCTGCTCGCCAACTGGCGTCACCTGGCGATCGGCGCCAGCCCCGAGCTGGCCGTCGTCTGGTTCCGGCCCGCCGGCAGCGGCGCCGGGAGCACGCTCCTCCTGCAGATGACCGCGGCGGTCGAGGGGGAGCTGCACTTCGGCTTCGTCGGCGTCCCGGCGCTCTCGATCGGCCTCCAGGCCGGCGCGGCGCTGCAGTACGAGCGGACGCCGGCCGCGCACCTGTGGTCGATCCGGGTGATCGGCGCGGAAAGTATCTGGGACGCCCTCACCAACCTCTACGTGCGCTATTACTTCTGACCGGAGGGCCTCCCCAGTCATGACGCCGCCGCGCCAGCCGCCGCCAGACAGCGACCTCACCCTGCGGCGCGAGATCCTGGACGCGGCCGGGATCGGGCGGACGTTGCGGCGCATGGCGCTGGAGATCGCCGAGCGGGTCCCGCAGGAGGCGCGCCCGATCTACCTCTGCGGCGTGCGGACCGGCGGCGCGTACCTGGCGCAGCGGCTGTCGGCGCTGCTGGCCGAGGCGGGCGAGGCCAAGCCGCTGCTGGGCGCGGTCGACATCTCGCTCTACCGCGACGACGTGTTCCGCGGGCTCCCCAAGCCGGAGATTGGCCCGACCGAGCTGCCCGAGCCGCTCGACGGCCGGACGGTCGTCCTGGTCGACGACGTCCTCTTCACCGGGCGGACCATCCGGGCGGCCATGGACGTGCTGGCCGACTACGGCCGGCCCCAGGCGGTCAAGCTGGCGGCGCTGATCGACCGCGGGCGGCGCGAGCTGCCGATCCAGCCCGACGTGGTGGGGGTGACGGTCGAGACCACGGCGCGCGAGTCGGTGCGCGTGATGCTGGCCGAGCGCGGCGAGGTCGACCGCGTCGTGCTGCGGGAGCGGGTGGCGTGACCGGCTTCGCCCACCGCCACCTCCTGGGGATGGAGGCGCTGACCGGCGCCGAGATCACCCAGCTGCTCGATCTGGGCGAGCGGTTCCTGGAGATCGCCGAGCGGCCCATCAAGAAAGTGCCGACCCTGCGGGGCAAGACGGTCATCAACCTGTTTCTCGAGGCGTCGACCCGCACCCGCACCTCGTTCGAGATCGCGGCCAAGCGGCTGTCGGCCGACGCGGTCAACATCTCGGGCTCGTCGTCCTCGACGGTGAAGGGCGAGACCCTGCTCGACACCGCGCGCAACCTCGACGCCATGGCGCCCGACGTGGTGGTGGTTCGCCACGCCCAGGCGGGCGCCGCCGAGATGCTGGCGGCGCGGCTGCGGGCGGGGGTGGTCAACGCCGGGGACGGCGCGCACGAGCATCCCACCCAGGCGCTGCTCGACTGCTCGACCATCCGGGCGCACAAGAAGCGGCTCGAAGGGCTGGAGGTGGTCATCTGCGGCGACATCCGCCACAGCCGGGTCGCCCGCTCGGACCTCTGGGCGCTCACCAAGCTGGGGGCGCGCGTCCGCATCGCGGCGCCGCGCACGCTGCTGGCGCCGGGGCTGGAGGCGATGGGCCCGCCCGGCAGCGTCACCATCCACGAGCGGATCGAGCCGGCGCTCGAGGGGGCGGACGTGGTGATGATGTTGCGAATCCAGAAGGAGCGCATCGGCGGCGCGCTGTTCCCCAACACGCGCGAGTACTCGCGCTACTTCGGCCTCAACCCGCGGCGCCTCGCGCTGGCCAAGCCCGACGCCATCGTCATGCACCCCGGCCCGATCAACCGCGGCATCGAGATCGACCCGACGGTCGCCGACGGCCCGCGCGCCGTGATCCTCGATCAGGTGTCGCGCGGCGTGGCCATCCGCATGGCCGTGCTCTACCTCCTGGCCGGCGGCGACGCTGGGCCCTCGGAATAGCGCCTCACCACAGCGTCGGCACCGCGTACTGGCGGATGAGCGGGTCGGGCGTGACCAGCGTCAGGCCGCCCATGATCGCCTGACAGATCAGCATCCGATCGAAGGGATCGCGGTGGAGGTCGGGGAGCTGGGCGATCGCCAGCGCGGCCGGCTCGTCGAGCGCCAGGGCCTCCACGCCGAGCCGCGCGCGCATCTCCGCGACGAGCACCGTCGGCTGCCCCGGCAGCGCCAGCTTGCCGAGCGCGTGCTCGAGCGCGATCTCCCAGGATGAGATCGCGCTCAGGTAGACGTCGTTGGCCGGATCGGTGAAGGCCTCGCGCGCGGGACGCGAGAGGGCGCGCTCGCCGAGCGCCAGCCAGAGGAACGTGCAGGTGTCGAGCAGCAGCTTCATTCGCCGCGGAAGGCCGCCTCGACGTCCGCCGGCAGAGGGTCGAAGAAGCCGCGCGGGATCTTGAACTTGCCGCGGTAGAGGCCGATGGGGCGCGGCGCCTTGCGCGGGCGGGGGAGAGCGCGCAACTCGGCCACCGGGAGGTTGCGATGGCAGATGACCACCGTCTCGCCGCGCACGGCCGCGGCCAGGTACCTCGAGAGATTGGCCTTGGCCTCGTGGATGTTGACCTTCAACATGGTCATAATTATGGTCATGAACCGGTCCGGTGGCCAAGGGGGCGAAAACAGCTTCGGTTCCGGCGGCGCGGCCGCTCCGTGACGTCATCGTCGACCGCCCGAGGTTGTTGCTGGTGGGGATCAACCCGGGGCTGAAGTCGGGCGCCGTCGGGCACCACTTCGCGGGGAACGGCAACCCGTTCTGGCGCCTCCTCTACGCCGCGTGCCTGACCCCGGTGCTGCTGCCGTACACCGAGGACCGGCGGCTGGCCGAGTTCGGCATCGCGCTCACCAACCTCTGCCCGCGCACGACGCGCACGGCGGCGGAGCTGACGCGCGCCGAGATCGCGCGCGGGCACGCCGCGCTGGCGCGCAAGATCGCCGCCTGGCGGCCGGCCGTCGTCGCCTTCGTCGGCGTCAGCCTCTATCGAACCTACTTCGGCGCCGCCGCCGGGCCGGGGCCGGGGCCCAAGCGCGAGACCATCGAGCGGGCGCGCGTCTTCGTGGTCCCCAACCCCAGCGGCCTCAACGCCAGCTTTCCTGGATTCGAAGACAAGCTGCGCTGGTTCAAGAAGCTCCGCACCTTCGTCGATCGCGGCGAATGATCGCGTGGACGTAGCGCGGCTTTGCCGCGCGGAGTCCGTCGCGGGGGGGGGGCGGGGACCCTTGAGGTCCCCGAAAAGACGTTGACTGCCGGGCGGGAACCCCCTATCAAGGGACCCCGCGAATGGATCTCTGTCTGCGCGGCGGCCGGGTCATCGATCCTCGGCGCGGTTTCGACGCCGAGGCGGACGTGCTTTTGAAGGACG
>Ga0070734_10003692_pt1 | contig 15568 bp, 14 predicted proteins | sample Coa_R1_8_FD_66444 | JGI IMG/M metagenome (GOLD analysis project Ga0070734, IMG submission 66444) | Surface soil microbial communities from Centralia Pennsylvania, which are recovering from an underground coalmine fire - Coalmine... | ecosystem: Environmental > Terrestrial > Soil > Unclassified ...
GGAACGTCCGGTAGCTCACCTCGCGCGCCATCATGAAGGTCGCCACGCGCGTAATATCGGCCTGAAATGCCACTGCCATCAGATCGAACATGAGCCTGGTGTGCGTCTCGTGATCATCGGGGATGCCGGCCGGCGTGGCGGGTACATTGACCCCGGAAGTCACGTTCTGTTTCTCCGCCAGCACGATGCGCCGCTCGATTTCGCGTACCGTATCCAGGTACTCCGCCACGCGGTTGCGGTCGTTCGCTCCGAGACCGCCCTGCAGCCTCCGCACCTGGCCGGTGACCGCATCCAGGATGCTGCGCTCCTGCTCGATGCGCTCCAGGCGTTCTTCGGCGGTCGAGCCGTCGCCGAACAGTCGGTCGAACACCACCCGCGGATTGATCTCCATCGGCATCGGCACCGTCGGCGTCCGCCAGGAAATCGTGTTCATGTACGTGCAGCTGAACCCGACGTCGCACGACCCCACCAGGCCGCTGTAATCCTCGATCGCCAGTTCCAGCGAAGGCAGCCGCGTCTGCTGTCCGATCTGCTGCGCCGCAATTTGATCGATCGTCGTGCCCGCGCGGATGTCCGCGCCATCGGTGCGCTTCGGATGGACGCCGTTCAAGTAAACGGCGGGCGAACGCGTATGATCGCCGCCATTATCGCCCGGGCCCGCGGGCGCGGCCATTTTGTGCGCCAGGTTGCTGACCACCACCACGTTTTCCCGGAACGGCTCGAGCGGCTTCAGGGTGCGCGAAAGTTCGGTGATCGCCCCCTCGCCCGCCGGCGTCCAGTTGCTCATGACGGCGCCGTGCGGCATGAAGCACAGGCCCATGCGGAACTGGGGCTTCGCCGCGGTTTGTGCCAGCGCCGTGCCCGCCGGAATCATCGAATCCAGCAGCGGCAGCGCCAGTGTCACACCGGCTCCGCGCAGAAACGTGCGCCGCGGAATGTGTTTTTTGGTGATCAGCCTCATTCGTGCCACCCCTCCATTCAGTTCCTGGCTGTTACAGCCGCGCCGTCGGACGCCGGAGTCTTCTTCAATTTCATCAAAAATGGCGGGCTGTTGACTACTCCGCTCACGATGGCGGAAAACCGGTAGCCGTTCTCAGCCGCGTCTTGCACGATCCTGCGCACCGCCGTCATATCGTAATACTCGACGCCGCGTCCCAGCGCATAGGTCAGCAGCTTTTCCGTCACGACGCCGAGGAACACTTCGGGACGCGCCGCCAGCATCTTGCGCAGCGCCACCGGCCCGTCCACATGCGTGCCTTCGAATAAGGTACCGGACGGATCGATTGCCGCCCCGTCGTCACTCTTGCGCCACTGCCCGACCGCATCGAAATTTTCCAGCGCGAACCCGATCGGATCCATCACCTTGTGGCATCCCGCGCACACGGCGTTGGCACGGTGCAGCTCCATCCGCTCGCGCAGGGAGTGCGGTTTGCCATCCTCGCCGTTTTCCTTCAATTCCGGCACGTTCGGGGGCGGCGGCTGCGGCGGCACGCCCAGCAGGTTGGTCAGAATCCATTTCCCGCGCTGCACCGGCGAAGTCCGCGCCGCGTACGAGGTCACAGTTAAAATGCTCGCCTGTCCCAGCAGCCCGCGCCGCGCTTCATCATTGATGTGCACGCGCCGGAACTGGCTGCCGTAAACGCCCAGCATGCCGTAATGCCGCGCCAGGCGTTCGTTCACAAACGTGTAGTCCGCATTCAACAGGTCCAGCGCGCTCCGATCCTCGCGCAGGATACTTCGGAAAAACAGCTCGGTCTCCTGCTTCATGGCCTCGCGCAGATTGTCGTCGAAATCCGGGAACGCGTCCAGATTCGGCGCGATGCTCTTCAAATTCCGCAAAAACAGCCACTGCTCCGCGAAGTTTTCCGTCAGCGCGTCCGATTTCGGATCGGCCAGCATTCGCCGCACCTGCTGCGCCAGCACCGCGGGCTCGTGCAGCTTTTTCTGCTCGGCCAGGGCCAGCAGTGGTTCGTCGGGAATGCTGCTCCAGAGGAAAAACGAAAGCCGCGACGCCAGCGCCAGGTCGCTCACCCGGTAGCGCGCGCCTTCCGGTAAATCGGCCGGATCGCCTTCGAACCGGAACAGAAACTCGGGGCTCGCCAGGAGGAACTGCAGAGCCGATTCGATGCCCGCGTCAAAATTTCCGTTCTCATTGCGCCGCCGCTGATAAAAACTAAGCAGCGTCTCCAAATCGGAGTCGCGCACAGGTCTCCGATACGCGTTCCGCGCTAACCGCGCCAGGATCTTTTTCGCGCAGGGCAGTTCCTCGCCGGCATTTACCGGCCGGCATACGAAAATCCGCTTCCTCGACGGCGTATCGCCCGCGCCGCTCACCCGGAACGGCCCCTCGATCGTCAGCCGGTCCACCGAGGGATCTCCCGTAATGTCCAGCCCGTCCACCGTCGTCCGCAGAAACGGCTTCACCAGGTCGTCCTTGAACGCATGGCTGCGCAGAATCGTATCCGCCGAGACCGTGTGCGGGCCCGCCTTTATCGCCAGCCGCACTGTCAGCCCCTGATCCACCTTGGCCCCGAACGCGCCCGGATTCTCCGCCATTTTGAGAAAATCCGGCCGCCCGCCCACCGTGAGCGAGCCGATCCGCGCGCCGTCCAGGTTGATCTCGATCTCGTGCGGATCTTCCATTCCGCGCATCAGGTCAAACGTGTTGCGCCACAGCCGGACCTTGATCACATACTCGCCGTCCAGTGGAAACGTGTGGTTCACCAGGATCCCGCCGCGCGTTCCCAGGGGCAGCCCTTCAATATGCTGATCTTGCGAGAGGTCCGGCCGAACGCGGTAGGTCGCCGTGGCCGGCGCGATCCGGCTATCGCCCACGGCCCCGCGGCTGATGTTCCACGATGCCGAGAGATATCGCTCCATCAACGACGGCGATACCTTCAGCACATCGGCAATGTTATCGAATCCGCTGCTTTCATCGTCCGGAGGCAGCAGCGCCGTCGCATCGACGTCGAGCGCCAGCAGGTCGCGGATCGCGTTCCCGTACTCCGCCCGGTTCAGGCGGTGCATCGTCGCCGGTCCCGGACTTGGATTGGCCCTATAGGCGCGGTCGAGTTCGCCTTCCAGGTACGCCGCCAGGCCCGCGAGCGCCGCCTTGTCCGGACGCGGCATCCCTTGGGGCGGCATTGCCCCCACCCGCAGCTTGCGAATGGCTTTTTCCCAGGTCGCGGCGTTTTCCGGTATCCGCGTCACGTCCAGCCCCTGCAGAGATAGGCCCCCCGTGCGCAGCTTGTCGCTGTGGCACAGCACGCAGTATTGATCGAGCAGCGCGCGCTGCGCGACGGCCGCCGGTTGCGCGTGCCCCGCCGCAGTCAGCGCCGCTATCGCTACCCAGCCCGCCAGCATCCCGCGTCCCTTTGTAACAATCATGTACGCTGCAAGTGATTCTACATCAGGTTGCCGATCCCCTCGTTGATGCGCCGTATCATTCGCCTTGATAGTACTAACTTCTTCCATGTCAACCGGTATGCTTGACTCCGGCATACCCCTCTGATATTTTTGTGTCCACGCGGATCGATGCTCAGAACGATCCTAACCTCCAGTGGAATCATGTGCTTAACGGCACTCCTGGCGCACTCCCAGGCAGCCGCTACGCCCGTCTCCCTCTCTGCCCAGCGGGCCGTTCTCGATCGTTATTGCGTTACGTGCCATAACCAGAAACTGAAAACCGCCGGCCTCGTGCTCGATAAGCTCGACCTTGCCCAAATCAACGCAAACGCCGAAATCTGGGAAAAGGTCGTCCGTAAATTGCGCGCCGGCATGATGCCGCCGCAGGGTCTTCCGCGTCCCGAACCGGCCGCGTACGAAGCGCTCACCAGCGCCCTCGAAAACGAACTCGACCGCGCCGCCGCCGCGAAGCCGCATCTGCCCGCTCCCGGCGTGCACCGCGTCAACCGGACCGAGTACGCCAACGCCATCCGCGACCTGCTCGCGCTCGAGATCGATCCCGCCGCCTACCTTCCGGTTGACGATTCGAGCTACGGTTTCGACAACGTCGTGAGCGGGCTCGGCGTCTCGCCCGCGCTCGTGGAAGGCTACGTCTCCGCCGCCGCCAAGATCAGCCGCCTCGCCCTCGGCCACGAAACCGCGCCGAACCGCAAGATTTATCACGTACGCGAGGATTATTCCCAGGAGGAGCACCTCGAAGGCCTCCCGTTCGGCACGCGCGGCGGCATGCTTGTCCATCATTATTTTCCGGCCGACGGCGACTACATGATTTCCTGGGAACCGGTCCGCACCACAGTCGGCGGGCTGTACGGCGGCGATAGCGATGACGAACAGCTCGAGCTCACGATCGATGGCGCGCGTATCAAGCTCTTTAAGATGACCAAGGATGTGCCGCTCACTTCGCTCCACGACCGCAACGAAGTCCGCACCACGGTCAAAGCCGGCGAGCGCGCTGTCGGCCTCGCGTTCCTCGCCAATACCTACGTGCCGAACGTCGATTTGAACCACCACTACCGCCGCAGCATCCTCGACGACAACCTGATCGACGGCTTTACCTTCACCCCGCAAGTCAGCTCGCTCACGATTTCCGGCCCGATCAAAGGCACGCGCCCCGGCGAGACCGCGAGCCGCCGCCAGATTTTGACGTGTCACCCTGCCGGCGGCTCCGATGAGCTGCCCTGCGCGCGCCAGATCCTCACCGCCCTCGCGCGCAAGGCCTACCGCCGCCCGCTCACCAGCGCCGACACCGAAAAGCTGCTCGGTTTTTATCAGGCAGGCCGCAACGCCAGCGATTTCGAGGACGGCATCGAGCGCGGTCTCCAGTTCATCCTGGCCCATCCCGAATTCGTCTTCCGCGCCGAGGACGGTCCGGTCAACGTAAAGCCCGGCCAGCCGTACCGCATCAGCAACCGCGAACTCGCCGCGCGCCTCTCGTTCTTCCTGTGGAGCACCGGCCCCGACGACACTCTCATGCAGCTGGCCGAAGCCGGCCGCCTGAGCGATCCCGCCGTGCTGCGGGCCCAGGTCCGCCGCATGCTGGCCGACTCGCGCGCGCATGAGCTGGTGAAAAATTTCGCCGGCCAGTGGCTCCAGCTGCGCACGCTGCAATCCTCCACTCCTGAAGGCATCATTTATCCCGATTTCGACGACAACCTCCGCCAGGCGTTCCGCACCGAAGCCGAGATGTTCTTCGAGTCCATCGTGCGGGAGGACCGCAGCGTCGTCGACCTGCTCAACGCCGACTACACCTTCGTCAACCAGCGGCTGGCGGAGCACTACGGCATTCCCAACATCTACGGCAGCCAGTTCCGGCGCGTGCCGCTCACCGGCGATCTCGACGTGCGCCGCGGCCTGCTCGGCAAGGGCAGCGTCCTGCTCGCCACTTCCGTTTCCGACCGCACTTCGCCCGTGCAGCGCGGCAAGTGGGTGCTCATGAACATCCTCGGCACCGTGCCGCCCGATCCGCCGCCCAACGTGCCGCCGCTCAAATCCGCCGACGGCGCTAACGCGGGCGCCGACCAGACCATGCGGCAGCGGATGGAGCAGCACCGCAGCAACCCGGCCTGCGCCGGCTGCCACCGCATGTTCGACCCCATCGGGTTCTCGCTCGAAAACTTCGACGGGATCGGTAAGTGGCGCAGCACCGAGTTCGGCCGCAAAGTCGACGCCTCCGCCCAGCTCACCGATGGGACCGAAATCAACGGCGTAACGGACCTCCGCCAGGCGCTGCTGCGCTACTCGCCGCAATTCGTCCGCACCTTTACCGAAAAGCTTCTGACTTATGCGCTCGGGCGCGGTGTCGACTATCCCGATATGCCGGTGGTCCGTGCCATCGTTCGCGAATCCGCTGCGAACAACTACCGCTTTTCGTCGCTGATTCTCGGCATCGTCAACAGTGAGCCGTTTCAAATGAACCGCAAGCCGGAGGGGGCCCTCCAGGTCGCCCATAACTAATATGTTCATCACTCGGAAACATCTCTCCCGCCGTGCGCTCCTCCGCGGCGCCGGTGTGTCTCTGGCGCTGCCCGTGCTCGATTCCATGATCCCGGCGCTGGCGCGCGCCGATGTCGCTCCTAAAGCACCGCGCTTCGTCGGAATCTTCAATGCGCACGGATGGGCCCCCGAATATTGGAAAATCGACGCCGCGGGCCCGCTGACCGATCTGCCCTTCGTGCTGAAGCCGCTCGAGGCCTGGAAAGACACCGTCACGGTTTTCAGCGGTCTCGATGCCACCGCCTCGATGCCGCCTCCCGGCGAAACCGGCGGCGATCATTCGCGCAGCGCCGCCGTCTTCAGCGGCATGCCGCCCAGGAAAACCGTCAGCGAAGATATCTACCTGGGCACCACCATCGATCAGATGATCGCCCAGAAGTACGGCCAGGATACCGCACTGCCCTCCATCCAGCTCGGCATCGAGGACCAGAGCGCGCTTGCCACCTGCCCGTGGGGATACAGCTGCGCGTACGTCAATTCGGTTTCCTGGGCCAGTCCTACCAAACCACTCCCGCATGAGGCCAATCCGCAGCTGGTGTTCGAGCGCTTGTTCGGTGATGGCAGCAACCCGCGCGAACGCGCCGCGCGCAAACGGGCCGAAGCCAGCCTGCTCGATGCCGTCAGCGGCGAAGTGGCGCGCCTCAATCGCGCGCTCCCCAGTACCGATCGCGCGCGCCTGAACGATTATCTCGACGATATCCGCGAAATCGAGCGCCGGCTGCAGAACGTCGCGAAGTCTGCGGCCGCTTCGGTCGAGGCCGAGGTTCCCTTCGGCATTCCCGAATCGTTCACTGAGCACATCAACCTGATGTGGGATCTGCAGGCGCTCGCTTTTCGCGCCGACATTACGCGCGTCTCCACGTTTATGATCGCCCACGACGTGAGCATGCGCAGTTATCCCGAGTCCGGCACCCCCACCGCCAACCACGCGGCCTCGCATCACGGCGGCGCGCCCAAGCGTGTCGAGGACTGGGCCAAGATCAACCGCTATCACATTGCGGCGCTGCCGTATTTCTTGAACAAGCTGAAATCCACGCCCGATGGCGACGGCAACCTGCTCGACCACACGCTCATCCTTTGGGCCAGCAACATGGGCGATTCGAATTTTCATAGCCACCGCAACGTCGGCCACCTGCTCGCCGGCGGCGCGATGGGCCGCCACAAGGGCGGCCGCCACATCCATGCGCCCGGCAGCACCGCCAGCCTGCTGCTGACGACTCTGCGCCTCTGCGGCATTGAAAAGGACACCCTCGGTGACAGCACGAAAGCGATCGATCTGTAAATTCATAATCGCCGGGCTGCTGCCGTTTCCGGCCTGCGCGTCCAGCGCCGGCCTGGCCGACGCCGCCATGCACCGTGACCGCGCCACGGTCAACGCGTTGCTCGACGACAAAGCCGATGTGAATGCCGCGCAGCCCGATGGCGCGACGGCCCTGCAGTGGGCCGCCCGCTTCGATGACCTCGATCTCGCCGCGCAGCTAATCCGTGCCGGCGCCAATCCGAAGGCCGCTAACCGTGACGGCGCGACGCCGCTGTTTCTGGCGACCGAAAACGGCAGCGCCTCCATGATCCGGTTGCTGCTCGAAGCCGGAGCCGACCCCAACGCCGCCATTCTCTCCCACGGCGAAACACCGCTGATGATGGCGGCCCGCGCCGGCAATCCGGAGGCGGTCAAAATCCTGCTCGATCACGGCGCGCAAGTGAATGCGGCGGAAACGCTGCGCGGCACCACGGCACTCATGTGGGCCGCCGAGCAAGGCCACGCCGCAGCCGTCCAACTACTGCTCGATCACGGCGCCGAGGTCAATGCGCAGTCGAAAATCCTCACGCCGATTGGCCGGCGCGGCCTCGGCTTCGCCAACAGCACCGTCCTCTTTGGCAACAGCGAACGCTCCAGGGCCAAAGCCCGCCAGATCGGCGGCCTCACCGCCCTGCTCTTCGCCGCGCGCGAAGGCGCGCTCGACAGCGTACGCGCCCTGGTTGCCGCGCACGCCGACGTCAATCTTCCATCGGTCGATGGCAGCAGCCCGCTGGTGGTGGCGGTTCAGAACGGGTTCTATTCCGTCGCCGAGTACCTGATGGACCACGGCGCCAACCCTAACACCGCGAACGACAAGGGCTGGACCCCGCTCTATCTGGCTGTCAAGAACCGCAACCAGGAAATCACGGCCGTGCCCGGCCCGAGCAAGGATGGCGCTCTCGAATTCATCACGCGCCTGCTCGATCGCGGCGCCGACCCCAACGTTCAGATCAAGGCGGAGACCGAAGTCCACCAGGGCATGTCCGCCCTGTGGCTGAAGGAAGCCGGCGCGACGCCGCTCTTGCGCGCCGCCCTCTGCGGGGACCTGACCGTGGTCAAGCTCCTGTTGGCGCACAACGCAGATCCCGAAATCACCACCTTCGACCACACGACGCCCCTTATGGTAGCTTCCGGTGTCGGCTGGGCCGAAGGCATGCTGCGGGAATACTCCGAGGACCAGACGCTCGAAGTCGTGAAGATATTGCTTGATCATGGCGCCGACGTCAACACCGCCAACGATCACGGCATCACCGCCCTGCACGGCGCCGCTTATAAAGGCGCGAACAAAGCCGTGCAGCTCCTCGTCGACCGCGGCGCCAATCTCGAAGCGAAAGATAAAGGCGAAGACTTCGGCTTCGGGGTCCGCTCGGTGAAGATGACGCCGCTCAACTGGGCCGAAGGCGTCCCGATTGGCATGGCCAGCGCCATCTACCACGCCGACACCGTCGCCTTGTTAAGCCGCCTCATGAAAGACCGCGGCATCCCGGTAGTCACCAACGCCTTGGCCGCGCAGTAAGCGCGGGCGGGCTCCTCGATTCGCGTCTTCCTTAGTGACCGTCCCCGTCGCCGTCGGCGTCCGCTCCTTTCAAATGCGCCAGAGCCGCCGGGCTCAGTTGCACGGTATCGGTCGGCGTTTGGGAGCCATTCGGTTTGGGCGGCTTTTGGTTCTGGGCCTGCTGCGAACCTTGCAACAGGCCCACATTGGAGACGGGGCTGATTGTCATGAAACGTCCTCATACGGAGTATCGACGCGGACGACGATGGCTTATAGGGTTTCTCGGAGGGCGGCAGGCTCCCGGCGAGTTCCAGATATCCGAAGAGAGCAGTGGCCTTTCGGCAAATAGACTAGAATTTCGGCCCGCGCTGTCGAGGCACTGAGCGGCCATCCCGGACCAGCGGGGAATGCGGTAAAAATTAAGGATACGCAGCCTCCGCGTAGCCGGCGATCGCAAACCGGTTTGGTAACCCGCTACCGGCGATCCTGCCTGAGGTAGCCGGCCGCGCGCAGGCGACCATCGAGGCCGCGGGGCTCCAGAACGCAAGCGTCGTCACATCCGATGGCGGTGCAGGCCATGCCGTCGGGGCCCCCTACGACCGCGCCATTTTTACGGCCGGAACCTAAGACCTGCCGCGATAGCGTCGTTCCGCGATTACTTCACCGCTTCGACGGGCAGATCTTCGGGCGCATCGCCCGCAAACATCTTCGCGGAATCGTAAAAGCCGGCGGTGGTCAGGTGAATCTGCACTTCCTTGGAGCCTTTGTTTTCCCAGAACCAGCCATGAATTCCGGTGGTGGGCGCCGTGAATGAGCCATACGAGTGATCTTTGCCCACCTTGTCATCCAGCTCGTAGCTCTCGTAGTAATCTTTGTTCGGCTTCTGATCCGGCTCGCCATGAAATTCAAAGCGCACGTTGCCGGTGGCTTTCCAGGCGTAAACCATTCCGGCGCCTTTTTGCATGTGGTACTTGATCTCAACGCCATCGCCGGGCAGCAGCGACAAGTCTTCGGTGTCCACCTTGTATAGACCAGGCTGCGCGGTGTAAACGCCGGTTTGCACCGGCGCGGCGGCCGCCACGCCGGCGGGCGCCTGCTTCGACGCGGAAGCGTTGGATAGGTCGGTCAGCCCCAGGGCCTTCCCGGTTTTGAGCGGATCAATTCCATATTCCGCGGGCAACACCGCGGTAAAGAGGATCACGAGCGCGCAGGCAAGCGCGATCGCGGTAGCTTTGGCAATGGCCCGCTTCGACGGCGGCTCCATTCCCTGTACGTCTGTTCCCTGCATGATGGTCTGTTCTCGAAGTCAAGCTTTCATGAAGTAGCCGGCCACCTGATAACCCACCAGTATGAAACCGGCGCACATGAGCACCGCGTTCGTGGTGAAGGCATGCTGAAGGAAGCCGCTGCGCGTGCGCCACACGCTAAGCGCGATCAGCACGGCGGTCAATGCCAGCACCTGGCCGATCTCTACGCCCACATTGAAGCTGAGTATGTTCGTGACAAGGCCATTCTTCGCCAGCGCGAGTTCCTGGAGCTTGGTGGCTAACCCGAAACCGTGAAACAAGCCGAAGATCAGCACCGCCAGCTTGGTGTTGGGTTCAAACCCGAGGAAGCGCCGGAAGCCATCCATGTTATCGAAGGCTTTGTAAACGACCGAGAGCCCAATGACGGCGTCGATCAGATACGGGTTGGCGTGGATCCCGCCCAGAACGCCGCCCAGCAGCGTGATGCTGTGGCCGACCGTGAACAGGCTCACGTAGAGCACGATGTCCTTGAGCCGGTAAAGAAAGAAGATGACGCCCACCAGAAAGGCGAGGTGGTCGTATCCGGTTACCATGTGTTTGGCCCCGAGATACAGGAAAGCGGCAATCGCAATACCGTGATTGGATTCCACAAAGCTGGCATCCCGCTTGGAAACATTGTGAGCGCTGACGCCGGCCGGAAGCGCCAACGTGCAAAGAATTACGACAAGAATCAGAAACGCCGTGGTTCGGATGAGCATGGCACCTCTTGCCGGGTGAGTTGGATGGTGGCTTGGAGGCAGTTTATCACGCCGGGCCGCGGTCGCGCCATGCGGCCGGGCGCGGTCCGGCCAAGGTGCGCCGGGCGGGACGGCGGCTCAGCAGTTGTGCTGGCTGACGTGTTCGCGGAGGCTGGCCAGCAAATGCGTGCGGTCCTGGCGGGCCAGCGTGAGGCGGCGCTCGAGTGTCTTTTCAATCAACGCATTGCGCGCCAGGACGGCCTCCATTTCCGCCCGGTTGATGGCGACGATCGTATCGGTGACGAGGCGAATGCGGCGAATTAACTGTTCTTTTGCCGAACATTTCGGTGCGGGGGCGGGTGCCATGACAAGCCAACTTTAGAACAGAAGCGCCTCCGGTTCCATTAGCCATAGCACATTTGGAGGGCTAGGCTTGTATAGTACTCGTGGCTTGCGCCACGTGCGAAAACGCGCGCCAGCACGGAACCCGCCCGGAACGGTTTACAATAGGAGAATCCCAGGTACATGGCTCCTGCGTTGACTTCCAAAGGCCACACCAGCCGTCTCATGCGCGATTACGTGGAATTGACCAAGCCGCGAATTACGTGGCTGATCCTGATGAGCACGGCCGTCGGCTACTTTTTCGGGCTGCCGCGCGCGTCCGGTTGGCGCGCGTTTGTCGGCAACGTGGACTGGCTGTCGCTGTTCCACACGATCGTAGGCACCGGTTTGATCGCATCGGGTACGGCGGCGCTCAACCAGTGGTATGAGCGGGAAGCCGACCAGCGGATGCGGCGCACCGCGCAGCGGCCGATCCCGGCGGGCCGGCTTGCCGCCAAACGGGCGCTGGCGTTTGGCGCGGCTCTCTCCGCTGCCGGCTTTCTGGAATTATGGCTGGGGGTGAACCTGCTTTCCGGCCTGATCGGCGCGTTTACGCTCGCGAGCTACCTTTTCCTTTATACGCCGCTCAAGCAGAGGACCTGGTGGTCCACCACCATTGGCGCGATTCCCGGGGCGATGCCGCCGGTCATCGGGTACGCCGCCGCTTCGGGCACGCTTACGCACGAAGCCTGGGTGCTGGGTGCGATTTTGTTTCTGTGGCAGTTTCCGCATTTCTATTCGATCGCCTGGATGTACCGGGAAGACTACGCGCGGGCGGGGATCTGCATGCTGCCGGTGGTGGAGCCGGACGGGCGCTCGACGGCCCGCCAGATCGTGGTCTACGGGATGGCTCTCATTCCGGTCAGCCTCACCCCGGCGTTGATGGGAATGTCGGGAATTGTGTATGGCATAGGGGCATTGGTTCTGGGGCTCTGGTTCCTGTATTCGGGTGTGCGGGTGGCGCTGGACCGCAACATCATCCGGGCGCGGCATGTTCTGCTGGCATCGGTGTTGTATCTGCCGCTCATCTACGGCCTGATGCTCCTGGACAGGCCGGGGCTGTGATCGAAGTTCAAGAGCTCACGCATCGCTATGGCGACCGCGTCGCGCTTTCCAAGATCAGTTTTGACGTCAAAGCGGGCGAGATCTTCGGATTGCTTGGGCCGAACGGCGGCGGCAAATCCACGCTATTCCGGATTCTCTCGACCATGATGGTACCGTCGGGCGGCGGGCGCGCCATCGTTGCGGGACACGATGTGGAACGCGAGCCGGCCGAGGTGCGGCGGCATGTCGGCGTCGTCTTCCAGACCCAGAGCCTCGATAAAGCGCTCACGGTCGAAGAGAATTTGCGCAGCCAGGGGCATCTGCATGGCTTGAGCGGCGCTAAGCTGCGCGAGCGAATGGAATATGCCATGCAACAATTGGGGCTGGCGGATCGGCGCAAAGATCTGGTCGATACGCTGTCCGGTGGGCTGCGGCGGCGCGTCGAGATCGCCAAGGCGCTGCTGCACCGGCCGAAGGTGCTGCTGATGGACGAGGCCTCGACGGGGCTGGATCCGGCGGCGCGCCGCGATCTGTCTCGGCACGTCGAAAACCTGCGCAGCAACGAAGGCGTCACGATCCTGCTCACTACTCACATTCTGGAAGAGGCCGACCGCTGCGACCGCCTGGTGCTGCTGCATCAAGGGCAAATCGTGGCGCACGGCACTCCGGGCGAGCTGCGGTCGCGCATTGGCGGCGATGTGGTGGTGTTGGAAGCCGGCGACACGGCCGCGCTGGCGGCGCGTATCCAGCAGCGCTTCGGGCTTGAGTCCAAGGTGATGGACGGCCAGGTGCGCGTCGAAATCGAAAACGGCCACCGCTTCATTACGGAAGTGGTCGAGGCGTTTCCTGGCGCGATCGATTCGGTGGGCCTCCATAAGCCGACTCTGGAAGACGTGTTCGTCCGCGAGACAGGAGCATCCATTGAGTAGTTTCTTCCTCCCGGCCGCCACGCTTTGGCAGCGCGAACTGGTCCGCTTCTGGCGGCAGAAGAGCCGCGTGCTCGGGGTGGTGGCGTCCCCGCTCGTGTTCTGGCTGCTGATCGGCTACGGCTCCAATGACCTCGCGCGGTTCTACTCGGGCGCGCTGGTGCTGACCGTCATGTTCTCGGCGATTTTCTCGACCATCAGCATCATCGAGGACCGCCGCGAAGGCTTCCTCCTTTCGATGCTGGTCTCGCCGGCCCCGCGCACCAGTATGGTGCTCGGCAAGATCCTGGGAGCTGCGACGCTGGCCTGGATCCAAGGCCTGATCTTTCTCGCCTTCGCGCCGCTCGCCGGTGTCCGCATCTCGCCGGCGGAAATCGTGGTGGTGGCCGGCGCGGTATTTCTCATTTCCTTCACGCTCACCGGCATGGGCTTCGTGATCGCCTGGAAAATGGATTCAACTTCCGGCTTCCACGCGATCATGAACCTGCTGCTCGTGCCGATGTGGATGGTGTCGGGCTCCTTGTTTCCCATGACCACCGCCCACGGTTGGATCCGCGCCTTGATGTGGGTCAACCCGCTGACCTATTCCATTTCCCTGCTGAATTACACGTTGCGGTTGCCGAATGCGATGCCCGGCGCTTGGGCCAGCGTGGCGGTCACCGCCGGATTCGGCTTGCTGCTGCTGCTGGTATCGGGCATGATGGCTGCGCAGAAAAGTACGCGGAGCGCGGCGTGAGGCCAGCCGCCGGAATACTGGCCGTCGCGGCGCTTACGCTGGCGGCCTGCGGCGGCAAGCCGCTGCCGGTTCTGGGCCGGATTCCTGAATTTCAACTTATGTCCCAGGACGGCCGCGTCTTCGACAGCCAATCGCTCGCCGGCAAAATCTGGGTGGCCGATTTCATCTTCACCAACTGCCCCGGTCCGTGCCCGATGATGAGCTCACGAATGCGCCAGGTGCAGACCGCCACGGCGGATCTGGCCGATGTGCGGCTGGTCTCGTTTACGGTCGATCCCGCCCGCGATACACCGTCGGTGCTCGCGGCGTACTCGCAGCATTTTCTGGCCCAGCCAGGCCGGTGGTTTTTTCTCACCGGCGAACAGAAGCAGCTCAATGAGCTGGGGCTCAATGCATTCCATCTGAACGCGGTAGACGGCAATTTCGACCACAGCACGCGCTTTGCCGTCATCGATGGCCGGGGCCGGATTCGCGGGTATTACGCCTTCGCCGACGATGATTTTCCCAAGCAGCTGATCGCCGACGTGCGCCGGCTCGCGCGGGAGCACGCTTGATCGCCTGGCTTCCGTCCGTGAACGCGTTTCTGAACGCCACCGCGGCGGTGCTGCTGGTGTGGGGCTACACGCTCATCCGCCGCAAACGGGTCGACACGCATCGCAAGGTGATGCAGACCGCGTTCCTGGTCTCGTGCCTGTTTCTGGTCTGCTACCTGGTCTATCACGCGCAAGTGGGCAGCGTACGGTTTCAGAAGACGGGCGCGATCCGCGACGTCTATCTGACCATCCTCGGCACCCACACCGTGCTGGCCGCGGCGGTTCCCGTATTGGCGATCATTACGCTGCGGCGCGGGCGCGCCGCCCGCTTCGACAAGCACCGCCGCATCGCGCGCTGGACGCTGCCCGTATGGCTGTATGTGAGCGTGACCGGCGTGGTGGTCTACCTGATGCTGTATCACCTATAATTGATCTGCACTCTTCAGGCGTTCCGCGCGTCTTGTGTTTCAGACCTATGCCCAAATGGCTGGCGCTGGCGTTAACTTCGGGCGCAATTCATGCCGCGGTGATTCGCGGGACCGTCGTCGAACAGCAGACCGGGCGCCCGCTGGCGCGCGCGCTGGTGACGGTAGAGCCGTTACCCGGCACGGGCGGCGAAACCGCATCGATCCGGACCAATCAATATGGAGCCTTCGATTTTTCCAACGTCGCTGCGGGCTCATTTCTGGTGAGCGCCTCGCGGCTGGGATTCGCGCCCGTGCAGTACGGACAGAAGCGCTGGAAAGCGGCGGGCATGCCGCTGGCAGCCGATTCGAGCGAGGCCCGTAGCCTCGTCATCCGCTTGCCGCGCTGGGGCGCGGTCAGCGGAACCGTCATCGACGAGAACGACGTCGGCCTGCCGGAGCACGATGTGGTGGCCTATCGCGCGGTGCGCCCGTTGCAGATCGCCGCTCGCGCGCGCACTGATGACCGCGGGCATTACCGGCTCTCGGGTCTCGAACCCGGCCGCTACTACGTGCGGACCGCGGCCAAGCAATACGAAGACGGCGGCTACGTGCCCACCTTCCACCACGATGCCCAGGGCATCGGCGGCGCGGTCGCGGTGGAGGTGGAACTCGACCGCGAAACGCCCGACGTCAACGTGCATCCGATCTCCGGCCGTTTGGTGAACATCAGCGGCCAGATCGTACCGCCGTCCCAAGTCAACGTAACCCTGGTGTCGGAGACCGGCGCCGAGACCACCGTCTCCG
>Ga0070734_10003693_pt1 | contig 15563 bp, 13 predicted proteins | sample Coa_R1_8_FD_66444 | JGI IMG/M metagenome (GOLD analysis project Ga0070734, IMG submission 66444) | Surface soil microbial communities from Centralia Pennsylvania, which are recovering from an underground coalmine fire - Coalmine... | ecosystem: Environmental > Terrestrial > Soil > Unclassified ...
CGGGGCGGGGTTCGGGACGGTTTCCGTGGAGATGGCGATCCAGCGTGGCGATGCCGAGATCGTGGCCGTGGAACGCGATCCGGGCCGAGCCGCGTTCCTCCGGAAGAATCGGGAACAATTTGGCGCTTACAATATCCGAGTCGTTGAGGGGATCGCACCGGAGGTCTTGGCGGCAGAAGCGGAGCGCCCGTGCCGGGTCTTCATCGGTGGGTCGGGTGTCCAGCTACCCGCTATCCTTGATTGTGTCGCTCGTCAGCTACGCCCCGGCGGGCGGCTGCTCGCCACGGTGGTTACTCTCGAACATCTGGCGCTTCTGCTGCACTGGCTGGGGGAATGCCGCTGGGTGTCTGATGTTACGGAGATTCATGTGGCATGCAGCGACCACCTGGGCGGGCTGACAGGTCTAAAACCGCACCGGGGTGTCTTCCTGGTCCGAGCCGACAAACCGGAGGCGTCTGGTGAATGAGCTGGCCATCGTAGCGCTTTCCCCTCTTGGCGTCGCGCTCGGACACCGCCTGGCTCGGGAGCTCGGCCGCGGGGAAGTCGTCTCGATTGCCGGCTCGGCTCGGCAAACGCTGCAGGATGTTTTTTGCACCGGCCGGCCGCTCGTGTGCATCATGGCCCTGGGGATTGTGGTCCGCATTTTGGGGCCAGTTATCCGAAACAAGGGGCTCGATCCGCCTGTCGTGGTTGTCGACGAGGCGGGGCAGTTCGCCCTCAGCGTTCTCGGTGGCCATGAGCCTGGGGCCAATGCGCTGGCCCGTGAAGTGGCTCAGGCTCTCGGCGCGGTGCCCGTCATCACGACAGCGAGCGATGTTCTTGGTTTGCCGGCTGTTGATCTGATTGGCCAGTCTTGGGGCTGGAAACGGGAAAGAGAAGAACACCTGACCAGGCTGGCCGCCGCCGTGGTGCGTGGTGAAACGATCGGCGTTTATCAGGACGTGGGCCGACGGGACTGGTGCGAAGCGTTCGGCGGTTGGCCAGAAACCTTTGTGGAGATTCCATCGTGGCCCCCTCCGCACGAATTTGCCGGCTATCTGTGGATCAGCGACCGGTCATGGGAGGTGGGCAACCATGCACCCGTTGTTGTTTACCGGCCGCCGACGTTGGTGTTGGGCGTCGGCTGCCGTCGGGGGACGGCCTGGACCGCGATGGAAATGTTGTTTCAGTCCGTGTGCCAAAGCCAGGGTTTCTCGCCATGCTCTCTCGGTGTGGTGGCAACGATTTCGTTGAAAGCGGACGAGCCCGGGCTGCAAGAGTTTGCCGCACGACACGGAGTTCCTCTTCGCTGCTTTGCGCCGGAGGAGCTGGCGCGCGTGCCGGACATTCCTACACCGAGTGAGAAAGTTCGGGCCAAGATCGGCGTGGCTGGCGTGGCGGAGCCGGCTGCCATGCTCGCTGCCGGCACGACATCCCTCATCGTACCCAAAGTCCGTGGCGAACGGGTAACCATGGCGCTGGCTCGGAGAGTCGATGCATGACGGTTTATTTCATCGGGGCCGGCCCGGGTGATCCGGACCTTCTTACGCTCCGTGGCCACCGGCTTATCGAACGGTGTCCTGTGTGCCTCTACGCAGGCTCACTCGTCCCAAAGGAAATCATCGCGTGTGCACCGCCGAACGCCGCGGTCATCAACACGGCGGAGCTGCATCTCGAACAGATCATCGGCCACATGGCGGAAGCCCATGCCACGGGGCGGGACGTGGCGCGGGTCCACAGTGGCGATCCGAGCCTGTATGGCGCGATCGCCGAGCAGATGCAGCGCCTCGATGATTTGGGCATCCCTTACGAGGTTGTACCGGGGGTTTCTTCCTTTACCGCAGCGGCGGCGGCGCTGAAACTCGAGCTGACGCCCGCTGGTGCCAATCAGTCCGTGATCCTCACCCGAGCTGCGGGCAGGACCGGATTGCCCGAAAATGAATCGTTGGCAGAGCTGGCCCGACATCGGGTTGGGATGGTGCTGTTTCTGAGTGCCGCTCAGGCGCCGGCGGTCGTGGAGGCACTCCTGCCGCACTACGGGGCTGATGCGCCGGTAGTGGTAGCCTACCGAGTCACGTGGCCGGACCAGAAGTTCCTGCGTTGTACGTTGGCAACCTTGGCCACGGAGATGGCCGCCGCCAAGCTGAACCTAACCGCCCTCATTCTCGTCGGGCCGATGCTCGAATTGAGCCGGGCACAGAAGAGTCATCTCTATGATCCGACGTATACGCACCGATTTCGGCGCGGGCAACAATCCCCATGACCCCGAAGACTCATCAGGACGGGAGCTTTCTCATCTCGGAAAAATGGCGCGTGGCAGCCTCAGCCACTGGCCGTTGCATGCGAATGGAGAAGCCGTCTATGGCCCCAACGGTCGTCCACTTTACCATCGAGCCGAACGCTGCCGCTCGAGTCGCGAAACAAGAGAAGTCAAGGCATATCCGACCCTGAGTGAATAACAGCCAGCAACCTCTCGTAGCCACCGACGTGCCGGTTTCTGTACTAGACTCCGATTAAGAGACTCGCCGCGGTGCTGAGGAATTTTGCTGTGCACGATATTTTCGCATATCTGGAGACTCTGGCATCGGAGTCGTTGCCACAGGGAGGTTGGGGATACGCGCCTGGCCAGGCCGCTCAACTGGAGCCAACCTGCCTGGCTCTGTTGGCACTCTCCCGCGCCGAAGATCGGTTTGGCGATGTGATCCGAAAGGGAGAGGCGGCACTCGAGAACTGTGCCGCCGAAGATGGTGGGTTTCGCCGGAAGGAGGACCGCGAGGAAATCACTTGGCCGACCGCCTTGGTCCTTTTCGTCCAAGCCGTATGCCAATTTCCACCGCAAAAACTTCAACGTGCCGCAGCACGTCTCCTCGCCGTGGTGATCGGCAAGCCCGATGATAAACAAGCAGCCGAAGTCCACGATTTTGATCTGAGCTTAACCGGGTGGCCCTGGGCCGAGGGGAATTTCTCCTGGGTCGAGCCCACCGCCTGGGCATGCCTGGCGTTGCGCCGCGCCGGTCTCGGGCACCATCCGCGCGTTCAGGAAGGCCTGCGCCTCCTTCTGGACCGAGCCTTTGATGAAGGTGGCATCAACTACGGCAACCGCACGGTACTTGGCCGGCGGACCGATCCGATCCCCGGACCGACAGCCATAATGCTCTTGGCCCTTCAGGGTCAGGCAGATCACCCGCGTGTGGCCGCCGCGGTTGGCTATCTCTTGCGGCATGCTGTCGCCAACGAGGATCTCGAACATCTCTGCTGGGCCAAGCTTGCTCTCGATTGCTATCGCGACCAACCCGGCATAGCGACCGAATTGCCGGCTCTGGATACGCGGATTCAGGCGGCGTACCAGTCGCGGAAAGAAACGCCCTGGGTACGTCCCGCGCCGCTCCGCGAGGCACTCACGGCCCTGGCGCTGGCCACCGACCAACTGAATCCATTCCGCCTGAATGGGGACGCCGATGCGAATTCCGCCCTGACGCCAGCCGTGGCCTTGTGGTCTCGGCCTGCACCCCGGCGCCATTCGTTGAGCGATCGTTTGGCCACCAAGTTTCGGGGGCTCGCCGTGAAGGCCCTTGGCAGCCTGCGGCAGCTGCAGCCCCAGACGGCCGTTCATATTGCCAAGGCCGCCGATTACAACGCCAACCTGGGCGACATCGTGCAACGCCAGTATGAGGCGTTTCGGCAGCGAACCCCCCTGGCCGGCAAGCGTGTCGTGCTCAAGCCGAACATCGTGGAGTATCATCCGGACAAGGTCATCAATACGCATCCCCACGTGATCGCGGCGGTGATTGAGCTTTGTCGCCGGGAAGGGGCAGCCGAGATTGTTGTTGCGGAGGGGCCGGGACATTGGCGGAATGTGGAATACTTGGTGCAAGCGAGCGGGCTGGGTGCGATCTTGCGGGAACATCGGGTACCGTTTGTGGACTTGAACCATGATGAGCCGTGCAAAACGCCGAATCTGGGACAGCTTACCGGGCTCGAATATCTCCACCTGGCGCGGACGGTGACCACGGCTGAGGTACTCATTTCGTTGCCGAAACTGAAAACGCACCATTGGGCAGGCGCAACCCTGTCGCTGAAAAACCTCTTCGGCACGATGCCGGGTATTTGCTATGGCTGGCCGAAGAATGAGCTTCATTGGCGCGGAATCGACAACAGCATTGTGGATATTGCCCTGACCCGGACGCCCGACTTGGCCATTGTCGATGGCATCATCGGGATGGAAGGCGATGGCCCACTCAATGGCACGGCGAAGCCGATGGGTGTCCTGATCATGGGCTGCGATCCGTTGGCGGTGGATGCCACGGGTTGCCGGCTCATGCAGCTCGATCCGGAACGGGTCCGGTACTTGGGCCTGGGCTATCACAAGAAACTGGGCCTCCTGCATGCGAAGGAAATTCAGCAAATAGGAGAATCCATCGAGAGCTTGGCGCAGCCGTTCGCGACCGTGCCGCATTTCGAGGAACTCCGTCTGGCCCGGTCGGCTTGATCTTCTCCGTTCGGACAGCCTTCGCTACAAAGAAGGAAGGTTGCTGAATTTTGCAAAAGATTCACACCGGTTTCGCGCCGCTTTTGCGTGTCTTGATTTGTCCCTGGCCCAGCATTAGAATGCCTTGGGGTAAGCCACTTTTGTAACCGCGCAGTGCCCGTAAGGCAGTCTCTGCGATGCTAGGAGCAGCGCGTTCTGCCTTAGCGAACCCCGAAACCTAACAGTGTCGAGCACGGGGAAACGAGCGAGAGCGAGCGGGCCAACCAGGTACATCGAACGAGACAAGCAGAGCAACCAACTCGGAGATCAAGCGAAATGTATGAACGCTTTACCGACCGGGCCCGTAAAGTCATGCAGTTGGCCAACCAGGAAGCCCAACGGCTCAACCATGAGTACATCGGGACCGAGCACATCCTCTTGGGGCTGGTGAAAGAAGGTTCCGGTGTCGCGGCCAACGTGTTGAAGAATCTGGATATCGATTTGCGCAAAATCCGTTTGGAGATCGAGAAGTTTGTCCAGTTGGGACCGGACATGGTCACGATGGGCAAGCTGCCACAGACGCCGCGGGCCAAGAAGGTCATCGAGTACTCCATCGAGGAGGCGCGCAACCTCAACCACAACTACGTAGGCACGGAACACCTGCTGCTGGGCCTTCTGCGCGAGCAGGAAGGCGTGGCGGCCCAGGTCCTTGTTAGCCTGGGACTCAAGCTGGAAGACGTGCGCGAGGAGGTACTAAACTTGCTGGGGCATAATATGGACTCGGGCGAAAGCAGCAGTGGTGCGGAACGGACCCCCAACAAGGGGAAATCCAAAACGCCCGCTCTGGATAGCTTTGGACGCGATCTTACCGAGTTGGCCCGGCAAGGAAAGCTGGACCCGGTAATTGGTCGGCAAAACGAAATCGAGCGCGTCATCCAGGTCCTCAGCCGGCGGACCAAGAATAACCCCGTTTTGCTGGGCGAAGCGGGGGTCGGCAAGACTGCCATCGTCGAAGGCCTGGCCCAGATGATCGTCGATAGCAATATTCCCGAGCTGCTCCGCGACCGCCGCATCGTCGTCCTCGACTTGGCGATGATGGTGGCTGGCACCAAGTATCGCGGCCAATTCGAGGAACGCATCAAGGCGGTGATGAATGAAGTCCGTCGTGCCAAGAACACGATCCTCTTTATCGACGAGCTCCACACTCTCGTGGGTGCCGGCGGAGCCGAGGGAGCCATCGACGCGAGCAACGTGCTGAAACCGGCGCTGGCCCGTGGCGAAATCCAGTGCATCGGCGCCACCACGATGGACGAGTACCGCAAGTACATCGAGAAAGATGCCGCCCTGGCCCGACGGTTCCAGGAAATCATTGTCAACCCGCCGTCCAAGGATGAGACCGTCGAGATTCTGCGTGGCTTGCGCGATCGCTATGAAGCTCACCATCGCGTGGAAATCAAGGATGGCGCCCTCGGGGCCGCGGTCGAGCTGTCCGATCGCTACATCAGCGGCCGCTACCTGCCTGACAAGGCCATCGATGTTATTGACGAAGCCGGCGCCCGTATTCGGCTCAAGGCGATGACGCGGCCGCCCGATCTCAAGGAACTCGATGCTCAGATCGAGCAGCTCAATCAGGAAAAAGAAGCCGCCGTCGCCGAACAGGACTTCGAAAAGGCGGCCCATCTGCGCGACCAGGCCGATAAGCTGAAAAAGAAGAAGGACAACATTACCCGCGAATGGCGGGAAAAATCGAAGGAGATTGACGGCGTTGTGGATGAGGAAGTGATTGCCGAGGTCGTCAGTAAAATGACGGGGGTGCCGCTCAAACGGCTGGAGGACAATGAAACCGCCCGGCTGCTCAAGATGGAAGATGAGCTGCACAAGTATGTGATCAGTCAGCACGAACCGATTTGTGCCATTGCCAAGGCGGTCCGCAAGAGCCGAGCCGGCTTGAAGGATCCGAAACGGCCGATTGGCAGCTTTATCTTTGCGGGACCGACAGGCGTGGGCAAGACGTTGCTGGCCAAGCGACTCGCACATTTCATGTTCGGCGACGAGAACGCGTTGGTGCAGATCGACATGTCGGAGTACATGGAGAAGCACAACGTCAGCCGTCTGATCGGGGCACCGCCGGGTTACATCGGTTACGAAGAAGGCGGTCAGCTAACCGAGAAGATTCGCCGCCGGCCTTACAGTGTCGTTCTCCTGGACGAAATTGAAAAGGCGCATCCCGACGTCTGGAACATGCTCCTGCAAATTATGGAAGAAGGCCGGCTTACCGATAACGTCGGTCGGACCATCGATTTCAAGAACACGATCTTGATCATGACGACGAATATCGGTGCCGAACAGATTACGGGCAAGGCAGGCTTCGGCTTCGGCAAGAAGGACGAACAGACCACCTACGAAAAGATGAAGGAAGTCCTCAAGCAGGTGATGGAAGGCACCTTCCGGCCGGAGTTCCTCAACCGTGTCGATGATATCATCGTCTTCCGCAGCCTGAACAAGGCCGACATGAAGAATATCATCGACATCGAGTTGGCCAAGGTCGTCAAGCGGCTCAAGGAAAAGAACCTGACGCTGGTGCTCACCGAAGAGGCCAAGGATCTGCTCATCGAAAAGGGTTACAGTCCGGAATTCGGCGCCCGGCCCTTGCGGCGGGCAATCGAGCACCTGCTCGAAGACCCCCTATCCGAGGAATTGCTCAAGGGCAATTTTCAGGGCAAAGACACGATCACGGTCCGGGTACACGAAGTGGATGGGGAAAAGAGGATCTTGTTCGACGCCACCTCCGGGGCCCCGGCAGGGGAACTGGTTGGAGCGGGGAGCGAAACCAAGAGCTAGGGCTTCAGAGCGCAAAGCCTGAGCCAATGCAAAGGGGCGAGCCTGATGGGCTCGCCCCTTTGCATTGGCTTGTTGTCATGGGGATGGCGGAAGCGTTTGCCCATCCCCGTGCAGAGGGGGGCAGAAAAATGGAGCGGGGCAATCCACTTGCCTTGGGGGAAACGCAAGCGGATCGCCCTTTGCTCCTTCGGGGTTGGGAGGGTCCCTTGCAGTCAGATCAGTGATGCCAATTCCCAACCGTTCTCCGACTCTCGCCCTACGTTCTGTACGCCGCAAAGATCCCGGGGGTTCACCGCTGGAAAAACGACAAGAGCCGGCCATCGTGATGGCCGGCTCTTGTTTATTCCTCGCTGGAACAGAGCGTGCTACATCTTTTCCTTCTTCTCGTCTTTCTTGTCGCTGGGCGCTGCCGGTTTCGCCGGCGAGGTCGGGCCGCCGCAACCAACACCCACCGCCACCAGGAATGCGCCCAGAACCATTGCTGCGATCATTTTTTTCACTGTCAATCCATCCTTTCGAGAAGACATCCAAAGGGGAATCCCGGAGTCCCAATTGTTCCGGGGTTGTCTCATAAACCGACCCTTCTCTAGCCCGAATGTCTCCCTTTCATCAGAAACAATTCTAGTGACTCGACCTCGCGACGGCAGGGTCCAGGGAGAACCACAATCCAATTTAGCCGCCCGGCTTCTTGGTCTCGTCCTTCTTGGTCTCATCCTTCTTGGTTTCGTCCTTCTTGGTCTCGTCCATCTTGGAGGAACCGGACGGCGCGCCCGTCGACGGTGCGCCCGGCCCGGATTTGGGCGGCGCCGGTTTCGACGGCGAAGTTGGGTTACCGCATCCCACCGCCAAGAATCCGCCGATCATGCACAGTGCCAGAAGCTTTCTCATGCTGGTACCATCCTTTCCAAGTCACCTGGAACCACGGAGTTTCGCCGCTCGGCCCACCGCCAGCGGCTCACTACGTAAGATGCGCTGGGTATTCATTTATTCCCAAAGGAGCTGTCACGCCTGCTGCAAGCTCAGGCTCAGCTTACTGAATTACACTGTTGTACGCTGGTCCCTTTGCATCGGCCACCGTAATCTGAAAAGAATTGGAGAGCGGTTTCCTCTCGCGGAACGGCCAGCTTCTTTGTGCCCTGGGGAATAAAACGCTCCCGTCGCGGATCATTCGTTGGAGAGGGGTTGCCCGCCATGGCTTTGCCCGGTAGTCAACGCGAGGTGCATCGGCTGGTTGAGGCGAACTACGTTGCCTTGTACCGGTATGCGTATCGGCTGTGCGGCACCGCAGCCGACGCGGAAGATTTGACCCAAGAGGCGTTCTGCAAAGCCCAGTTGCATCTCGGCCAACTGCGCGACTCGGCGCGGGCGAAAGCGTGGCTCTTTCGCATTCTCCGCAATGTCTATTTGCACCAGGTGCGGGCGGAGAAGCACCAGCATTGCCTCTCGCTCACGGATATCCCTGAGCTCCCTGAGCGCCCGCCGGGTCCGTTGCCGGCCGTCGATCCGGAACAATTGCAGCAAGCGCTCAACCAACTGCCCGAGAGCTTTCGAACGCCGATCATTCTGTACTACTTTGAGGATTTCAGTTACCGGGACATTGCGGATCAGATGGATCTACCGCTGGGCACGGTGATGTCACGGCTGGCACGGGCCAAGGCTCAGCTGCGTGCGCGGCTTATCGATCCGGCCGCAGTTGCAGTGGCTGAGGGCCCACGGAGGGCGAACCATGGATTGTAAGACCGCTCGCCTTCTTCTGGCCTTCGTGCGCCCCAGGACGTCCGAACTGGAAGCCGATGCCGCACAAGCCCTGAACGCCCACCTGGACGAATGCATGGAGTGCGGTTCCTATGCCCGGACCGAGCATCAGGCTGAACGACTGCTGAGCCAAGCCATGCGGCAAGTGTCGGTTCCCCCGGACCTCCGCCAACGACTCCTGACGCGGCTCCAGGCGGAGCGCCGGATGTGGTATCAGCGTCTACCGCGGCGGCATCCGCGTATCGCGGCGGCGGTGGCTGCGTTTGGCTTGTTCGCCGTCGGGCTGGCCGTCTTTGCGGCCATTCGGCCGGGACGCCCCGTCGATCCGCGAACGATCGCCGACAACTGGAACGCCCATGTTTCCGCATCCCCGGAAGAGGTACAGCGGTCTTTTGAACAAGAAGGATTCCGGGTCATCGTACCTCCCGACTTCGATTACCAGTATCTGGTTTCGTACGAGATCGAGCGGTTTGCCGGCACCTGGGTCCCGCATCTGCTTTTTGTCCGCGGTCCCAACCAAGCGTCGGTCTATATTCTTTCTGCTTCCCATTTCGATGTTCGAGCCGCTGTGGATCAACCCCGGGAGGGAAGTGGAAGATTCACCGTCGAGATGAGGCTCGGCCCAGTCAATTCGAACGTCGCTTACTTGATCCGCTATACAGGCGGCTCGCTGGAGGAGTTCTGCCGAGGCCAGTCCAGCGGCTGACGTTTCGAAAAATGGTCGGGCACCCTAGAATCATAGTGTCCGAACGTTTTTCGAAATCGTTGTTCCGTATGGCTGCTACGAACGATTCCATCCTGTTGACCTGGGATCCGGCGTGGCCTTGGTCCTTGCCGGGGGTCGGACCGCGCGGCTTAGTGCTCATTGGCTTATTACTCATCGCGCTGACGGTCTGGACCTACCGCGGAGTTCGAGGGGCCAGTTATCAGCGGGTTTTGGTACTCATCGGAATCCGGGTTGCCGCCTTGGTCGTTGCTTGTCTGGCCGTACTTCGGCCCTCGCTGGCTTTCCAGAATGAGCTGCATCTCCCTTCGACGCTGCTCATCGCCGCGGATGCCTCGGAGAGCATGACCATCCAAGATCAATACAACAGCCAATCGCGCTGGGACTATCTGCGCCGCCTCTTGCACGATTCCGAGCCGTTATTCCAGCGGCTCCAAGATGACTACCATTTTCAGGTCATTCCGTACCGTTTTGCCGGCGACGTCGGTTTGTTTGATCCGCAGGGGAAAGCGGACGGCAAGCGCACCGATTTCGGTGAGATGCTGCAATCGCTTTATGAACGCCACAGCAGCGATCGTCATTTACGGGGCCTTCTCATCCTCAGCGACGGCGCGGACAACGGGACCCGTTATCCCGCCCTGTCCGTGGCTACGAAATGGCGGATGCTTCCCTGCCCCATTCACACGTTCGCTTTCGGCCAGACGACAACGCGGCCGAAACAGCGCGATATCGCCTTCACCGCGATTCGCCCGGATCCGTCTCCGGTTGCGATCAAGGGCAAGCTTTTGGTCAAAGGCACGCTGGACGCGCCCGGCTTCGAAAACACCACGGTCCACGTCCGGCTCTTTGTCAACGATGTGGAAATGCCTGGTGCCCGAGACTTCCAATTGTTGAAGACAACCGGCAACGAAGTGGAACTGTTGTGCGATGCTCCGGCGACGCCCGGCGAGATCAAAGTCACGCTCAAGGTTGATCCCATCACCGGGGAGATGACCCGGATCAATAACGAGATCAGCACCTTTGTCACGGTTACCAAGGAAGGGATCAGCGTCCTGTACGTGGAAGGAAAATACCGGGCATGGGAACCGAAATTCATCCGTTATGCCTTGAGCGAGAATCGGAACATTCGCCTGTTCGAGTCGGTCCGCTTGAATGATGAGCCGCCCCCACCGGGCGAAAGTGATCTGTTCCAGTTCGATCGGCAGCACTACGACGTCATCATCCTGGGTGACATCAGTGGCCGGCGTCTGAGTGCCGGCAATCCGCGCGTCTTGTCCGCTATCTATCAGCAAGTCTACGACAAAGGTGCCGGGCTCTTGATGCTCGGCGGTTACGAGAGTTTCGGGAACAGCGATTGGGTCAACACCGAAATCGCCAAGCTTTTGCCCGTTGAACTGGACACGGCCGGCCAGATTAATACTCCGGTGCAAATGGTCCCGACTTTTCAGGGGTTACGCCATTATGTGCTCCGTTTAGCAGATAATGAAGCCGACAACAAAACGCTCTGGAGTCAGCTGCCGAAGCTCGATGGCATGACCCGGCTGGGAAGAATAAAGCCCGGCGCCATTGTGCTGGCCCGTGCCGGCGCAGCCGACAACGCGGATCCGGTATTGGTTGGTCAGATGTTCTTCGGCAATGGCCGCACGCTGGCCTTCGCCGGAGATACGACCTGGAAATGGTGCCGGTCCGAGCCCGGGACGCGCGCGCATGCGCGGTTTTGGCAACAGATAGTCCTTTGGCTGGCGAAGCGCGACGAAACGGACGGAAACCTCTTGGTGCTGCCGGATACCCGGCGGCTGGCGGCAGGGGGCAAGCTCGGGTTCGGCGTGCGGCTCCGCGGCAAAGGCGGAGTGGACATCCCCGAACAAGACGCCCATTTCGAAGTGACAGTGATCGACCCCCAGAAAAACGAGACCAAGGTGCCGACCGCCCGGGAGCACGGATCGGAACGCGGCACATTTTGGAAGACCGATCTGCCGGGTGAATACGTGCTCGTTGCCCGCGGCTGGGGGAAAGATGTCGATGGCAAGCCGATCGAGAATCTCGCCCCGGCCAAGGCCCGGTTCATGATTTATCAAGATGAGGCCGAGATGGCCCGGCAAGCCGCGGACCATGACTTTCTCACCAAGCTGGCCAACGCTGGCGGAGGGAAGGTCCATCAGGCCGAAGACTTGCGGCAATTCCTCAAAGACCTCGGAGCGCAGCCGACTCCGCAAAACCGGCCCAAGGCCCAGCTCTGGCCGGACTGGCGGCGCAATCCTCCCTCGCAGGCCCTGAACGATCAACTGGCGAGCCTTGCCTCGTCCGGCATCCTGGCATGCTTTATGCTCTTTGTCAGCTTGCTTTGTCTGGAATGGTTCCTGCGGCGCTATTGGGGATTGGTTTGAGCAAACAGAGGTGCGGCCATGAAAACTACCGAAAAGCAAAATGCAAGCCTTGATCGTCCCAGGCAGGTTGGCGAACGAATCACGAAAAAGGACCAGATCATTTCCCTCTACTTATCCGGAATTACGGAGGTGGAGGACCTGGCCATGATCACCAAGTCGCGACCGAGTTACGTGGCTTCCATCCTCCAGGAGTCGGAGCTGCTCTCCGGTTACTTCGATTTGTACACGACGTCGGCCCATCCCATGAACGTGTACTCGAAGTTCTTCGCCAATCGTCTCGGCTACAAAGATGAAGAAACGGCTCGACAGAGCGTCGAAGCGATTGATCGTTATTACCGCCAGTTTGAGCTTGCTGGGGACCGAGCCGGTCAACACCATGCCCTGCTCATGGCGCTGACGATGTTCGACCGGGCACGCTGGACCAATAAAGAACGCGAGGCGGACATCTTTCGTCGCTGGTTGGTCGAACGCCTCTCCGAGAGGGGCTCCAGCGGAGGTGACGCACTGACGCGGGTGAAACTGAGATAGGCCAAGTCGGGGGTCATCCGTTGATCGCGAAGTCTCCGAAGCCGGCTGAGATGCGCATCATTTCGCTGATTGCCAGCGCCACCGAAATCGTCTGTGCGCTGGGATTCGAAGGCCAACTGGTCGGGCGCTCCCACGAATGCGATTTTCCGGCATCGGTCCAACGGCTGCCCATTTGCACGGCGCCAAAATTCCCCACCGAAGGTTCAAGTTCTGAGATTGATCAGCGGGTAAAAGCGATTGTGCAGGAAGGGCTTTCGGTCTATCGGGTCGATGCCCAGATGCTGCGCGCGCTGCAGCCGAACGTGATCATCACCCAGACGCAGTGCGAGGTCTGTGCGGTGAGCTTGGGCGATGTCCAGCGCGCACTGGGATCCTGGCTTGGCCCCTCTCCGCATCTCGTTTCGCTGGCTCCGAACGACCTGGCTGACGCCTGGACCAGCATGCGCCAAGTGGCTGAGGCCCTGGCCGTGCCAGAGCGCGGCTCCCAGCTCATCGCCAGTCTCCAGCAGCGGATGGCAGCCATTATGGAAAAGGCACGGACCTTGCCGAAACGGCCGACCGTAGCCTGCCTCGAATGGATCGAGCCGTTGATGGCGGCCGGCAACTGGATGCCCGAACTGGTCGAGATGGCCGGCGGCGTGAACCTCTTTGGCGTCGCCGGCAAGCATGCGCCCTGGATGTCCTGGCCGGAACTTTGCGCGCAAGATCCCGAAGTCCTGGTGATAATGCCCTGTGGGTTCGAGATCGAACGATCACGACGCGATTTGTCTGCATTATCCGATCAGCCCGAATGGCCGCGGTTGCGCGCCGTGCGGAACCAGCAGGTGTACTTGGCTGACGGCAACCAGTACTTCAACCGGCCGGGGCCGCGACTCGTGGAATCCTTGGAAATTCTGGCGGAGATCCTCCATTCCGAAACTTTCCATTTTGGGCATGGAGGCCGTGGCTGGCAGCGGCTGTAAGGCAAAAAGGAGATCCCGATGAGCGCAGCGGAGCGACAATGGACGGGGCGGATTGAAATTCTGCAGGGCGATATCACGAAAATGGCCATCGATGCCATCGTGAATGCCGCCAACAGCACCCTCCTTGGTGGGGGGGGAGTCGACGGTGCCATTCACGCTGCGGCCGGACCGGAGCTGGTGGAGGAGTGCCGAACGTTGGGCGGCTGCCCCACTGGGGAAGCAAAGCTTACCAAAGGGTACCGTCTCCCGGCCCGGCATGTCATTCACACGGTTGGCCCCATCTGGCGCGGCGGAAATGCCGGCGAGGATGAGTTGCTCGCGCGCTGTTACCGTAACTCTCTGGAGCTAGCCCATCGCCATGGGCTACGGACGATTGCCTTCCCGTCCATTAGCACCGGGGCCTACGGTTTTCCAGCCGAACGAGCTTCCCGAATTGCTCTGGCTGAGACTAGGCGTTTTCTGGAGCAAAACAGCACGCCCGAAGTCATCCAAATCGTGTGTTTCGATCGCCGGACTCTCGACTGCTATCAGGCGGCGTGGAGCGAGATAGCTGAAAATACACCACGGGCTTCTCGCCCGTTCAGTTGATACAAAAGTTCCCTGTAATTCCCAACGCGAGGCTTGGAACGATGATGCATCGTCGAGAAGTGCTTGGCGGCCTGTTCGCCTTCATGACCGGCAGTGAGCTCATCCCGAAATGGGCATTCGCGCAATCGGCTCAGCCAGTGAACCGCGCTGCGGCCACACGAGGCACGCCGGCACAAGAGCGCGCGTTTGCAGCCGTCCACCCGATCATGGAAAAGCTCCTCCTCGAATTTGAAATTGCGGGGGCGTCGCTGGCCATCGCCCACGCCGGCCGCTTGGTGGTTAGCAAGGGTTACGGTTTGGCCAATGTGGCAAAGCGTGTGCCGGTCCAGCCCGACACCCTCTTCAGCATCGCCAGTGTGACCAAAGCTATCACGGGCGTGGCCGTGTTGAAGCTGGTCGATGCAGGCAAGCTGGAACTCGACGCCCGCTTGGTGGACGTGCTGCATGATCTGAAGCCGTTGCCCGGCAAACGAATCGCCGATGCCCGCTTCCGAAACATTACCGTCCATCACTTGCTGTATCACGCCGGCGGCTTTCCCGGCCACGTCAAGTCCGACCAAGCCGAGGATATCGACATGGAGGGTGAAGACACAGACAAGGATGCCGATATCGCATTGCGATACAGGACGTTGATGAGTGAGCCTCTTGAGTTCGCACCCGGAAGCCAATCGCACTACTCGAACATCGGCTTCCTGGTGTTACGCCTCGTGATCGAGCACGCGGCGGGCGAGGGCTATGAGGAGTACGTCCGCGCCAAGCTCCTCAAGCCGCGGGGCATCACACGCATGCATTTGGAGACCGAGGGAAACTACGAGCCCAATGAGGCTCACCGCTACCAGGCTGGAGGCCGCAAGCCGGCACGGCGAATGGTGGCGAACTGGTTAGCTTCCGCGACTGATCTCGTCCACTTCCTTGTTGCCGTCGATGGCGGGCTCGGCCAACCCTTCCTATCGAAAAAAGCCAGGACTGCGATGCTGGCCGCGCCGCTGCCGCCGAATCCGAAGCGCCCCAATGCCGGCCACGTGGGCCTGGGGTGGGATGTCGTGCGCCAATTTCCCGAGGGCCACCGCTATGCAAAATCCGGGGGCAAGCCCGGCATTCAGGCCTGGCTGGAACACATGGAAAACGGCGTGGACTGGGCCTTTCTCTACAACACCAACGCCCCCAACGGGCGCAGCAGCCGGGGCGAGACCGTGAAGCGGATGCATGAAGCGTTTCAGAAAATTGTGGCCAAGCTACATTGAAGCCGTTCTTGGGAGGGTGCTGTCTGCGGGACAAGCAAGGGGCCCCTTGCTTGTCCCGCAGACAGCACCCTCCCAAGAACGGCTTCA
>Ga0070734_10003694_pt1 | contig 15561 bp, 11 predicted proteins | sample Coa_R1_8_FD_66444 | JGI IMG/M metagenome (GOLD analysis project Ga0070734, IMG submission 66444) | Surface soil microbial communities from Centralia Pennsylvania, which are recovering from an underground coalmine fire - Coalmine... | ecosystem: Environmental > Terrestrial > Soil > Unclassified ...
AACAAACAAAGTAATCAATGCAACACCTGCTACAAATGTGCTGGCAAAAGTGTACCAACTATACATGGTCGAGAACCAGTGTGCATTGATGCTCATCAGCCAAAGCCATGGAGTGACAGAAGCAACAGTTAATGCAAACCAGAAAATATAAACTGCGGCCCAAACCGTGTTTTTGTACATATATTTTTTCCCTTCCTCAACACTTAACGGAGTGTTATCTACTTCGCGTGAAATAGTGCGAAGCTTTAATCCGAATAATATCCAAAGTCCTATTGTGAGGATTGTCCAAACAATGAAAAATGTCGGGCTTAAAAAACCACTTTTCCCTTTCAGCACTTCGTCTTTGCTAACCAAATCTTTATCAAGCCATTCGTATATATTGGTTTTGTGGCCAAACACAAGCGCTAATAAAATGATGAAACAGATTGCACCAATTGGAATGACTGATGCAGCAATAGCTTCAGTTACTCTACGAAAAGAAATTTGAAAACCGCCCCATGCAAGCGTGGTTGCTGCGAAGAAAAACATAGCTGCATTTACAACGAGCAAAAAGTAAACGCTGTTCTGTAATAATGCAGACCAAAAACGCGTGCCGCCATTATCAGAACCGTACATAAAATATCCTACAACTAATGATAATACCCCAACGCCCATTAATGCCAGTGACCAGGTCTTAAATCGCGAAGGGGTTTCAAAATTTTGTTTAATTGACGACATTCTCAAAAATTTATATGCTCTTAATTCTTTTTAATAAAATCTGTCTCGAACTATTTCTTCGCAGTAGAATCTGTTGCTGCTGCGCTGCTTCCTGTTTTGCCTGCTGATTGTTTTGATTTGATATAATGTATCACCATCCAGCGCTGGCGTGTATCTAATTGCGAAGCATAACTTCCCATTTTATTTTTTCCGTAAGTAACAGAGTAGAACATCTGACCTGCGGGCATTGATTCATATTTTGCATCGCCGACCAATGTTGCCGGTTTTGCAGGGAATGGACCTTCGCCACCTTTGTATAACGGACCGTTGCCATCTAATTTTGTTCCATGACAGATTCCGCAATTCACTAAATACAATCTTTCTGATTCTACTGATTGGACTGAATCCAAGCTCGTGATTGGATTGGCAATTTGTTTTGAAGCCGCATAGTTCGTGCTGTCACCATCTTTGTCTTTTAATAAAGAGAATGGAAACATTTCGCCACGTTTGATAGTTCCGGGAACAGGCATGTTGCTGAAATTGATATCATGCTTCTTCAATGAGTCCTTCGCTTCTTCAGTAACTGAATATGTTTCGTAAGCACGGCTATAAGCCATGTCAGGCATATACACCCGCGACGGTTTTCTCTGAACATCGCTGCAACTGACAATAACCACCACCGCAACTATAAACAATGATATGATAGATATTTTTTTCATCTGCTGATAATGTCTGTTTCGTTTATGCTATTGAAGCATTTCTTTTTTCAAATGGTTTAGTGTCTTTGTCGTAAGTTCCAAGCCACCAGCCCGTTTCTGCTTCCTGTACATTGATTTCTTTTGCACCAAGAGTCCCAAGAAATGCACTCATGTCTGCTTCATTATTTTTTTCTGTGCACTCAAGAACCATCACGAACATATCATCTGTTGCTCTTGGATGAAAATGATGTTTCTTCACGAACGGAGCCATTTGGCACAAATAGCAAAATGTAAGCACCATCCCAACTGCTGCAAAAAGCACCGTCAACTCGAAAGTGATAGGAATCCAGGCAGGTAAAGAAAAATGCGGCTTACCTCCGAAATTCAAAGGCCAGTCGCCAATGAACACATAACTAATTCCGCTAAGCGCAGTAGTAGTTCCGGTTATGCCATAAATAAACCCTGCTGTGTGCAAGCTGGTTTCGCGAAGACCCATTACTTTGTCCAATCCATGAATTGGCATAGGAGTGTATACATCATGAATCTTGTATCCTGATGAACGAACTTTTTTCACTGCAGAAAAAAGAACCTGCTCATCAGTGAAACATCCAACAACAAATTTTTTTATACTCATATTTCTTAAGCTTTGAGCATTTAGCCATTAGCCATTAGCTTTTGTTTTCAAATCTGCCGACCGAATACTGACAACTGTCGACTTTCATTAATGAGCCATTTCATGTGCAAAATCTTCCACCGATTCCTTCTCTGCATCGCCCATTTTTTCTTTATAATTTTCTCCAGACCTTTTCAAAATATGTTTGATTTCCGCCACAGCAATCACCGGGAAGAATTTTGAGAACAGGAAGTAACATGTAAAGAACAATCCAAATGTTCCCATATAAAATCCGATTTCCCATGGAGTCGGGCTATAATAAGTGCTCCAACTGCTTGGGATATAATCTCTGTAAATGGATGTAACGATAATCACAAAGCGCTCGAACCACATACCGATATTCACTATCACAGACATGAAGAAAGTAACAGTAAGGTTTCTTCTCATTTTCCTGAACCAGAAAATTTGTGGGGAAAGCACGTTGCAGCCCATCATGATATAATAGCTCCAGCCCAAAGGCGAGAAAAGATTAACTCTGTTCTGCATGAATGCCCATCCCTCAAATTTATTTTGTCCATACCATGAGATGAACAACTCTGTGAGATAAGCAACGCCCACAATTGAGCCTGTCAATACAATTACTTTATTCATCACATCAATATGCTCAAGGGTAATATAATCTTCCAGTTTTAAAACTTTGCGTGAAATAATCAGCAACGATTGTACCATCGCAAAACCAGAAAAGATAGCACCTGCAACAAAGTATGGCGGGAAAATGGTAGTATGCCAACCCGGGATAACTGAAGTTGCGAAGTCAAATGATACAATTGTGTGAACTGACAACACGAGCGGCGTGCTCAACCCTGCAAGCACCAATGATAATGCTTCGTGTCTTTGCCAATGCTTTGTTGAGCCTGTCCATCCGAAAGAAGTGATACCATAAAATAATTTTCTCCATTTCAATTTTGCTCTGTCACGAACAGTTGCCAAATCAGGCAGCAAGCCACAATACCAGAACAATAATGAAACAGTGAAATATGTTGATATCGCAAATACGTCCCACAATAATGGCGAATTGAAATTAGACCAAAGCGGCCCGCGTGTATTCGGGTAAGGCATTACAAAGAAAGCCATCCACACACGGCCCATATGCCATATCGGAAATTGGCCTGCGCACATTACAGCAAAAATGGTCATCGCTTCAGCAGCACGGTTAACACCTGTTCTCCAACCCTGGCGGAATAATAATAAGATGGCAGAAATCAAAGTTCCGGCGTGACCGATACCCACCCACCAAACAAAGTTGGTGATATCCCAGCCCCAGCCAACAGTTTTATTCAAGTTCCACTGACCAATACCATAAGTAACTTCTCTGTAAACTGAATATGCACCAAAGCACAACAACGCAACAGCAATCAAAAAACCAGTCCACCACAATTTGCTCGGGTCTGTTTCAATTGGCCGAATGATATCTTCCGTCACCTGATGATAATCCTTGTCTCCATCAACCAATGGCGGCCTAACTTGTGATTCGTACTTTAATAATGCCATAATTCTTGTTAGCTTTTAGCGATTAGCAATTAGCCTAAAAAATATTTTATGAATGCTTTTCAGCAGATTCTTCTTTTTTCTCTTTTTCGACTCCTTTGATTACTTCCGTGTTCCTGATTTTTGCCAGATAGTTTACATTAGGCAACACGTGCAATTCTTCCAATGCATAGAAAACTCTCTGCTCATTTTCTTCTCTTGTTTTCGCAATGCGGCTTTCTTTGTCGCCAACATTACCAAACACAATCGCTTCAGTAGGACATGCTTGTTGACATGCAGTCCTGATATCTTCCATATCCTTCAAAGTGCGGTTTTCTTTCTTCGCTTTCAACTTGCCTTCCTGCAAGCGCTGAACGCAGAAAGAGCATTTTTCCATCACACCTCTTGAACGAACTGTTACATCAGGATTCAAAACCATGCGGCTCAAATCATCATTCATCATCAGCACCACATCATCAACGTGGCCACGTTGGTTATCAGGGAAACTATCAGCGCCTGTATAATCAGCCCAGTTAAATCTTCTTACTTTGAAAGGACAGTTGTTTGCGCAATATCTTGTTCCGATGCAACGGTTATAAGCCATCTGGTTCAAACCTTCAGTGCTGTGGTTGGTTGCAGAAACAGGGCAAACATTTTCGCAAGGTGCGTTATCGCAATGCTGACAAAGCATCGGCTGGAAAACAGTCTGGATGCTGTCTGCATCGTTCGGGTCGCCGCTGAAATAACGGTCGATGCGAAGCCAGTGCATATCATGATAGCGAAGTACTTCGCTTTTGCCAACAACCGGAACATTATTTTCTGCATGACATGCTACCACGCAAGCGCCGCAAGCAACGCATGAGTTCATGTCGATTGACATTCCCCATTTTATACCAGGCTTATCGTATTCTGAATACAGTGTTCCTTCTTTTCTATAACCTTCAAGACCACCATAAGGCTTCAGTTCTTCTTCTCTATCTTCCAAAATTTCTTTTGGCGATTTCTTGAAATCATCCAAAGTCATTTCTTTCACTGCCTCTGTTCTGCCCTCGTAGCTATTATGTGTTTGAACCTGTGCTATTTTATAGGTGTCGCCTGTTGTTTCAATGGTCGCAACTGGTGCATACAATTCGATGGTTGAGCCATTGAACGTTGCAAAAGGAAATGCATTTTGACCTGCGCCAACTACTGCTCTTCCAATATAATCAGCAGTATTTTTTTCATCTGCACTTTTTCTTCCATAACCAAGTGCAATGCCGATTACATTATCATGCGTTCCCGGGATAATCAATGTTGGGAATGGTATTTCTTTATTGCCAACTTTCACTTTCACTACTGCTTTATCAGGATACACTTCATATTTATCTGCCTGACGGCGGTTGCCGATATCAATACCCCATTTTTCTTTTGCATATTTTGGAGAAACAACTACATAATTGTCCCAGTTTGCTCTCGTAATCGGGTCAGGCAGTTCAAGCAGCCATGGGTTGTTTGAATGATTGCCAATCCCGGCAGCCACTGTTTTATATAAAACCAATTCTATCGCATCGCCTTTTTTGATGCTGCTGATTGCAGATGCAGCTTCAGCAACTTTTCCACTGTTAAAAGTGGCAGCAGTTGATGATGAATTCATAGGTTCAACAACACCATCCTGCAATGCTTTTTCATAAGCTTCTGTGCTACCCGCTTTTTTCATCCAATAAGCACGAACATATTCTTCGTGAGTGGATGTGCTTCCGCTCCATTTCAATAATGAATCTTCGAAAGGCCTTGTTTTGAAAAGCGGAGCAATAGTCGGTTGAAGTAAACTAAAATATCCTGTTTTTGGTTCTGCATCACCCCAGCTTTCCAGATAATGAGGTGCAGGGATTGCATATTTACAAAGCTCACTTGTTTCATCAAGCCTGTCGTTGAAAGAAATAGTTGCTTTCACTTTTTTCAGCGCAGCTTTGAATTTTTCTGCATCATAATAATCGTAAGCAGGGTTCACATTGTAAACGAATAATGCGCCTACTTTTCCGCCATCCATATCTGCCACCAAAGAAGTGAAATCGCTATCAATGCCTTGTCTCCATTGAATTGGAGCAGACCAGTTAATCGTCGTTCCATTCGCACCAATCGCTTCGTTGATTGCATTCACAATAATCTGAACATTCACGTTATTGCTGCCACTTACTACAAGCGCTTTGCCTTTGTTTGCCAATAAATCTTTTGCTGCTTTTTTAACTCCGGCTTTTATTTTTTCATCCAACGCAGGGGCAGAAACACTTCCGCCTAATTCTGCTAACAGAGCCAATGCAACTGCGCCGGTTTCAGAAGGGCGATGAACGATTCTTTCATCAGAATTGCCTCCTGTTAATGAAAGAATGCTTTCAAATTGATAATGCTTGCTGACTTCAGGATTTTTTTCATTCACCTTTCTTCCTTTCGCATATTGACGAGCGAATTCAATGGGAGAAAGCCATGTGCCGAGAAAATCTGCGCCAAGGCTCACAATCACTTTTGCTTCATCAAACTGATAAGAAGGAATTGATTTTTTTCCGTAAGTCGCTTCATTCGCCAATAATATGCCACTGTAAGAATCGGCATCGTATTGAACATGCTTGCTTCCCGGATATTTTGCGAGGAATGATGCAATGATTTCTTTCGATGTTGGAGAAGTAATTGTTGCTGTTAATAACACAACCGGAGCTCCGCCTAATCCGCCAAGCTCATCGCCAACCAATTTATCGAATGCTTCAAATGTGCTCACTTCTTTTGCGCCGCCACTAACCATTTGAACAGGATAGCGCAAACGAGCTGTATCATATAAATCCAACACAGAAGCCTGCACTCTTGCAGAGGTCCCGCCTTTTGTGATAGATGATAATTCATTTCCTTCAATCTTAATCGGTCTTCCGTCTCTCACTTTTGCAACCACAGAAACCACATCGCCACCGGAAACATAAGTAGTGGCATAATAATTTGCTACGCCTGGGATTAAATCTTCCGGTTTATTAACGTAAGGGATAACTTTTTTAACCGGCGTTTCGCAGCTTGCAGCAAGTGCCGCAGCTGCCGTGCTGAAGCCGAGATATTTCAAAAAATCCCTGCGCGGATGTTTCGCATCAAGCATTCCTTTCCCGTCCAGTCCATCCAGCGAAAGCTCTTCCTTGAATTCATTTTCCGAAGATTGCTGAAAAGCTTCGCTGTTAGTGCGCTCTCCGAAACTTTGCCAGTACTTTTTATCGCTCATTTATAATACTATTTGAGAATTAGATATTTTGAAATCTGAAGATGATGTGATTTTCTCTCACAACATTTTCATCAGCATTAATAGTGACATTTCTGGCACTCTGTCCCACCAATTTTTTCAACAGTGATGCTATCGCCGGGTTTCAGGTCTTTATGGAACTTTTCGTAAATGCTGTAAAATTTGTTGCCGTCATTTCCTGCAGAATCAGGGAAATTCACTTTGGTGGTGCGGTGACAGTTGATGCACCAGCCCATGCTCAGGTCTGCAAATTGCTTCACTTCATTCATTTCCTGAATTGGTCCATGACATGTCTGGCATTGCACTTGCCCGGCGCGGATATGTTGTGAATGGTTGAAATAAACGTGGTCTGGAAGATTATGTATTTTAGTCCATTCAACAGGCTTGCCGGGCTGAGTATATTTTCCGGCTTTAGGATCATAGCCTGTATAGCTGTATAATTTTTGAATTTCTGCTGTGCCGTTCACTTCTTCGCCATTTTCTCTGTACAATTTTTCTTTGCCTGTATATTCATTGATAGCAGCATGGCAATTCATACAAACATTCAATGAAGGAACAGAAGCATGTTTGCTTTCCCAAGCACCGCCGTGGCAATACAAACAGCTAATCTGGTTAACGCCGGCATGCACTTTATGAGAATAGAAAATCGGCTGCTCAGGTTGATATCCTTTATTTCTTCCCAAACCAATTGCACCTTGAACGAGATAATATCCGCCGATTACAAATAAAATAAGAATTACAAAAGTGATATAAGCTTTATTGCGATAGAATGGGATTGGCTCGTGAGAAGGAATTCCTTCCTTATCATCAGAAAGTTTTTTCAGGTTGCTGTTCACCTGCAGCAAAGTGAGCATAATGACAGCAAGAATGATAGTGAGGATTCCGTATAATAAGCTGTTGTCACTTTCATTACCTTTAGGTCCATTTGGTCCTTCATCAACTACTGGCGCTTTATAAGACTCTACGTATTTAAGAATCGCATCAATGTCAGCATCACTCAAGTTCGGGAAAGTGTTCATCGGAGTTTTGCTGAACGAGTTGTATAGGTCATTAAAATACTTATTGCCAGATGCAAGAACTGCGGCATTATTTTTTATCCATGAATGTAAAAGCTTGCTATCAGGAACTCGGCTGGTTACACCTTGCAATGCAGGACCGGTAACTACCTTAATAGGATTGTGGCAGGACGCACAATTCGACTGGAACAAAGCCTTGCCATCCTGAGCCGATGATTTGTTACTAAGAGCAATTGAAGCAATTAAGAAAAAACTGAAGATTATTGGTTTTGCAATTAGTCTGTAGCGCATATTTACAATCTGTGGCATGAATGTGGAAAAATCTCCTTAGCCGCGTGCAAAAATAAGTCATGATTTCAACAAAATATCAACATGTTTAAAAAAATTTTTCCCTTGTCTGGCGTGGGTTTCAGCCGATTGTGCAAAAATTCTTTTTTAGAGTGTCATATTTTTGTCAACTGATTTGTTGAGCGCAATCGTTTCGCTTCGCAAATTTTTTCTGCTCAATTTTTTCCTGTGTTTTTATGCTGAAACTTTACCTTGCAGCGCTTATTCAAAATAAAAAATTAAATGCCGGGACTTAATTCTTCAATAATTCATGTTGCAGTTTTTGCTTCCGGCACTGGTAGCAACACCAAAAAAATCATTGAATATTTTAAAAATCATCCACAAATTAGAATTGAACTGATTGTCAGCAACAAGCCCGATGCCGGCGTTCTGAATATTGCCAAAGCTGAAAATATTTCTACACTAATAATAGAGAAAGAAAAATTTTTTCGCGGCAATGCTTATGTGGATGAACTGAAAGAAAAGAAAATTGATTTCATAGTGCTGGCCGGCTTCTTATGGAAAATTCCATCTTTATTAATAAAAGCATATCCTGAAAAGATAATCAACATACATCCCGCATTGCTGCCGAAATATGGCGGCAAAGGAATGTATGGAAACCATGTTCATGAAGCCGTGATTTCAGCCAAAGAAGAAGAAAGCGGCATTACCATACATTATGTGGATGATTTATATGACCATGGAAAAATTATTTTTCAGGCAAAGTGTTTGATTGATGAAAATGATACGGCAGAAACATTGGCTCAGAAAATCCATGCGCTGGAGCATGAAAATTTTCCGAAAGTGATTGAGATGGCTGCCCAAAATATAGTTAAAACATAATCAGATAACTTTATAATTGCAGTTTTGGTAGTAATATCACGCCCAAATTTTTTGCCTTTGCGCCGTTTTGTATGCAACATTTTATCGGTGGCTTTTGCTGTTTGCCTGATGGCTGTTTGCCAGCAAACAAAAGCGCAGGTAACCATCAAAGGAACGGTGTACAATATGAACCGCACGAGACCGCTGGAAGCAGTGAGTGTAGTTGCAACTTCAGGTAGAGGCACACTTACAGATTCAAACGGCAATTACTCCATCACTGTTAGAGAAACAGACTCCATTTCATTTTCCTATCTTGGCAGGAACACGATGAAATATCCCGTGAACATGATTTTATCTACGAACGGCTTTGATATAGCACTTCATGTCGAGCCCACAGAGCTGAAACAAGTAAGAGTCGCACCAAAAGATTATCACATGGATTCTTTGCAGAACAGAAAAGATTATGCAAGATATTTTGATTATAAAAAACCCGGGTTTAAAATAAGTGAAGGAACCAGTGGGACAGGAGTCGGGCTGGATCTTGATGAAATCATCAACATGTTCCGCTTTGCACGCAACAGGCGACTGGCTGCATTCCAAAAGAGATTGATACAGGATGAGCAGGATAATTTTGTTGACCATCGTTTCAGCAAGCTGCTCGTGAAAAAAATCACGCGAATGACCAGCCCGGAAATTGATTCTTTCATGGTAAAATACAGACCATCTTACAACTTCACAAAAATTGCAACCGACTATGACTTTGATGAATACATTAAGCTGGCGGCCAGAGAATATAGAATCAATAAGAACAAGCCTAAAAGCGAGATGAAAAAAGAACGGCTTCCATTCTAAAATTTAAATACTATCTGAACATCGCTTTTTCTTCGAAAGAAATTTCCTCCAATTTCATTATCTTACTTTTTCAATCCCTTCAACAACAATTTTCAATTATGAAAAAGCTGCTGCTTATTTTTTTAATCACTACAAATATTGTTTCGCTTTCATTTTCACAAAATGCCCAGCCTGTTTTATCAACTCAACTGCAAACGGGAGCAAGCGGAATGTCTGCTCAAAGATTAATGCGCATCGATAATACTGTTCAGGAATACATCAATAAAAAATGGCTGAACGGAGCTGTTGCTATCATTTACAAAAATGGGAAGCTCGCTTATTACAAAGCATTTGGTTATGATGACATAGATAAAAAAACGATGATGCAGAAAGATGAAATTTTTCGCATCGCATCGCAAACAAAAGCGCTCACGAGCACGGCCATTTTGATTTTATATGAACAAGGGAAATTATTGATTGATGACCCTGTTAGCAAATACATCCCTGAATTCAATAAGCAAGTTGTGCTTGATAAATTCAACGCAGTTGATACAACCTACACAACCGTTCCTGCAAAAAGAGAAGTAACCATCCGTGATTTGCTCACTCACACTTCCGGCATTGGCTATGCAGGCATCGGCACTCCTGAAATGAATGCCATTTATGCAAAGAATGGAATTCCCGCGGGGCTTGGTGCTATTGATGCTTCTTTGCTTGACAAAATGAAAACACTTGGCAAATTGCCTTTGAATTTTCAGCCGGGCGAAAAATGGATGTATGGATTGAACACTGATTTGCTTGGCTGTTTGGTGGAGGTTATCAGCGGAACAAATCTCGAAGAGTTCATCAGAAAAAATATTTGTGTGCCGCTTGGAATGAATGATACATATTTCAATTTGCCGAAAGAAAAAGTAAATCGATTAACAACGGTTTACACTGAAGATTCTCTGCAGCACATCATCAAATGGGACATTCATCATTTTGGTGTTGACCCTTCTTATCCGTTAATCGCCAAGCATTATTTTTCCGGTGGTGCAGGGCTTTCATCAACCGCTTTTGATTATGCCGTTTTTTTGCAAATGATCATGAATGGAGGAATTTATAACGGCCATCGCATTCTTTCAAAAAGAACAGTTGAGATGATGACCAGCAATCAAATCGGTGATGTTCCTTTTGGAGATAATAAATTTGGATTGGGCTTTCAAATAACCACAGAAAAAGGAGCAGCCAAAGGACCATGGAGCGAAGGAAGTTTTTCGTGGGGCGGTTTTTTTGGCACTTCTTACTGGGCAGACCCGAAAGAAAAATTAGTTTGCCTTTTCATGACTCAGCAAACACCGAACAGCCATGGCGATATTGCAGAAAAATTCAAGGCTTTGGTTTATCAGGCGATTGGTGAGTAGTGAATGCAAATAAAACATTATTCACCATTGACCATTCACTATTCACAAAACTTAAATCGCAATTTCAAAATAATAAATAATCATGGACCAGCTTACATTAGGAATCGGCACAAGGCTTCAGCACACACAATATGGACCTGGTGTTATTGTTGCCGTGAAATATGCCACTTATATAATTTCGTTTTTTAATCACGGCATTAAAGAAATTGATAAAACCGATTCGCATCTTGATGAAATTATTCCCGAAAATGTGACCGCAGAAATAGAAACTTCATCAGAAATAGAAAAATCATTATTAAAAATTCTTCGGCTATGGGGCAACGTTAGTGAAATCGTTCCATTAGGAGAACGCTGGCAAAAAGGAATGATGCTCTTGCAGCCTTTTGATAAAACGCAGAAGCCAAAAGAAGTTCCAATTGAAATTTTCTTTCATAAAATTGTAATGCTCCGCGACAGGCTTCGCGTGATGGAGCAACAAATCAATGCGCATAAATTATTAAGCGATGAAGACAAAGTGAACCTGCAGCAATATATTACGCGCATTTACGGATCGCTCACAACATTCAATGTCCTTTTTAGAAATAAAGAACATTGGTTCGTTGGCGATAAGTCTGAACCTTGATTTATAAGATCTAATTGATTTTTCTGATTTCAAAAATTCATACACAAATGCACAAAACAGTATTACAAAAAATTTTTTCCACTTTATTGATATTAGCTTCCTTCCAATCAATCATATTTTCGCAAGCTTATAAAACCATTCATGAAAAAGCAATTGTTGCAGACACGCATAATGATGTGCTGTCAACGATTACGATGGCAGGACTGGATTTTGAAAATGATTTGACGGGAAAAGCACATTCTGATTTGGCTCGTTTTAAAAAAGGCGGAGTTGACATTCAGATGTTCTCCATCTTTTGTGATGACCGATATGGAAAAGGCACTGCCTTCAAATATGCCAATGCAGAAATTGATTCTTTATATGCAATTGCAAAACGCAATCCCGGCAAAATGGAAATGGTTGCAACTCCGGCACAATTGGATCATGCATTGAAAGCGCATAAGCTTGCAGCTATGATGGGTGTTGAAGGTGGTCATATGATGGAAGATGATCTGGATAATCTCGACAGTTTATTCAAACGTGGTGTTCGATACATGACGCTTACCTGGAACAACAGCACATCGTGGGCAACATCTGCAGCTGATGAAACAAAAAAATCTTTTAGTGTTACTCCTTATGGACTTACTGAATTTGGAAAACAGGTTGTGCGGAGGATGAATGAGCTTGGGATGATGGTTGATATTTCACATGTTGGCGAAAAAACTTTTTGGGATGCCATCAACACAACGACTAAGCCTGTTATTGCTTCTCACAGTTCTGTTTATTCAATTTGCCCTGTGCCACGCAATTTAAAAGATGACCAGATAAAAGCAGTTGCAAAAAATGGTGGCGTTATCGACATTAACTTTTTCTCCGGATTTATAGACAGCACTTATTTCAAGAAACGCGATATCTTTTTCAGCAAGCATAAAGCAGAATTCGATTCACTGAATGCATTGAAAAAACCGGAATACGAAGTGAGTGAACTTATGTCGAAAAAATATCCGGCCGAGCTTAATGCAATCCGCCCTCCCCTTTCATTATTAATTGACCATATTGACTACATCGTGAAATTAGTCGGCGTTGATTATGTTGGTCTCGGTTCTGATTTTGATGGCATAGATTCCGCTCCGCTCGGACTGGAAGGCGTGCAGGATTTTCCAAAAATCACAGAAGCATTATTGAAAAAAGGATATTCGGAAAAAGATATTAATAAAATTTTAGGCGGAAATTTTTTGAGAGTGTTCAAAGCGAATAGTAAATAAATTCTAATATTTTTCAAAGGGAGCAAGCTGCCAGCTCTCTTTGATTTCTTCTTTCAATTTATTAACTACATCCTCCAGCCCTTCATACCAGTCCAAATGCGGACTCCATTTGTCGCAGCCACCGGCGTGTATGACGCACTGCGTGTCTTCCCAAACTTTTCCACAGCTCGGGCAACGTGCGCCTGTTGAAAACGTGTCCCACATTGTTCCACAAGTGCATTGCCAGTGAGGTTGACCGTCTGGCTCCCATTTGCATTTCGGGCAGCGTATATGAATCTCTTTCATGAGAAATGATTTTTATGACTACGATTTTTTAAAAGTATATTCTGTATACCCTTGTTCGGAAGATAAAAGATCCGCTTTTGAATTTTGATAGTCTATGGTGATCAGTGTGCTCTTATTTTTCTGCATAATTTGAACATCGCTGTTCTTTTTGTTAGCAATAAATTGCCCGGGGATCGTGATTATTCTTTTTCCACTGTTGCCATGAATCCTGATTTTTATATCATTACCGATCAGTTCAACCTCTGTTATGCCACCTTCAATGCTAAAGCCATTTTCAGCAACATGAGTGGATGTGAATGTTGACAGAATGCTTTTGTTTTTATCTGAGTAAAAATAACTTTGAGCGGTTATCAGCAATTCCCCTTCTCCATATTTTATTTTCATTTTATCCGGCGCTATCAAACTAACATTATTTTTATAAGGCTCAGTGCCTTTAAGATATGGAAGCAGCACATTAAAAAATGGGGCATCGCTTTCAAGCCTTATTATTTGCTGGGTTTCACTATATGGCCTATTGTTTGTTTTTGTGAATTCTGCCTGCTCTACGGAATTCTCCCAATTGTTTGTCCATTGCGATAATGTGAAACTTGTATTTCCTTTCGAGAGAGCATATAAATCCCAATCAATGCCGCCTGATTTTTGTAGTTTTTTTGACCAATCCTGACCTATGAAAGAAAATTTATTTAGCGCCGCTTTCAATCCTTTTTCAGCAGTGGCTTCAGGCAATTGTTGCAGGTTTTTATTTCTCGCATCATAAATTTTGTCGACCGGAGAAATATCTCCTGCCGGAGTTTTTATTGAGCCTTGCGACATATTCATCATGCTCCAGATATTTTGTTTGTTGTTATTAATACTGTCAAAAAATATAATAACAGGTTGACTGGCATTGATATTGATCATAGCAACAAGCCTTTGCCATTCCGTGTTTCCATTATTCATTTTTGAAGATGAAAAAGTGCTGCTATTCAATTTTGCAAACTCATTTTGTGAAGAAACCGGCCATGTTCGGTTTGTAAGCGACCGGCCATTAATAGGTTGATTGGCTTTGTTCCATTCCGGAAACATTTCCTCAGGAATAACGACACTTCTTATTTTTGAGTCAGTTGCCGCAGGATAATAAAAGCAACTTCTGCTAAGAGACAAAGGAACACCTAAAGCATAAATAGCAAATTCACCAGCATCATCGTTCCGGTGATCAGAATAGTGATCGCCATTTAATATCCAGACTGCCGACTCGTATTCAGAACCTACGCCTGCTCTGAAATGTGAAAGATAGCCAACATAATTTGAGCTGGAAGAATTGAATGGAACTGAATAATTAGCTGTGACATCAGCGGCTAATTCAATATATCCAAAAGTTGATAACCTTGCAGGCCCATTTTGATAAATGCTGTACAGGCTTTTGCTGAGCGCAGGATCGCTGTCTTCAAAACCTGATGCAAGCAACCCATAAACCGCAGCACTTTCTTCAGTTCCGTCGCCAAAAGAAATCAGTTTTCTATTTCCATTAAACCTCACCGAACCCGGTGTTAAAAGAGAGTTGTAAAAATCAATAAACTTTTTTATTCTCACATCTTGTTCAGCGAAAAGATTCCCTAAGCCTGCATTTTTCAATTGCAGCATGGAATAAAGTATCGGCTCAATCGTTGGCTGTGTGTAATGTGGGGTGCCGAAGCCGGATCCATTTTCAGCAATTGCATCTAATAAGTTTTTCCTTGTAATGTCTAGTACTTTTTTTGCCCTTTCTTTAAATTCCGGGTCATTGGCAAAAAGCAATGCAAAAAAATTTCTTCCATTATTCTGATACATGTAATACATGTTCTGTGGACCATAGTTCACACCTGCGCTATCAAAAAATGGCACATTATCATTATCCCATATTATTCTTGCCATCATTCTGATAGTTTGTTGTATGCTCTCCTTTTGTTCAGGAGCTATAACATTGCTCTTATCTGCGAACAAACAGGAAGCTTCCAACACAAACCCTTTGAAGTTCGAAGCACCGCCCCAATAAGCAATCCCATATTGATAAATGCCATCCTGATCCCTGAAAGCTTTTTTTAGATTTTCTCCATACTGCACCAGATTATTTGTTAATGACTTTGCGGAATCAGGATATTTCCATGCATCTGCTATTGTTTTAAAATATGGATCACTTGCAATAATCATTTTTGCAAATGCATCGTCTTTTTTTATCCGCGCAATTAATGTTTGTATTTTATCA